>CESO01040558.1_pt1 | contig 19226 bp, 16 predicted proteins | sample 356341 | NCBI WGS metagenome assembly CESO01 (sample SAMEA2621812, study PRJEB7988) | marine metagenome | biome: marine biome (ENVO:00000447); feature: deep chlorophyll maximum layer (ENVO:xxxxxxxx); material: "saline water (ENVO:00002010), including plankton (ENVO:xxxxxxxx)" | depth 35 m
TAAAAAAGTCGATTTAGAGGCTATAAAAGCAAATATAGCAGCGGTTGGGCATGACACAAATATATTGAAGGCACCTGAAGAAGTTTATGTGCAATTGGACGCCTGTTGCAAGTACCGCGATCCCAAATTTGTTAAAGACCACAACGATTAAGTAAATACAATTTATAAAAAAAACGCTTCAATTAAGAAGCGCTTTTTTATTACAAAATTAAAAAAGTATTACATCATTCCTGGCATTCCACCGCCGCCCATTGGAGGCATGGCTGGTGCGTCTTCTTTGATGTCTATCAGTGCACATTCAGTAGTAAGAATCATTCCGGCGACTGAAGCTGCATTTTCTAAAGCAACCCGGGTTACTTTTTTTGGATCTATAATTCCCGCTTTCAGCATGTCTACGAAAACATCGCTTTTTGCATCGTAACCAAAATCTCCTTTTCCTTCAGTAACTTTATTTATGACGACACTCCCTTCACCACCAGCATTATCCACGATCGTTCTTAGTGGCGCTTCAATGGCCCTTGAAACAATCTGAATTCCTGTCACTTCGTCAAGGTTTACATCACTTATTTTTACAAGTGTTTTTTGAGCGCGAACTAGCGCAACTCCACCACCAGCAACAATGCCTTCCTCAACCGCTGCACGCGTTGCATTTAGTGCATCGTCAACACGGTCTTTCTTTTCTTTCATTTCGATTTCACTTGCTGCTCCGACGTAAAGCACAGCAACACCGCCCGCTAATTTAGCCAGGCGCTCTTGAAGTTTTTCTCTGTCGTAATCACTTGTAGTACTTTCAATTTGACTTTTAATTTGATTGACCCGAGCCTTGATGTCAGATGCTTTTCCAGATCCATTTACAATGGTTGTGTTGTCTTTGTCAATAGTGACTGTTTCTGCGGTTCCCAACATCTCTAAATCTGCATTTTCAAGAGAAAATCCACGCTCTTCAGAAATGACAGTCCCGCCAGTTAAGATAGATATATCTTCTAGCATCGCTTTGCGTCTGTCCCCAAATCCAGGAGCTTTAACGGCTGCAATTTTAAGCCCGCCTCTAAGTTTGTTAACTACAAGTGTTGCAAGGGCCTGCCCTTCAACGTCTTCAGCAATAATTAAAAGTGGTCGTCCAGATTGGGCTACCGGCTCTAATATTGGCAGTATTTCTTGTAGGTTTGATATTTTTTTATCAAATAGAAGAATGTAAGGATTTTCCAAATCTGCAATCATTTTATCGGAGTCGGTTACAAAGTAAGGACTCAAATAACCGCGATCAAATTGCATGCCTTCAACGACGTCTACATAGGTGTCAGTTCCTTTGGCTTCTTCAACTGTAATCACACCTTCCTTGCCAACTTTTCCAAAAGCTTCTGCAATTAGCTCACCAATTGTTTCTTCATTGTTAGCTGAAATGGAAGCAATTTGTTTGATTTTTTCTGAAGAGTTGCCTACTTTTTTAGCTTGTTTTTCTAAATCAGCTACAATAAATTTTACTGCCTTGTCAATGCCACGCTTGAGGTCCATTGGATTGGCCCCAGCAGCAACATTTTTGAGTCCTTCTTTAACAATAGCTTGAGCTAAAACGGTCGCTGTAGTGGTGCCATCACCTGCCAAATCATTTGTTTTTGAAGCCACTTCTTTGACCATTTGAGCACCCATATTTTCAAGGGCATCTTCAAGTTCAACTTCTTTAGCAACAGAAACCCCATCTTTAGTAACTTGAGGAGCGCCAAAGCTTTTACTTATGATGACATTACGTCCTTTGGGACCGAGTGTAACTTTTACAGCATTCGCCAATGCATCCACGCCACGCTTTAAGCCGTCCCGTGCGTCTATATCAAATTTAATGTCTTTTGCCATTTTATTTATTTTATGTTATACAATTGCGAGGATATCACTCTCCCGCATTATTAGATAATCTTGACCGTCCAATTTAAGTTCTGTGCCAGCATACTTGCCATACAATACAGTATCCCCTTTACTAACGGTCATCTTTTCATCTTTAGTGCCATTGCCAACAGCAATAACTTTTCCTTTTTGTGGTTTTTCTTTGGCATTATCAGGAATGATAATTCCAGAAGCGGTTTTGGTTTCTGCAGCCATAGGTTCAATAAGAACCCTGTCTGCTAAGGGTTTGATTTTTAAAGCCATATCAAAATTAATTTAAAGTTTTAACGATTAATGTATTTCTAAAATTGTGCCATTTTATAGAAACTGACAAACTTACAGTCATAAAAAATGTCAACCAAATGTTGACATTTTTTACAGTTTATTAAGCTAAGCTATTCAGTTGCGTCGTTTAATGGAATATCTTCAGCAGCAGCTTCAGGTGCTGGCGCTGTTGTATTGCTGTCTAGATCCAATGCTTTAGATTCAAGATTTGAATCAGAGCCTCCGATGGCTACATTAGAGAGTAGTATAAGCGCCAATAGAAGGATGGCAAGGGCCCAAGTACTTTTGTCTAAAAAGTCAGTCGTTTTTTTGACCCCACCCAATTGCTGAGCGCCACCGCCTCCAAAAGAAGAGGAGAGTCCGCCCCCTTTAGGGTTTTGAACCATTATTACCACCACTAACAAAAAGGCTACAATGACGATTAATACTAAAAATATTGAGAAAGTACTCATGAGTTTTTATTTTTTTCTTGTAATTTTTTTATTGCTTTTATTTGGTCTGCAAATAAACTACTTTTTTCTGGATATTTCAAACTTAAAATCTTGTAGGATTGAAGGGCTTTTTCATAGTTTTTTTGTTCGAGGTAAATTCTTGCCAGGGTTTCGGTCATAAGGGAATCCGATTCAAGAATTGGCTTTTCGGCCAAATTCTCTATAAGTTCCAATGTTTTCAGAGGTTTAATTTTTGGACTTTTTTCAATAAATTCATCGATGAGTTTTTGTTTTGTTTGCTGTTTTTTGATTGTTTCTTTAGTAACATCATCAGATCTGTCAATCGGAGAAATGTTGGTGAGCTGGAGCCATTTTGAAAAAGAGTAAGTTTCTCCCTTTCTAAACTCTAATGGTGTTCCTAAATTAAGTGTGGTTTCAAGGGCATTGTTCTTATTTTCAACTTCAATGGCTGCTATTTTTGTTATTGGTGGGTTTGAAATGTCCTCAAAGGCTGTCACTTTAATGGTTTTTAAGCCTTCGTGATTATGCTTTATTTGTTCTGAAATAGTATTTTGTAAAAAAGCCTCAGAGGTAATAAAATCAAATAAAATGCTGCGATCCGAAGTGTAGGCGGCAGTTGTTTTTAGGGTTTTATTATATTTAAAACTTTCTTCGTTTTTAAGCCCTTTTAAGTAGAGGGCTCTAGCCGCTTGGAAGTAAGGAAATTCTTTTATAATAGAAAATACACCCGCAGTTTGCTCATGGTTTAGCTTTGAAGGGAAAGCCAATAAATTTGAAAAATCAGTCCTGTTCATATTACCAGTTGGCTAAGGAAGCGTTGATGATGTCTTGTGTAATGCGGTCGTAAATTTCTTTGATCGCTGTTGTTTTTTGAGAACCAATAAGTTGGGCACTGCCCGCGTAATCATAAAAAAATGAAAATCGTTTTTCAAAATCTGATTCTTCATCATTTTTGTTAAAAAACCGAACATTTACGCTTATGGTGAGTCGGTTTTGATCTGCAGTATTATTAGCTGTTGCTGTCGTGGGAGAAATACGGTATTCAACAATTTCTCCTTCATACATGATGTCTCCATTGGACTTTACCAGCGACAAATTGGTTTGGTTTAATATAATCTCTTGCAAGGCTAGGGTAAAGTCTCGTTCGATGCCAGGTTCGACTAAATCTGCAGAATTTTGGAAGTAGTTAACCTGAAATGTTTTAGTGTCTGCACTGATTGAAATTCCAGTGAATGAGTACGAACCACAACCCAAAATCAGTAGCGATGCCACAGCAAAAAACATTTTTCTGTAAGGGTTACAAATCATATTGCTTAATTTTTCGGTAAAGTGTTCGCTCAGAAATCCCAAGTTCATCCGCAGCCAGTTTACGCTTGCCGTTGTGCCTTTCCAAAGATTTTTTAATGAGTTCCAACTCTTTATCGTGTAAAGATAAGGTTTCTTCTTCTTGCTCGATATCCTCGATGAAATCATAGTTTTCATTAGAGTTTACAATTTCTATGGTTTCATTTTGGGAGCTTGTTTCAGAAAGCGCTAAAACTTGACTGCTATTTTCTGCCACATTACTACTAGGGTCTTTGTGAATTTTTTGGATTAGTTGTTCGTTTTTTTCCTGGACATCTTTGAAATTGTCATTTTCCATCAAATCTAGCGTCAGCTTTTTCAAGTCATTTAAATCACTTTTCATATCAAAAAGGACTTTGTATAAAATCTCTCTCTCCGTACTAAAATCACTGTTCGGATTTTTCTTATCAACAATTGCCGGTAGTTGAATCCCCATGTCTGGCAGATAGCTTTTGAGTGCTGCAGCATTAATCTCCCTTTTAGATTCAAGCACGGAAATTTGTTCTGCTACATTTCTGAGTTGACGTATGTTTCCAGTCCAGCGGTATTTTTGAAGCAATTGAACAGCTTCTTCATTAAGTCTAATGGTTGGCATCTTGTATTTAAGGGCAAAATCACTTGAGAATTTTCTAAACAATAAATGAATGTCTTGTTTTCTTTTACGCAGGGCAGGAATTGGAATTTCAATGGTGCTCAAGCGATAGTATAAATCTTCCCTAAACTTCTCTTTATTAATGGCTTCGAACATCTTAATATTGGTGGCTGCTACAATGCGAACATTAGTTTTTTGAACCTTACTTGATCCTACCTTAATGAATTCCCCATTTTCAAGAACACGTAGTAAGCGAACTTGGGTCGTCAAAGGTAATTCGCCCACCTCATCTAAAAAAATGGTCCCACCATCGGCCACTTCAAAATAACCAGAACGTGTTTGTGTAGCACCTGTAAAGGCACCTTTTTCGTGTCCAAAGAGTTCGCTGTCTATGGTGCCTTCTGGAATCGCCCCACAATTTACAGCAATGTATTTTCCGTGTTTCCTGTGAGATAGCTGGTGTATGATTTTAGGCATTACTTCCTTTCCGACACCACTTTCACCCGTAATAAGGACAGAAATATCCGTTGGAGCAACTTGTATAGCTTTCTCTATAGCGCGATTTAAGCCTGTATCATTTCCTATAATTCCAAAACGTTGTTTGATGGATTGAATAGTTTCCATAATCTAATTATTTTTTGAGTAACCAAGTGCTGTTCCTTTAAGTGTGGCACTTGTGCAGTTGTCAATTTTAACCATCACGAAATCACCTACTTTGTACTGTTCTTTTGGAAAAACAACGGTACTGTTTTGAGAGTTTCGGCCCGCCCATTCTTTATCTGATTTCTTAGAAGTTTTTTCAATAAGCACTTCGGTAACTTGGCCTAAAAAGCCTTGACTTCGTTCAAGACTGTGTTGCTGTTGAAGCGCTACAACCTCTTGAAGTCGATTTTTCTTAATTACTTCTGGGATGTCATCTTCTAACTTTCTTGCTGCCAAGGTTCCAGGGCGCTCAGAATATGAAAACATGTAGCCAAAACTGTACTTAACGTACTGCATTAAACTTAAAGTATCTTGGTGGTCTTGTTCTGTTTCAGTTGGAAAGCCGCATATCAAATCGTGAGAAATAGAACAGTCTGGCAGGTATTTTTTTATGTTATCAATCAACTCAAAATAATCTTCCCTTGAATGTTGTCGATTCATAGCTTTTAAAATCCGGTTGCTTCCGCTTTGTACTGGCAAGTGAATGTAATTGCAAATATTTTCATGCTTAGCCATTGTCTTTATGACACTGATAGACATGTCTTGTGGGTTAGATGTTGAAAAGCGAAAGCGCATTTTTGGATGTGCGCTGGCACATAAATCAAGAAGTTTTGCAAAATCAGTCGCTGTTGCCTTTTGTATTTCTGTAGCCTTTCTAAAATCTTTTTTTAAGCCACCCCCATACCACAGGTAGCTGTCCACATTTTGACCTAAAAGTGTCACTTCTTTATACCCTTTTTCGTGCAAATCATTGATTTCAAATAGGATACTTTGTGGATCTCGGCTGCGTTCACGTCCTCTGGTGAATGGAACCACGCAAAAAGTACACATATTGTCACAACCGCGGGTGATGGAAACAAAAGCAGTGACCCCATTCGAATTTAACCTTACTGGTGCTACATCGCCATATGTTTCTTCCTTGGAGAGAATAACATTGACAGCACTGTGACCATCCTCTATCTCAGCCACAAGGTTGGGCAGATCTTTGTAGGCATCGGGCCCAACGACCAAGTCTACAATCTTTTCTTCTTCTAAGAATTTACTTTTTAGGCGTTCTGCCATACAGCCCAAAACCCCGACTTTCATGTTTGGATTAATCCTTTTAACTGCGTTGTACTTTTCAAGTCGTTTGCGAACGGTTTGTTCAGCTTTATCACGAATTGAACAAGTGTTGACAAGTACTAAATCCGCGTCTTCCAATATTGAGGTGGTATTAAAGCCTTCCTTTTGTAAAATAGAAGCTACAATCTCACTATCACTAAAATTCATTTGACAACCATAGCTTTCAATAAATAACTTTTTTGTGTTTTCAAGCTTAGGTGTAAGTGATAATGAGATGCCTTGTTGAGATTCGTTGATGATTTTTTCCATGCCTATTTTTTGCATTGCTTCTTTCAAAGACTGTTTGCAAAGATACGATATTTTGATTATTATGACAAAGTGTCAGGTTTAAAAATTTAATTTTTTAATTTATTTCTTGTTTAGTTACAATGAAAACTGCTGTTGTTAATATTCTAATCTTTTGGTCTTGGTGGTCTTTTTTAGGTTATTTTTTTAAATTCTTAATTATATTGCCTGCAAAAAAAATGGAATTTAATAACACAAAACCCATTTAGTATATTGGTTATCATTGTTTTGTGAAATTTTTTAAGCTGCGTTTTTAGATCTATTTTTCCATATAAATTTGAATTTTAGGAAAAATTTAAAAACTACAATAGAAAAAATCATCTACATTTGTTGCCTTAAGAAATCAAGTTATGGCCAAAAACCTTGTCATTGTCGAGTCGCCTGCAAAGGCCAAAACAATTGAAAAATTTTTAGGAAAAGATTTTAAAGTTGCCTCAAGTTTTGGGCATATCGCTGACCTCCCCTCCAAGGAGTTGGGGGTTGATGTTGATGGAGACTTTTCCCCAAAATATGAAGTAACTAAAGACAAAAAAACCGTTGTCAAAAATTTAAAAGATCTCGCTAAAAAGGCAGAAATTGTTTGGTTGGCAAGTGATGAAGACCGGGAAGGAGAAGCCATCGCATGGCATTTAGCCCAGACCCTAAAGCTAGACCAATCCAAAACCAAGCGTATTGTTTTTCATGAAATTACTAAAACTGCGATTGACAAAGCTGTTAAAAATCCACGCGCAATTGACTACGATTTGGTAGATGCCCAACAAGCACGTCGTGTATTGGATCGTATTGTAGGCTATGAGTTGTCTCCTGTGCTTTGGAGAAAAGTCAAGGGTGGACTTTCTGCTGGCCGTGTTCAGTCCGTGTCTGTGCGCTTGATTGTAGAACGAGAGCGAGAGATTAAAGCTTTTGTTCCCGTAGCAAGTTACAAGATAGAGGCGCATTTTACAACTTTCAGTGGCCAGGTATTCAAGGCAAAACTCTCCAAAGGGTTCAATTCAAAAGCTGAGGCCAAATCGTTTTTAGAAAAAAATGTCAATGCAGAATTTTCAGTAACCGCCTTAGAAAAAAAACCTGTAAAAAAATCACCAGCACCACCATTTACAACCTCGACTTTACAGCAAGAAGCTGCTAGAAAGCTATATTTTTCTGTCAGTAAAACCATGAATATGGCACAGCGCCTATATGAGGCAGGACTTATCACTTACATGCGTACTGATAGCGTGAACTTATCCCAAGAAGCAAGAACTTCAGCTGCCCAAGAAATCACTTCTGCTTTTGGAGATGTTTACAGCTTTCCAAGGAATTTTAAAGGTAAATCTAAAGGGGCTCAAGAAGCACATGAGGCGATAAGACCCACTAATTTTTCTGCTCATTCTGTTAATGTAGAACGCGACCAAGCAAGATTATATGAGTTGATTTGGAAACGCGCCATTGCATCTCAAATTAGTGATGCAAAACTGGAGCGTACCAATGTTAAAATTACAACATCACAGCACGAAAAGGTTTTTACAGCCAATGGTGAGGTTATTACTTTTGATGGGTTTTTAAAAGTCTATTTGGAAGGAACTGATGATGAAAGCACGGAGCAAGATGGGATGTTGCCTGCCATGAAAATAAATGAATCTTTGACAAATAATTCAATAGTAGCCATAGAACGATTCTCAAGACCCCCTTATCGCTTCACGGAAGCTTCTTTGGTTAAGAAATTAGAAGAATTGGGCATCGGGCGTCCTTCTACTTATGCCCCTACAATTTCAACAATTCAAAACAGAAATTATATTGAGAAAGGAACTGTTGAAGGCCAAGAACGTATATACAATCTACTGACATTAAGCGCCAACAATTTAAAAGAAACAGAACAAACCGAAAAATTTGGTTCAGACAAAGGGAAGCTGGTACCTACGGACATTGGAATGATTGTTACAGACTTTCTAGTCAATCATTTTGAAGTGATTTTAGATTACAACTTCACTGCTAGAGTTGAGGCGGATTTCGATGAAATTGCTAGCGGTAAGGCTAACTGGACTAAAATGATGAAACGCTTTTATGAATCTTTTCACCCCAAAGTGGAAGATGTAAGTCAAAATGCCAATCGTGAGTCCGGAGAGCGTATTTTAGGTAATGATCCATCTACAGGACGTCAGATTAGTGTCCGTCTGGGCAAATTTGGTCCTATGGCTCAAATTGGAACCATGGAAGATGAAGAAAAACAAGTTTTTGCCAGTGTACCCCCTAATTTGCAATTGAGTTCTATAACTTTTGAACAGGTGCTAGATTTATTTAAATTACCTAAAGACTTGGGGGTTTATGAGGGGGAAGATGTTTTGGTTAACAATGGTCGTTTTGGACCCTATGTAAAATACGGCAATAAATTTATTTCACTCCCTAAAGGCTTAGACCCTTTGAGCATAGAGATGGATGAAGCTATCGAAATTATAAAAGACAAAGCCAAAGCAGATGCACCCATTCATGAATATGAGGGTCTTCCTGTACAAAAGGGTAAAGGACGCTTCGGGCCTTTTATAAAGTGGAACAATATGTTTATCAATGTCAACAGGAAATACGACTGGGACAATTTATCCCCAGAGGATATTGAAACATTGATTAAAGATAAAATTCAAAAAGAAATTGATAAAATTGTTCACGACTGGGCAGAAGAAGGAATTCGTGTTGAAAAAGCCCGTTGGGGAAGACACAACATCATAAAGGGTAAAATAAAAGTTGAACTTCCAAAAACAGTGGATGCTGTGAAACTCACTTTGGAAGAAGTCAAATCAATTATTGAAACAAAGGCGCCAAAAAAAGCCGTTAAGAAGCGTTCAAAAAAGAAAAAATAAAATGAATTATAGTTTGCTTTCACCAATTTCCGACCGTGTAGTTGAAGCTGTGAAGGTATCTCATTTTCAAACTTTAGGTAGAAAGTTAAGGCTTCATACTTCTGAAACTACCCCTGATTTGAAAGGTATTGATATTGCAATTGTGGGCGTTTTGGAAGCTAGAAATTCTAACGACCATGTTGAGCAATCTTTCAATTTAACAGAAATTCGCCAATCATTATATGGATTATTTCCTGGGAATTGGACAGCTCAAATTGCTGACTTAGGTGATATTTTGATGGGTGCAGACATTGAAGATACTTATTTTGCCCTCACCGATACTGTTGCGACCCTACTTGACCAAAAGATCATTCCAGTAATTATTGGTGGCAGCCAAGACCTTACCTATGCGCATTACCGTGCCTATGATAATATCAAGCCGATGATTAATGTTGTCAATGTAGATAAGAGTTTTGATTTAGGCGATTCTTCAAATCCAATTTCCAACGATAATTACGTTGGGAAGGTCATTTTAGAAAAACCCTACAATTTATTCAATTATACAGTATTGGGGTTTCAAACCTATTTCAATTCGCAAGAAGAGATCGATTTGATGGAAAAATTATTTTTCGAATACCACCGCCTGGGTGCATTAAATAAGGATATAAAAACAGTTGAACCTGCCATGCGAGATGCAGACTTGGTATCTGTTGATCTTAACTCTGTTAAATCCTCAGAGGTCAGTGCTAAACAAAAATATTCTCCAAATGGCTTTGATGGCCGAGAAATTTGTGCGATTTCAAGGTATGCTGGTATTAGCAATAAAGTATCTTCTTTTGGGATTTACGAATACAAGCCTTCTTTTGATGACGAAGCCACTATAATGTTGATTTCTCAAATGATTTGGTATTTCATTGAAGGTTTTAATTGCAGGGTCAAGGATGATAATTTTCAGAATCCAGATGAATTTAACAAGTATACTGTCTTAGTACAAGGACAAGAGTTGGTTTTTTACAAAAGCCTCAAAACTGGTCGTTGGTGGGTGGAAACACCATTTTTATCAGTTTCGAATACTAAAAAAAATAAACATACGTTAATAGCATGTATGCAAAGTGACTATGACATAGCAATTCAGGGTCAAATACCTGAAAGTTGGTATAAAGCATATAAAAAACATTAAAACTATCAGTTTAAGTTTTAATTAAGAATATTAAACCAAAAAAACTTGTAATTTTAAAATTATATAAATAAGTTTACGAACTTTAATAAAAAGGGTATACTGCCTCTAAATACAAACTATGAAGAAAATCGTATTTTTAACATTAGCGTTGGCTCTTGTTGTTGGTTGCGGGAGCAAAGACAAAGGCGAGCTTACTGGCGTTGTAGGAAAGAGATGGCATCCAGAAAAACCTTATGGAATGAGTCTTATTCCGGGGGGTGCTTTTATTATGGGAAAATCTGATGATGATATTGTAGACCTTCAAGACGCGCCAACGCGCACTGTAACAGTTCGCTCTTTTTATATGGATGAGACAGAAATTACTAACAGCGAATACAGACAATTTGTAGAATGGGTCAGAGATTCTATCCTAAGAAATAATTTGGCTGAAATGGCAGACCTTGAGGGAAAGACCAATGAGGATGATGGGATTGGTGAATACGCATATGCCAACTCAGGAGATCCTGAAGACCTTTCCCCCTATGAGCGTTACATGCTAGACACCTATGGGGATGAACAACGCAAAATTAACAGAGACATAGACCTTATATTTGACACAGAAGATTATCCAGATGAACTCTACGCTGAAGTTATGGACGGTATGTATCTGCCCCCTGATGAATGGTATAATGGACAAAGAACATGGGACGTAAGTTTGTTCAAATTCAAATTTACCGAAATCGATATCGAGCTTGCAGCAGAATATTCAGATTATATCATCTCTGGCGACATGAAAAGAAGTGATTTCATCACACAATACGATGTTAACGTTTACCCTGACACAACTGTCTGGATTAAGGACTTTAAATATGCATACAACGTGCCAATGCACAATGATTATTTTTGGCATGAAGCCTATGGTAATTACCCTGTTGTTGGTGTCACATGGGAACAAGCAAAAGCTTTTTGCCAGTGGAGGACAATTTATAAAAATGGTTACCAAAAATCAAAGAAGAAAAAAAATGTAAATGAATTTAGATTGCCATCTGAAGCAGAGTGGGAGTATGCTGCCCGTGGTGGACTTCAAAGCGCTACTTTTCCATGGGGAGGACCCTATGCCAAAAACGATCGTGGCTGCTTCTTAGCAAATTTCAAACCTTTGAGAGGTAATTATGCAGCAGATCAAGCACTATACACTGTTGAGGCAGATGCTTATGAGCCCAACGATTACAATTTATTCAATATGGCTGGCAATGTTTCTGAATGGGTGAATTCCTCTTATGATATAACGTCTTATTCATATTCAGCATCCTTTAATCCAAACGTAAATAAAAAAGACGATCCCAGAAAGGTCATTCGCGGAGGTTCATGGAAAGATGTTGCTTATTTTCTACAGGTTAGTACAAGAGATTATGAGCATGCAGATTCTGCTAGGAGTTTTATTGGCTTTAGAACTGTTCAGGATTACCTGGGTACTGATGTGACTGCAGCAAATGCAGCAACAAATTAGAAATTAACTTAAATTATATACTTAAAAAACTATTATCATGGCAAAAGAGGGTAACATTACTATCACAAATATGGTCTACGGGCTCGGTGCAGCAATTGTAATTGTAGGGGCACTTTTTAAAATTCAACACTGGCCTTTTGGTTCAGAAATTCTTACAATTGGAATGATTGTAGAAGCAGGCGTATTTACTTATTCCGCTTTTGAAAAAGTAAAAGGAGACTTGGATTGGTCTTTGGTTTATCCAGAATTGTCTGGAGGGTCTTCTAAAGGGGGCAAAAAAGAATCTCCAGAAGGGATTTTAACTAAAAAGCTAGATGCACTTCTAAAAGAGGCCAATATTGATGGTGCTCTTGTAAAAAGTTTGGGAGAAAATATAAAGAACTTAAATGCAACAGCAGCTTCCATGGATGGATCTGCTGGGACCGCCAACAGATATAATGACCAGATGGCAAAAGCCACTTCACAAATGGCATCCATTAACAACCTTTACAAAGCACAATTGGACAGCGCGGCCAAACAAGCTGAGATTAATGCTGAATCTATTGAAAATGCAACTAAGCTCAAAGAACAAATGGAATCACTAGCTTCCAATTTATCATCTTTGAATGGCGTTTATGGTGGTATGTTATCAGCAATGAACAAAAAAAGCTAATTAGTTTTTAAGCTAATCCTTATAATTTACAAAAACTAAAAATTATGGCAGAAGCAAAAGTATCTGCAAGACAGAAAATGATAAACTTGATGTATTTGGTCTTCATCGCAATGATGGCTATGAATATGTCAAAAGAAGTACTGTCCGCATTTGGGCTTATGGAGGCAAAATTTGCGGAATCTAATACCACTACTTCAGAATCCAATGAGGCGCTTTTAGAGGATCTTATCACAAAGGGGGATGAAAAACCAGAGGAGTTCGCAGTTGCTGCCAACAAAGCCCAGCAAATAAATATCATTTCAGATGAATTTTATAAATATATCGAAACATTAAAAGTTGATCTTTTAAAAGCAGGAAATTACAGCGTTGATTCCAAAACGGGTAAGTTGCCATTTGAACAAATGGACAAAACAGACATTTTAGATCAAATGTGGTTTACAGGCGACCGTCTTACTAAAGTTGGTGCCAAAGTTATGGAGAAGATCGAAAAATACAAATCTGATGTAAGGGAAGTTTTAGGAGCGGACGTGAAATACAAAAAGGCCTTAGAAACTTTCAATAATAGGTTTAATACTGATAAAGTGAAAAGAGTTAAAGACGGTATTAGAGTTGACTGGTTGGATTATCACTATAAAGGTTTTCCAGCCATTGCATCCTACACCAAGTTAACAGCGATGCAAAATGACGTAAAGGTTACCGAGGCGAGTATGTTCAACCTATTTTTAGGAAATACCTTAACAGAAGCTGTCACGCTTAAAAATTATCAAGCTATCGTACTGGCCGATAAATCTGCTTTTTTTGCCGGTGAAAAATTTCAAGGTAAAGTTGTCCTTGGTAAATACGCCAATGTGACGCCTACCAAATTAGTAGTTCAAGGACAAGAGATTAACATTGCCACTGCTATTGACTCCACTGGAGCAGCAACCTTAGATTTTAATGTTGGTAATATTGGAGAGAAAACAATTAATGGGCAGTTTACATTTTTAGAGGATGGTAAGCCTCTTGAAATTCCTATTCTTGGGAATTACGTGGTTGTTCCTAGACCTAAAGAAGCGTCTGTAGCAGCTGATAAGATGAATGTACTCTACCGAGGGTTGGAAAATCCAATGACGATTTCTTTTGCGGGTGTTTCCGATAATAATGTTTCTGTTTCCGCTCCAGGTCTAACAAAGACGGGTAATCAAGGAAAATACATTATCAATCCCCCTTCAGGGATTAACAATCTTATCGTAACGGTTGTTGCTACACTGGACGATGGTAAGGTGACTTCAAAGAAATCATTCCGAATTAAAAATATACCAAATCCTATTGGCAAAATTGCCGGTAAGAGCGGTTCCATTAAATTAAACAAACGTGATGTCACAACATCACGAGTATTGGCTGATTTTGGAGACTTTGTGTATGATTTAAATCCAACCGTATCTGCTTTTGATCTTACGGTTTTGGGGGAGACCATAACAGTTTCAGGAAACCGTTTAAACCCAGCAGCAAAGGCCTTAATTAATAATTCACCAAGACGTTCTTTGATCATCATTGACAACATTAAAGTTAGGGTTAAAGGCGTTAGTGGTGTTGAAATCCCACCTGCAGCGGCCGTAACAATAAAATTAACAAACTAATATTATGAAACGATTCCCCTTGTTTTTATTTATTTTGCCTTTGGTACTTTATAGCCAGACCAATATCTTGAATGCGAAGTCTCCAGAGGAAATAGGAGTATCATCCGTGTATGACGAAATGTATGCTCCTCAAAATCCATTTGATTATGGTTTTATTGACGAAAAAGATGTTTTGTTTTCAAAAACAATTTGGGAAGAAATTAATTTAGATGAAAGAGTAAATTTCCCTCTATTTTATCCTATAGACACACTTGTTGTGGGCAATGAGAGAAGACCTCTTATTCATTACTTACTAACCGCTGCTATGCAGAGTGTTTATCCTATTTATAAAAAAGACAATTTTAAAGACTTGCTCTCCATTGAGGATCTAGACAAGAAACAAAGGTATCGTATCATTCGTGCTGGAACCGATGAAAATATTGGTTTAGAAAGAATCATAAATGAGGCAGGTAACAAAGAAGATTTCTTGGTGCAAAGAGGTATCGATGTCGGAGAATATGCCACCATGGATGAATCCTTACTAAATGACGATGATTACAACGATTACGAGTCGCGCATGGAAGAATTGATTTTCGAAAACAATCTACTATCTGAAGACGAGTATTCTGAAGAGGTGTTTAGTTATGCTGATGTTGTGAAATACAGAATCAGAGGTGTTTGGTATTTTGACAAAAGACAATCTGATCTTAGGTACAGACCGATTGCTATTGCTCCTGTGGTTGTTACACCTCGATCTAAGGCCATGATGAAAGAGTTTTCGGATCCTAATATGAAACCTGATTATGTGGAATTATTTTGGATATTTTATCCCGATGCAAGATTTACATTGCACAATGCTAAGGCATTCAATAATAATAATACCTCCAAGCCCGTTACTTTTGATCATTTGATTAATTCCAGGCATTTCTCAGGTTATATCTATAAACAAGACAATGTTTTTCAAGACAGAAGTGTTAAAGATTATATTTCAGACAATGCCCTCATGCAACTGTTAGAATCTCAACGCATCAAAGAGAAAATTAGAAACCTTGAGCAAGACATGTGGAGTTATTAAACTTCACTCTAAATTAACAAAAACGCTTCCTTTATTGAGAAGCGTTTTTTTTTAATATAAATTTGTCAAATGAAATTCGATTACCTCATTGTGGGTTCAGGCCTTGCAGGGCTAATGCTTTGTGAAAATCTACGCAAAAGAGGCAAATCCTTTAAGGTTGTTAGCAACTCCTCCCAACAAGCCTCAGTTGTTGCCAGTGGCCTTTACAACCCAGTCGTTCTTAAACGGTTTAACAAAGCTTGGAATGCCGATTCGCAACTTCCACTGGCACTTTCGACTTATAAGGATTTGGAAATATTTCTAGGAATAAAAATAGATCACCGGATTCCCATTTACAGAGTTTTTCATGCTGTAGATGAACAGAATAATTGGTTCTTAGCATGCGATAAACCTGATTTACAACCCTTTTTAATTTCTAAAGTCATAAATAATGACAATACCAATATTAACGCCCCATATGGATATGGTGAAGTAAGGCAGACAGGTCGGGTCGATACAAAGTTACTTTTAGAATCCTACGTTTTTAGCTTAAAATCGAAGGGTTTGTATTTAGAAGAAACATTTAATTACAAAGCTTTAGACCTTCAAATGGGCGTTAATTATAAAGGCCTTATTGCAAAACAGCTTATTTTTGCAGAAGGGTTTGGATTGAAGCAGAACCCCTTTTTTAACAAACTTCCACTTGAGGGAACTAAAGGAGAACTAATGCTAATCCATGCCCCTGATTTAAATTCTGAAGTTATATTAAAATCTAGTGTATTTGTCATTCCGATTGGTTACGACAAATACCTTGTTGGCTCTACCTATGCTTGGAACGATCATACTAATACCCCTACTGAATTTGCCAAAAATTCACTTACAAATAAACTTCAAAAACTACTCAACTGCTCTTTTGAAATTCTGCAACAACGGGCTGGGATTCGCCCAACGGTTATAGACCGCCGTCCTTTGGTTGGCCAGCACAGAGTCCATAAAAATCTTTATATCTTAAATGGGTTAGGAAGCCGTGGTGTTCTTGTTGCCCCAACTGTTGCTAAAAATCTTATTGATTTTATTGAAGACGAAATCCAACTTTCAAAAGATATAGACATCAATCGCTTTACTACTTAGATTTCTCTGCCATCTTAGGATCGTAATTCATAAATAAATTAATCCAAATATTTCTTGAAAGGCGCATGATGACAGGCATAAAACATACCAATGTAACTACAATAGCTGCAAAGCTCATTTTTAAAGAATACTCCAAAAAAAGATGGGTTATGATAAAAGCAGCAAACGAAAACCCGATTCCAACTCCATAACTGACATACATAGAGCCATAAAAAAAAGAAGGTTCAATTTTGTATTTCGTTCCGCAGTGTCTGCAGCGTTCATGCATTTTTAGGGTGTCATGAAGACGGTAAGGGTTTTTAATTACATACATAGACTCCTTATGGCACTTAGGGCATACTCCAAATAATATAGAATAGATTTTTGACCCTTTTTTTAACATATATAATTGGTTACTTTTGCAGTGATTCAAAATTACAAAATTACCTTTAAATCAGGTCTCAAAATAATCAAATGTTAAACGTTTACCAGCTCAGTATTGCATTTCAAGGGGAAGATCTATTTGACAATGTGTCTTTCCGGTTGCAGTCTGGGAATCGGATCGGTTTAATTGGTAAAAATGGCGCTGGTAAATCGACTTTACTCAAAATCATTTCCGGTGAACTGGAATATAATTCGGGCCAAATTAGTTTTGAAAAAAAAGGTTTGAACATTGGGTTCTTAAAACAGGACATCGACTTTGCTTACGGACGTACAATTTTAGAAGAAGCTTATGAAGCTTTTTCAGAAATTATAGAGATGGAGCGTCAATTGGAGGAGATTAACGTTCAACTTGCCGAGCGCACCGATTATGACAGTCAAGCCTACCACGACCTTATGGTAGATTTAAACGAAGTCCAGCAGCAGTATGAGATCTTAGGTGGCTATAATTATCAGGGAGAAACAGAAAAAATCTTGATAGGTTTAGGGTTCAATCGAGAAGACTTTGGTAAACTTACCGACACTTTTTCTGGAGGGTGGCGCATGCGCATTGAATTGGCTAAACTCTTGTTGCAGCAAAACGATATTTTGCTCTTGGATGAACCTACCAACCACTTGGATATTGAATCCATCATTTGGTTGGAACAATTCTTAAAAAATTACAGCGGGGCTGTTGTTATCGTTTCGCACGATAAAATGTTTTTAAATAAAGTGACCAATCGCACCATTGAAATTGTATTGGGCCAAATTTATGATATGCCCAAGCCCTATTCGCAATATTTGAAGCTCCGTGCCGAACAAAAAGCTTTGCAAATAGCGTCACAAAAAAATCAACAAAAGCAAATAGAGCGTACTGAAAAGCTGATTGAAAAATTTAGGGCTAAAGCTTCCAAGGCTACTATGGCGCAGTCCCTTATAAAAAAATTGGATAAAATTGAGCGCATTCGCGTCGATGAAAATGACAACGCTGTTATGAGTGTGCGTTTTCCCATTTCTATCAATCCAGGAAAAGTTGTCTTGGAAACCCAATGCTTATCAAAGTCATATGGAGATTTAGAGGTTTTAAAAAATATTGATTTTACACTAGAAAGGGGTCAAAAAATTGCCTTTGTTGGCCAAAATGGTCAAGGCAAGTCAACCTTGGCAAAAATATTAGTCGGAGAATTGTCTTTTGATGGCATTGTCAAATTAGGTCATAATGTGCAGTTGGGGTATTTTGCCCAAAACCAAGCCGAGTATTTGGATGGCAAAAAAACAGTTCTCAATACCATGATTGATGCGGCCAATGAAACCAACCGCTCCAAAGTACGTGATATTCTAGGTTCTTTTTTATTCAGAGGGGAAGCGGTCGATAAGTACGTAAGTGTACTTTCTGGAGGCGAACGCAACCGTTTGGCTTTGGCTAAGCTGTTACTCCAGCCCCTTAATGTTTTGGTCATGGATGAACCAACCAACCATTTAGATATTCAATCTAAAAATGTACTAAAATCAGCCTTGCAAAATTTTGAAGGTACCTTGATTTTGGTTTCTCACGACCGGGAATTTTTACAAGGACTTAACGATGTGGTTTACGAATTTAAAGATCGAAAAATTAAACCCTATTTAGGAGATATTGATTTTTATTTAGAGCAACGTCAATTACAAAATTTAAGAGATGCTGAAAGGCGTACACCGGAAAAAATAACTCAAAAAACGAGTGATAATAAACGCTCTTATGAGTCCCAAAAAAAATTGAAGTCCTTGCAAAATCGTTTGAGCAAATTAGAGGTCGCTATCGCGGCTTTAGAAAAAGACATTAAAGCCATTGATATAGAATTAGAGATCAATTATGAGGCTACGGTTTCAGCCCCCAACTTTTTTGATACTTATCAAGCTAAAAAAGCAGAAATAGAAAGCCATATGCAGCAGTGGGAAGCCCTTACTGGAACCATAGAAAACCACAGTTAATGGAAGAATATTTTTACCAATGTCCGTATTGCTGGGAATCTGTTTCTATTTTAGTGGATGTTTCACAATCCCATCAAAATTACATAGAAGATTGCGAAGTTTGCTGCAATCCCATCGAATTTAAAGTCCAGTGTTCAGCACAAACCGTCCTACATTTAGAGGCTCAAAGCATCGAACAGTAGGGTCTTATTTCAATAATTTTCTTTTTAAATAGGAAAAAGGTTGTATATTTGTTGACCTATATCGCGGGATAGAGCAGTAGGTAGCTCGTCGGGCTCATAA
>CESO01001468.1_pt1 | contig 19222 bp, 18 predicted proteins | sample 356341 | NCBI WGS metagenome assembly CESO01 (sample SAMEA2621812, study PRJEB7988) | marine metagenome | biome: marine biome (ENVO:00000447); feature: deep chlorophyll maximum layer (ENVO:xxxxxxxx); material: "saline water (ENVO:00002010), including plankton (ENVO:xxxxxxxx)" | depth 35 m
AAAAAAATTCCAAATTTTGTGATATTTATGAAAATTTACCTCTCTCTTAAGTATCTGATTCTACGTCATAAAAAATACCCGCCGTTATAGGAGTAAATATCCTACGCATTTGCGTCGGGTTTTTGCTGCTCCAGAGGAGCATTTCACAATAAAATCTTAACCAGAATTGACAGTGAGGCCTGTAAAGCCCCATGCACTAGGAAATTTATATGCAGAACATAAAAAGAGAAAAATCTTACACTATCAACGAAAACAATTATCCCGGACCAAACAGCTGGCAGCGGCAGATACAAGCTCTAGAGGAATTAGACTGCGCCGCAGGCGTTTGCTGGCACGTAGGGTCCAAACAAAAAAGACCCACCCCCTTAAAGCCATCTAAAGAACAATACTTAAGCATCGTTCTTCGCGAAATATCTTCATGGTTTATGCAAATGGAAAATAGGTTCATTCCGTGCGCACAGAAGGACTGTCGGTTAGGCCAGGCAGAATTGGAAAAACTCTTGCCACAAATGTTAGCAGAACGCTTTCCCGATGACGAATATGTACAGGATAACGCTGGCAAACTTACATTTGCGGCTATGTATGGTAACGGATCAGATCCCAGGATGTCCTTTGGGGTTTACTCTGGAAAAGCCTATCCTCAACCAGGAAACACGAGTACACGTCTTTTCCGCAACGGGATGTGGGATATCAATACCTGGCGTAGCCCGGACTATCGTGAGTTGCGGCCCTCAATATCAGCACAAAAGAGTACGGCGTCATTCGATGATATGTTGGAGTTTGCCATTCCCGAACAGCGGCAGCGGGATATGCTCTTGGATTGGGTTGCTTGGAATTTGCAAAATGAAGGAAGCAAGCCTTCCTGGGCGATCATGCTCTATTCGGAGACCAAAGGGACAGGAAAATCAACCATTTCTAAGGTCCTTTCTGCACTTTTTGGAGAGGAAAATACTGCACTCAGTAATGGGATAAAACCCCTCGTGCAGAGGTTTGCCGCTGATCATTTAGATCGTAAGTTAATCGTGGCAGAGGAGGTGCACATCTCAAGCCACTCAGCTGAGGGGAATGCTCTTAAAGATCTGATTACAAACACCTCTGTGTCCGTGGAACGTAAGTACCAGCCAGTTGTCACAATACCTCAGCATTCCTGCTTTGTATTTATGACCAATCACAAACCGCTTTGGCTCGAGGGTGGTGAGCGTCGTTATTACATTATCAATATGGATCATGATGGGCACTCTCAAGGCGAAAAGAATGAAAAGTTCTATGCTCTTGCGGCGGCGTTAAACATCAGTCTAGCGAATAAGCAGTTTGTCAGGGATCTTTATGCGCGTCTCATGACGAGAGAACTTTCATCGCAGTTTGATGCTAAAAACATGCGCTTCAATGACAATGCAACACCCATAATGAGGGAACTACAGGCCATTTCTGGAAATGAGGGTGAGCAAGTGCTAAAGGCTCTCTTGGATGAGTACCATGTCTCGCTCATCCCGAGCGAGGACTTCCCTGACTTTGTCGCCTACCTAAAGCTGCGCAATGCAAACTCTTTGCGTAACATGCTTTCAAAGCTTGGATGGGAGGCGCGGCGGTACCGGTTCGCAGGAGCCCAGCACCGTGTATGGTGTCCTAAAGCACTGAAGGTAGAAAATGGACGTGTGAGCCACCCAGAGCTTGCCAATACCTACAACCGCCTCGCAGAAGCAAATCGCGATACTTGGTTCGATCTGACTTTCTACGTCAATACAACGTGGAAAAAACTGCACCAAGATCGTTTAGCTCGTGGTGGTCGAAAGACGACCGAGGAATACTCAGCCTCAGCAGGATCACCCTGGGATAATAGTGAGGGCAAGTATGGACCCTTCCTCAGTAGCGATAGCCATCTTCGTCTACAGGCACGGCCAGAAGATGAGCTAGCGATAGAAGATAGTGAATTGGACCAGGCAGACGTTCACTACATCAATTTCTAAGCGATGCAGTGGATACCAGAAACTCTTGCCACCGACAGTACCCGCTGGTGGCAGGAGACCTATGAGCTCTACTACGAAGAACTGCAGGAGAAGCTAAAGGCTTATTTAGCAAAAGCTAGAGAAAACAAAGAAGGATGCTTGGAGCTTGGCAGCAGTAGTGCTCCCGCCGAGGTGCAATGGCGGGCACGTAGGCTCCGTGTATACCAACTGATTGCTTGGGGGAGCGTGGGGGGGATACCTGTCAGGGGTCGTGTTGTGCGGCACATCTGCAACAACCGTGCTTGTGTCAACCCTGATCACTTAAAGATAGGCAGTCAGGCGGAAAACCTTGCAGATCAAAGGGCGCAGCGAGCAATAAAGGTCATGCAGTACCCCTCAGATCTAGAATAGTTTGCACTGTCTCGCTGTCTCACTGTCTCAAGGAACAGGAACACCCAATTAAACATAGTTATTAAGCCCTCATTCTCTAAGACAGTGGGGGTTCTTTACGTCTTGGGTTGGGTATCGCTGTCTCGTCTCCCCGAAAACTGAGTAATTTTGGGCATCTATGATGGTAACAAGAAAAGGAGATTACCATCATGATTACCTTATTTGTGCTGCTTGCATTTGCAGGTGGTGTGGTTCGACTTGCCCTGGAGTGGCAGCTTAAAAAACACTGGGGGATCACCCTTGGTGTTCCGCAGGCCCTGGCCGGTGCCCTAGTGGTGCTGGCCGGACTACCTGAGTTTATAAAACCTATTCCCTTTCCAGTACCTCTGGGCCTGACCATCGGTTTGCTTCTTCCAGACCTACTTCTGAGGAGGCACTGAGATGACGTGCCTGGAGATATGCCCGGGGGATATTGTGGTCATAGAAGGCTTTGACGACATTCCCGAACACCAGTTCCGGGTGGCGGAGGTCTATGAGGATCTTGTCACAGGAACAGCCCTCACAGGACCACTTGCCGGAGAATATGGCGAGCCGGAGATTGAGAGGATCACCGCCGTGATCTCTCAGGGAAGGGCTTAAACCCTGCACCGCATTGGTGCGCAACACAAATCATTCACTCAACACGCAAAGCGGGGCAATAGCCCCAAGAGGAGACATCATGTCGATTAAGATAAATTATGCCATCAAGCGGCATAACACCTGGGTCTATCGCCGGACCTATCCCAAACATCTGCAAGGCCATCTCGGCTCATCCCTAAAGCAGTCGCTGAAGACCGCAGATGCCAATACAGCCAAAGCCCGTGTGGCCGAGCTTAATCAAACATTCACTTCAATCATAAAGGAGGCAGAAGCATATGTATCTGCAAACACTGGCAAAGCGCCTGCCAACACTCCCACCGGTCACGCTGCCCTTACAGATCTTAGACCTGGTATTGAGCGTCCTCGATATCAGCCTCTTCGTCTTCTGGGTGACAGGTGCGTAGAAGAGCTTGCTCAGAGCTACCTTGCCGATCAGTCAAAGAGACTACGGCCTGGCAGCTTTAAGGCGGTGCGGTTTGCCGCAGAGCTGCTGGTCTCGCAGGTGGGGACACTCAAGGTCGGAGAGATTACCCAAACACAGGGTAAAACGATCTTATCCCTGATCAGCCAACTCTCTCCCAATGTGCGTAAGTACACGCCAGGACAGACGGCAGGACTGAGCGCACTGGCAAAGCTCTCCCAACGGGTGGAGCCTGGCAGGATCCTGACGCCACAAACCCAAGGACGGATCTGGGGACAGATGCAACGCTTCCTTGACTGGTGCGTGACAGAGGGAGAGATCTCCAAAAACCCCTGGCTCCCCCTAAGGGTCAAAGACAGACCAGAAGTCTCTCCCCATAAGGTCCTGACCGATCAACAGGTAGGGATACTGCTGCAAACCAAGGACAGGGTGCTTTTGAGCGCCCTTCTTTTTGGACTGCTCACGGGCATGCGCTCGGGAGAGATCTGCGGGCTGATGGCAGAGGAGGTCACTCACAAGGGACGCCTTGGATGGTTTGTTAAGATCCAGCCCAATGCCCTCCGACAGCTCAAGTCTAGGGCAGCGGAAAGGGAAGTGCCTCTCCACCCGATCCTGGAGCAACGGTTGGAGACATCCCTGCCAACTCAAGGCAGGGTGTTTCCAAACCTGAGTGTGGACAAGATCGTGAAGGCCTATGCCAAGTTGCGCATAGATCATCCAGGCCTCAGAGGTACCGTGTTCCACTCCACACGCAAGTGGTTCATTACCCAGTGTGAGCGGACAGGGGTGCCCGAGCACTACACAGCCACCTTGGTCGGGCACCACTCAGCACGCTCCTCAAACAAGCTGACCTATGCGCTCTACTCAGGAGGCATCAGCGATACCCAAAAGCGGGAGATCGTGGATGGGATCAGCCTTCCAGACCTAAGCAAAGACTGGGAGGGCATGTCATGAGCCCAACCACAAGAGCAGATCCATCCCTCATCCCTGACATCGAGGTCTTCGAGGAACGGGTCGCTATCCACATCCATGAGGGTGGTATCCCAACCAACCAGGCCAAGGACTTCGCAGCACAGGCCCAGGGCTTCCGCGATCAGGCGCATTACTGGGCGTGGCTCAAAGCCTACGTCGAGAGAAAGAGGTTGGGGTAGGGCTAAACTAAAACCAAGCCAGCCTCCCACAGCGGGGGGCTGGGTATGCTCCTCTATTTTTTTGCAAAGAGGGGTTGGGCATTTATTATGACCGCTTAGTCAGACTTGGTTCAAGTTTTACTTTTTGGATCAAAAAGGGCTGTAAAAGTTGTCTCAATGTTTTCGTTTGCAGCACCTTCATACTTCTCAAAGGAGATATGCGAGTTTTAGGATACTAGAAAAAAATCTTCTGGTTTTCGATTGCATTCTAAATATATTTAAAAACATATTTTGCAAATATATCTGCTATATGGCATATAAAATTGCATTAATGAAATTTTCTGTGCGTAAAGGGTTGATATGTCGGACGAACAATCTTCTAAATCTGATTTTGAAAAGCTGATGTCTAATATTGAATACAGTATGCGTGATGCGGGTCGAAGCGCCCGCAGAATTGGTGATTATATTTCTTCAAACGCCGATGAAGCAGCCTTGTTATCTTCTGCTGAGGTGGCAAAAGCCTGCGGTGTACACTCTTCCTCAGTAGTTCGCTTTGCACAATCTTTAGGATTTAGGGGTTATAAACAACTGCAGCATATTTTGAGGGCACAACATAAATCTAATTTGGAACGTTTATCGGACCCAGAATTCCCCGAATTAATCAAAGCTTTTGAAAGACCTATCAATATTTTTGTATTAGCCGATTCTGGACATTCATTTAATCAGGAACTGAACGCCGCGGCATTGCAAGTTGCGAAAACCGATAATCAAATTACGATCGAAGGCGAGTATCTTATTTCGAGCGAAATAGAGCCAGAAGGTTTCACTAATAAAATCCAAGAAATTTCAAAAAAGTACGATGCTATATTTTTAGTTGCTAGAGAACATCCTTTGATTAATGAAGCTGTGCGTAAGACGGTAGAGGATGGCACCCTTGTAATTTGCTTAACTACAGATTTGCCGGCTTCTGGTCGCACTTGCTACGTTGGTTCGGATCAGTATGCTTCTGGATCTACTGCGGCGTGGTTAATTGGCAAAATGGCTCATATACAAGAGCGCAATCGAGTTCTTTTAGTATACAGCGTACCGTTTCGATGCCAACAAGACAGAGAACAGGGATTTCGAAATATATTAAGAACAGAATTTCCTCATTTAACTATAGACGAGCGAGTATCTTCAAATGAAAATTCTTTAATCAGCCATAAATCGGTCATTCAGTACATCGAAAAAAACGGACCGCCAGCAGCAATTTACAATGTTTCGGGTGCCAATCTGGGTATTGGCAAAGCGTTGAATGAGCGGAACCTAGTGTCTGATGTAATTTTCATTGGTCATGAGCTTAATTCTAATTCCAAGCAGTTGTTGCGCAGTGGTGCCATGGACTTCACGATCGGTCATGATATGAACAGCGAGATCTCCCTAGCAGTTGCCGCAGTGAGGCAGGTAAAATCTGGGCAGGCTCCGCAAAATGTGATTAAAGAAAGTCAAATATATACGCGTTATAACATTCCAGAATTTTAATAAAAAAGAGGTCTTATATGCTCTTGGGTGTGAGTGAGCATGTATTCGACATATAGATGGAGTAAGATGGACAGCCAAATTAGTTTAATTTGCAGCGATCGGATAAGGCGATAGCTGTTGTGCAGCTTGCCACTGCTATGAAATCAAGCAGATTGCCAAAAGATGGCTTTGTATAGTCTTTGGGAAACAATCTCTATCGGCCCTAGGGCTAGAGTTTTTTTGTCATTTCAATACTTCCTTATTCACAACAAGATTTGGGTCGATGGTACGATTCAACACAGCGAGGGTGTTCTCAATACAGGATATTGCCATCCGTTTACTTGCTTCTTCTGTCAGTCCTGCAATATGAGGCGATAAGATTGCGTTGTCGCAATATGAAAGAGCCATTTCTTTGCTCGGGGGCTCGGTTTCAAATACATCCACTCCGGCTGCATGCACGCGTCCTGCAATCAAGGCAGCAGCAAGTGATCTCTCGCAAATAACTCCACCGCGTGCTGTATTTGCTATTATCATGCCTGGTTTCATTTGGTTAAATTCGATTGCCCCTATAAGAGGTTTTTCTCCCGGTGGGATATGCAGAGACATGCAATCTGCCCAGGAGAGACCTTCAGATAGTGTCTCAACAAAGTTAGGGGGTCCGTCTATTGAAGCTAGTGACTTTAAATAGGGATCAAAAACTTTGATGTTCATGCTAAAGCCAGCAGCCATTGACGCCAATTGTTTGCCCGCACGACCGTATCCAATAATAAGCAAATTTTTACCTGATACTTCCCTTTGCTGCAATTGGTTGCGCCAGCTCCAGTTGGTAGGGTCGCGCACTGCATTATCGGCACGGATCACCTGTTTAGCTCCTGCTAATAATTGCATCATCGCCTGTTCAGCTACAGAGACTGAATTGACATCACTGACTATTGTAAGCGGGATACCACGCGCATTTAACGCATTTACGTCAACAGTGTCGTATCCGACGCCATGGCGGGAGACAACTTTTAACCGTTCCGCCTGAGCAATTGTTGCTGCTGAAAGAGGCTGTGTCCGAATGATCAAGGCATCTGCAGTCTTTATATGGGCGGCATAGCTGGCTTCGTCTACTTCCTCTATATAGGTGACTGTAAACCCCTTGGGTTGTAGTGAATTCAGTTTTTCTACGCCAGTAGAATGCAGTTTTCCTGCCACTAATAGATGGGTCATCAGTAAAGTGCGCCTCCAGTGGGCGGATCCTGATCCCGTCCATTAAGTTTTCGCCAGGCAGCAACTGACATGCTGGCAGCCCCAGCAAGCAGACGGCTATCCCCTCCGACGGTGGTTAAATTAAAGCCCCAACTTATAGCCTGAGCCGCATATTCCGGTGTGCCACAATGCAAGCAAGCTGCGATCCCGTTTTTATTACAAGTCGCAGCAATCTGTTTGATCATATCAATCATTTCTGGTTCCTGCCGGTCGAAACCTGGCGGTAGCTGGCCGTTTTGAGTTCCTAGCGCAAGATCCGCCGGGCCAACATAGATCCCATCTAGGCCAGGCGTAGCGACGATTTTGTCGAGATTGGCCATTCCCTCTGCGGTTTCGATCATGGCTAGCGCCAGGACTTCGGCATTGGCGTTCACTCCATAACCGGGCATTGCGATTGCCGCACGAGTGGGCCCGAAGCTTCTCTGACCATCAGGCGGGTAGCGCAAATAGGATACAAACTCCTCAGCTTCAGTACTTGAGTTTACCATTGGGCAGATGACGCCCATTGCTCCAGCATCCAGTGATTTCATAATATAACCTGGATCGCGCCATGGCACCCGTACCATGGGAGTGACGTTTGAAGCCTTCATTGTTTGCAGCATTACTAGGGCGTCACGGTAATCTAGTGCGCCATGCTGGATGTCGATGGTGACACTGTCATAGCCTTGGGATGCCATAATCTCGGCTGTGAGTGGATTACCTATTGAGCACCAACCATTTAAGATCGGTTTGCCGGCAGCTAACAGCTTTTTGAGATTGTTTTTTTGCATCAATTCTACTATCAAAATACTATCTGTGATAATTTGGTGTCTAGGTAATCTTTGATGCCCTCGTAGCCGCCCTCTCGGCCAAGACCTGAGAAGTTGATGCCGCCAAAGGGCGCCTCCGAAGCTGCCAGTGCGAAAGAATTAATTCCTACCATCCCCGACTTTAGTGCTCCACTGGTGCGTCGTGCGCGTGTTGGGCATCGGGTAAACGCATATGCTGAAAGTCCCATGAGTGAGGCATTTGCCCGCTCCAATACTTCGTCGTCATCAGAAAATTCGCTAATCGCTGCAATCGGTCCAAAGTTTTCTTCCGCGAAGACTCGCATCTCATCAGTGACGTTGCTCAAGATGGTTGGTTGATAAAAATGACCCTTATTGAATTCGGGGGAACGTTCGCCACCAAAGTGCAGTTTTGCTCCTTCTAGCACCGCGGATTGCACAATCCCGTCAATATTCTCAAGGCTTCTACTGCTTATCAAAGGCCCCATTCCTACATCCTCGATTAATCCATCACCCAGTTTGATTTGACTAGCACGCTCCACGAACCCTTCTATGAAAGCGTCATGCAGGCTCTTGTGGATAAAGAAGCGATCTGGTGTTACACAGACCTGACCACAATTGGCAAATTTAGTCGCCACTGCTAAATCCAAAACTTCGTTTAGATCGGCATCATCGTAAACGATCAGTGGGGCGTTGCCGCCCAATTCCATTGAGACCTTTTTTACAGTATTAGCGGCGTCGCGTATCATTTGTTGGCCAACCTGCGTTGATCCCGTGAGTGAGACCTTGCGAACTCGCTTGTCAGCCATGATTGGTGTGTAGGTGTCGGCAGTTGATCCAACCAGGAGATTTACTGCGCCGTCAGGTAAGCCGCTTGCGCCAAGGCAATCTACAAGAACCATAGCTACGCCGGGCGTTTGAGAGGATGGGCGCAGAACAATCGAGCATCCCGCCGCCAATGCCGGGGCTAATTTGCGGGCTGGTAATGCGGCAGGGAAGTTCCATGCGGTGAATGCACCAACAATACCGACGGCTTCGTGAGTGATTTCAAAGCGTCCCCTAGGTACCCGACTTTCTACCACTCGACCATAAATACGGCGGGCTTCCTCGGCGTACCAGCGAAATTGATCGCAGGCTAAGGCCCATTCTCGGGCTGCCTGTGCTATAGGTTTCCCGGTTTCTATTGAGATCATCTTTGATGCGCCGTCTGTACGCACAACCATTTCATCTGCTACTTTGTGCAATGCATCGGCACGCCCGTATCCACCCATGTCGCGTAAAGCTTGAAGTGCTTTTTCCGCAGCATCAATGGCATTGATCGTATCGCTAGAACTTGCAGCCGCAATTTGACCTAACGATTTTTCGGTGACCGGAGAGTAGACCTCTGAGGTTTTAGTGCCCTTGGTCCAAGCTCCGCCTATGAATAAACCAAAACATTCATACATCACTTACTCCAGTTCATTTGTTTTTACAACGCGACCTTCGTTTATTGAAATCAAGCACGCTTCTGCCAAAAGCAGAGCGAGTCTACCATCTTCAAAGCCGACGGGCATTGGAACTCCCCTCTTAATTGCGTCCACGAATTTTCCAATTTCAATGTTAAAGGCTTGACTGTAGCGTTCGATGAAAAAGTGTCGCAGCGGGGTCATTATATTGGTTTGATCGCCCAGGTACTTCTTGAGAGCGTTGTTGTGGTGATTGTCGGTAATCAGCATTCCTTTTGAGCCCAGTAGCTCTATACGCTGATCGTAACCATATACGGCCTCCCTCGAGTTTGTGATAACGGCTTGCTTTCCGCTTGCGGTTTTCATGGTGACAACCACAGTGTCGTAGTCTGCACATTCTTCCATCAGTGCAGAATTAACTAACCGTGATCCAATTGCAGAAATTTCCGTGACTTCTTCACCCAGAAGAAAGCGCGCTAAATCCAGATCGTGAATAGTCATGTCGCGGAAGATGCCGCCTGACGTCTTGATGTATTCAGTAGAAGCCATTTCAGGGTCACGTGAAGTTATTATCACTTGATGGAGTTCTCCAATTTCTCCGCTGGCGCATGCTTTTTGAGCGGCTGAATGACCTGGATCAAAGCGTCGAACAAAGCCCAGCATGATAGGTATATCTTTCCCAGCGATTCGTTTTTTCAGTGCATTCACGCGGTCCAGTGAGAGGTCAATCGGTTTTTCACAAAGCGCAGGCTTACCAGCATTTACGCAAGTCTCAATTAGGTCCACATGTGTCGAGGTGGGGGTTGCGATTAAAACTGCATCTACATCTTCAGACATGATGGCTTCTTCTACTGATGTAAACTTTGTAACGCCATGTTTTGCTGCAGTTTTTTGCGCAGAAAGGTCATTTGTATCGAACACTCCAGCTAAGTTAGCTCGCGAGTGCGTAGCGATGATGTCGGCGTGCATTGCGCCAATTCGGCCGCAGCCGACTACTGAAATTTTAAGCATCTTTATCCTTACCTAAGTTATGCAATATTTATTGCAAAACATATCTTATAATTGCAATAAATATTTAATCTTGCAATCATTTAATTTTTCTTGCAATGTTTGTTGCAAGAAAAATTGAACACCAATATAGTCTGCGGAGCGTTGCAGTGCGACGCTTGGGGAGGATTGGATGACCGCTAACACAATACGCCTAACTATGGCACAGGCCCTTGTTCGTTATTTATGCGCTCAATATACGGAGATAGATGGGGAACGTCTCCCACTTTTTGCGGGCGTATTTGGTATTTTTGGACATGGCAATGTTACGTGTTTTGCAGAAGCTTTGGAGCGGGAGCAGGATCGACTGCCGACCTGGCGCGGGCAGAATGAACAATCTATGGCGCTAGCTGCGATCGCATACGGAAAGGCGAAGAAGCGTCGCCAGATAATGATCGCTACATCCTCAGTAGGTCCAGGCGCCACTAACATGGTGACCGCAGCAGGCGTGGCACACGCTAATCGCTTACCTGTGCTGCTGATCTCGGGAGACACCTATGTCAACCGCTTGCCGGACCCAGTTCTGCAGCAAGTCGAGCATTTTGGTGACCCCTCAATGACTGTTAATGACAGTTTCAAGCCGGTCTCTCGCTATTGGGACCGGATCGTACATCCGGCTCAGATTACCCAATCCCTGCCGCAGGCGATTTCGACGATGCTTGATCCTGCCGACTGTGGACCCGCTTTCATCGGAATCCCACAAGATACTCAGGAGCTGGCTTACGACTACCCAGTCGAGTTCTTTGAAGAGAAAGTCTGGATCATCCCTCGTCCACGTCCGTGTGTTGCTCAGGTGACTGCAGCGCTTGAAGTGCTAAAGACTGCTAAAAAGCCATTGATCATTTCTGGTGGTGGCGTGCGGTATTCCGGCGCGGAAGAAGCAGTAATTTCCTTCGCCAAGAAGCGTAGTATCCCGATGGCAGAGACCATCGCGGGCAAGGGTGCTGTATGTCACGACAATGAAGTTTATGTCGGCCCAATGGGAATCGAGGGTACGGAGGCGGCGCGTCAACTCTCTGAATCAGCGGACGTGGTGCTTGCAATCGGAACACGGTTGCAGGACTTCACGACTGGTTCATGGACGACCTTCCCGAAGGACGCCACCTTCATCAATATCAACGCTGCTCGGTTTGATGCGCATAAGCATCGTGCGGTTCCAGTTGTCGGAGACGCTTTAGAGTGTGTGAATGAGCTTGATAAGGCTTTGGGAGACTGGACTGCTCCGCCCACCCGAATGGATCAGGCGCAGGCCTGGTATAAGGAGTGGAATGAACTTCTGGATGCAGGCCAAGCAGCAACAAACCAAAAGGTCCCAAGTTATGCCCAGGTGATTGGCGTCATAAATAAGGTCGCTAAGCCTGAAGATGTCATGGTTACCGCCGCAGGGGGGCTTCCTGGAGAAACTATAAAAAACTGGCGCTGTAAATCACCTCACACCTTTGATTGTGAATTTGGATATTCTTGTATGGGGTATGAGATCGCTGGTGGTTGGGGTCATGCAATGGCGCTTAAAGAATCAAAAGGTACTCCAATCGTCTTGGTCGGTGATGGCTCTTATATGATGATGAATTCTGACATTCACTCTTCAGTGATTGCTGGTCATAAGATGATCGTTGTTGTGTGTGATAATGGTGGATTTGGTGTCATAAATCGCTTGCAAACCGGTATGGGGGGGGCTGGGTTCAATAATTTACTTAAAGACAGCCGTGTTGTTGATCCTTTGAATGTGAGACATGTCGATTTTGCCGCAAATGCCAAGACCATGGGAGCGGAGGCTTGTCACGTAAAAAGTTTAGCTGACTTGGAAGCCGCCATGGAGTGGGCCCATACAACCGATGTAACAACTGTTATTAGTATTGCGTCAGATGCCCACACTTGGACGCCTGGTGGTGCCGACTGGTATGTAGGCGTGCCAGAGGTCAGCCCACGAGAAAGCGTAACTGAGGCTCGCAAAACACAAGAAGAGTTCCGCAAGAAACAACGGATTGGGGTTTAAAAAATATGCTTGAGGCTAAATTGGGCATAGCACCTATTGCATGGTGGAATGATGACTTGGAAGAGTTATCTGATGACGTGAGCTTGGATGAATGCTTGCGCCAAGCTGCCTCAGCAGGCTTAACCGGCATGGAGACGGGTCGCCGGTTTCCGATGAGCATGAATGATTTGGGGCCGGTACTGGAAAAGCATGGGATGGTGGTCTGTGGGGGGTGGTTTTCCGGAACCTTACTTGATGGTGATATCGAGGCCGAGAAGGACCGAATTGCAGAGCAGCATACATTCTTTAAAGCAGCAAACGCTCCCTGTATAGTCTACGGCGAGACCGCGAGGTCGGTTCAAGGTGAGCGGCATATGCCACTCGCGCAGAAACCGAAGCTCACTGAGCCTGACATGGCAACATACGGGCGTAAAATATCGGATTTTGGCGATTGGTGTGCCAAAGAAGGAATGCCGCTCAGTTATCACCATCATATGGCTGCGGTTGTAGAGACTGAAGCGGAATTAGATATGTTTATGAAACATTCTTCTATTCCTCTGTTATTTGATACTGGTCATATGGCTTTCGCGAGTGGTGATAATTTTGCAGTGATAGATAAGTATACCTCCCGGATCAGTCATGTTCACGCAAAAGATATCCGGGCGGATATTGTGAACAGGCTGGACCGCGGGAAAGAGAGCTTTCTTGATGCAGTTGTTAAGGGTGCTTTTACTGTACCTGGAGACGGTTCATTAGATTTTGAGGCTATCACCAAGGCACTTGCCGCCAAAGGCTATGAAGGTTGGTTCGTTATTGAGGCCGAACAAGACCCGGTCGTTAACCCGCCGCTAGAAATGGCAATAAAAGGTCATGCGGAGTTGTGCCGCGTGATGGGTATTGCAGGGTATGAGGTGGTCGCGTCATGAATCGAATTGATGGAAAGGTCGCCGTCATCACAGGTGGCACACAAGGTCTTGGGGCTGCTATTGCCATGCTCTTCGCTAAAGCTGGTGCAGCTGGCATTGCGATTGTAGGTCGGGACGTGGAGAAAGGCAAAGTCAAAGCTTCTGAAATTTCTTCCACTGCGGGTATATCGGCGCTAATGATCGCTGCTGACTTGGGTGAGGTTTGTGAAGTAAAGAGTATAATACCTTCTGCGGTCAAAGCTTTCGGCACTGTTGACATATTGGTGAATGCGGCCGGGTTAACGGATCGAGGCAACCTCCTGAATACGCCACCAGCACTCTTTGACAGAATTTTTGCGGTGAACACCAGAGCCCCATTTTTCCTGATGCAGGACACTATAAAACAGCTTGAAAAGGATGGAAAAGGTGGGAGGATCGTGAATATTGGTTCTACTTCGTCGAATGCTGGTCAGCCATTTATTGCGCCCTACTGCGCGTCTAAGGCCGCTCTATCAACTTTAACCCGCAGCTCTGGGTATGCGTTGATGCGCAACTGTGTACATGTGAACCAGCTGGATATTGGTTGGATGGCTTCTGATCATGAGCGGCAAATACAACTGGAAGAATCCGGCGATCCTGACTGGGAGAAAAAGGCGAATGCTGACCTACCATTCGGTCGATTGCTAGATCCGGAAGAAGTAGCCCGGGCTGTTTTGTTTCTAGCATCTGATGACGCTGGGATGATGACTGGTGCAGTCATTCATTACGATCAATCCGTCTGGGGCGGTTACGATGCACAAGCTCCAGGGCCAGCCGAAAAATTAAAGGAGTAAACAATAGAATTTCGCCAGAACTCTGGCGTAATAAGGGGCAATTAGAACTGATTGCTGAAATAGGTTGCCTCGTCTCACAGTCTTAGACGGAAAGTGGACAAGACAACCAAAGTCAAAACGCCAGTGGCGTTACTAACAGAGGAGAATGTAAAAGATGACTTTAAGAAAAACAATACTAGGAGCCGTTGTTGCTTCAATGACAGCCGGTTCTGCCTTTGCGGCGGATATAGCACTTGTTATTGGATCTAACCAAGACTCGTTCTGGAACGTGGTGAAAAAGGGAGCCGAAGATGCGGCCATGGCTATTGAGGCGCGAGGTGGCTCGTTGAATATTCTTCAAACTAATAATTATGATAACTATGGAGCGGACTTAGCAACGCTAATTGAGCAAGCTACTGCACAAGGAGTAGATGGTATAGCGACTGTTCTGCCCGTACCAGATGCGCAATTGCCTGCAATTCACGCAGCCCAGAAAGCTGGAATTGTGGTAACGCTTCTAAACGGTGGAGGTGCCTCTCTTGGGGAGTCAGGTGCGCTTAACTACTTTGGCTCTGATGAGTATGTCGCAGGCGTTGCAGGCGGTAAATATTTGGCTGAAAACGGATCTAAGCATATTCTTTGTCACATTCAAATCCCTGGAACTGTTAATTTGGAATCGCGATGTAAGGGTGTTGATGATGGAGCAAGTGAAAGTGGAGCAAAAGTGACGATCCTGCGTCTCCCGGCAAATATGGATGGTGATATGGCGGGCACATCGGCGGCTATAGAGTCAGAATTATTGGGTGACCCAAGCATTGATGGTATCATCACGCTTGCCTCATGGTCTGCTAGTGCTGCATTTGCCGCCATGGAACAAGTAGGTAAGGTTGATAAAATCCAACTGGGTCAATTTGACCTAAGCCCTGCAACACTAGAGCGTATTAAGGCTGGGACACAAACGATGGCCATAGATCAAACCCCATACTACCAAGGGTTTTTATCTGTCTCAACGTTGGCTGCAAATATTGACTTCGGTACAAAAATCGCAACAGAACCAGTGTTGACTGGACCAGCGATCGTTGATTCAAAAAACATTGATGCAACGTTTGCGGGTGTAGAAGCGGGTGCGCGCTAAAGCAATATAAAAAGGATTTTGACACTCCTTATAGAGCGTCAAAATCCGTGATCGTATGTTTGATGAATGCGGGCTGATGGACCGCGTAAACGGAGGAATGGAGTAACATTTTGCCAAATGGAAATAAAAGAAATGTGGGACAAGAAAATGCGGGCCAAGCCAAACAAAAAAGGAGGTTTTATTTTGGTAACTTCATAAGAAGTCCTTCTATGGGCGCATTTATCGGTATGCTGCTTGTTTTTTTAATCTTCGCTATGTTTGGCTACCATCGGAATTTTCTTTCGATCGCTGGAATTGCTAATTGGATGAATTTTGCCAGCACAGTAGGCATTATCGCAATCCCAGTCGCATTTCTTATGATTTCAGGTGAGTTAGATATTTCCACAGGCGCTGTAATGCCTGCATCTGCTATGATGTTGGGGATTTCTGTGAACCATTACGATTTCCCGATGTGGCTAGGAATGCTTAGTACTTTTGCAATGGCTGCTTCTGTTGGGTTTATTAATGGAATGCTAGTGACCCGCACCCAGGTACCGTCTTTCATTGTCACTTTGGCGACTTTGTTTGCAGTCGGTGGTCTGACACTTGCGATGTCTGATTTACTTATAAACAACACAAATGTTTCGTTAAAATCTCCTTCTTGGGCGAAAGCCTTCTTTGGGGAACGCTACTTCGGTTTTCGAGCTTCAGTTTTTTGGTGGTTGGGTCTAATCGTTATATTCTGGTATTTCTTGCATAGGTCACCCTGGGGCAATTGGATATTTGCAATGGGCGGTGACGCTGAAAGCGCACGCAATGCGGGCATCCCGGTCAGCAAGATGAAAATTTACCTTTTCATACTCTGCGCAGTGTGTACGTCTTTAGCTGGAATGCTTCAAGTTATCCAGTTTAACTCCGCCCAATCTGCTACTTTCTTTAATATGATTTTCTTTACTATAATTGCATCAGTCGTGGGAGGAGTACTTCTGAATGGTGGATTCGGCTCAGTTGCTGGGGTCGTGTTCGGAACGATGACCCTTGGTATTGTGCAGCAGGGAATCAACTACACAGAAATTGATAGGAATTATTCGTTGTTGATCATTGGTATAATGCTTTTAATTGCGGTTCTTATGAATGGCACATTCCAAAGTCTAGCGTCAAACTGGTCAACAGGTAAGGAAGATAACAAACATGACTAAAGTAAAACCTGTTCTCGAGCTGCGGAATGTTGATAAGTCTTTTGGCCCCTTTGATGTTCTGCATAACATCAGTTTGCGGGTACAGGAGGGAGAGGTGCTATGCCTTCTGGGTGATAATGGTGCAGGCAAATCGACCCTAATAAAGACGATGGCTGGAGTTCACAATCCGTCTAGAGGTGAAGTGCTTGTAGATGGAACGCCGACCGTATTTCGTGGCCCAAAGGCTGCTCAAGAAGTTGGTATCGCAACTGTGCACCAGTTTGGCGGAACGTTCCCGCTGATGTCCATTAGTCGCAGCTTTTTTGCAGGAGTAGAGCCAACTAAGGGATGGGGGCCTTTCAAAGTATTCGACCGAGAAAAAGCCAACGAGATCGCTGTGCGTGAAGTACGTAACTTTGGTATTACTCGCATAGACAGTGGTGACCGTTTAGTAGGTGGACTGTCCGGCGGCGAACGCCAATCGCTAGCCATTGCCCGCGCAGTTTACTTTGGTGCACGTGTTTTGATCCTTGACGAACCGACAGCGGCGCTCGGAGTGAAACAATCGGCGCATGTTCTGCGGATCGTAAACGAAGCAAAGCGTAGGGGTCTTGCCGTAATATTCATTACCCATCAAGTGATGCATGCCCTCGCAGTCGGCGATCACTTTGCAGTTCTTATCCGAGGATCCATTGCAGCAGATTTCCGTAAAGGGGAAAAGACCCGTGAGGAAATCACTGACCTTATGGCAGGTGGAGAAGATATGGCATCGCTTGAGGCTAAAGCCGAAACTTCCTAAGATATCTGGAACAGTTATTGTACCATTATAAGGGAGCTAGGCCATTTTTGCAAAGCCTCGGTCTGACTACATCAAAACTTTGAACCTCTACAATGATCACCGTTAAAATTCAAAAAGAGGATATTTTATGCAAGAATTAACTCATTATATCGGCGGAAAAAACGTCAAAGGCACATCTGGTCGTTTCGCAGATGTCTATAACCCAGCAACGGGCGAAGTCCAAGCCAAAGTGCCATTGGCTAGCGCCGATGAAATGGCCAAAGCCGTTGAGATCGCCACAGAGGCACAAGTTGCATGGAAAAGGGTCAACCCACAACGACGCGCCCGCGTGATGATGAAATTTGTCGAACTGCTAAACCGCGATATGCACAAATTGGCCGAAGCGCTCAGCCGCGAACACGGCAAAACAATTCCGGATGCAAAAGGTGACGTTCAGCGCGGTCTTGAGGTTGTGGAATACTGTATTGGTACGCCACAGATGATCAAGGGTGAATTCACGGATAGCGCAGGTCCTGGCATTGATATGTATTCGATGCGTCAGGCGCTTGGCGTCACTGCGGGTATAACACCGTTTAACTTCCCCGCGATGATCCCAATGTGGATGTTTGCCCCATCAATTGTTTGTGGCAACGCATTCATCCTAAAACCCTCCGAGCGCGACCCATCAGTTCCTCTAATGCTTGCGGAATTGATGGAGGAAGCAGGCCTGCCAAAAGGCATATTGCAGGTCGTCAATGGCGATAAAGAGGCGGTTGATGCAATCCTCGACAATGATATAATCCAATCAGTTGGTTTTGTCGGATCAACCTCGATTGCGGAATACATCTATGGACGTGGCTGCGCAAACGGCAAACGTGTTCAATGTTTTGGCGGCGCGAAAAACCACATGATCATCATGCCCGATGCAGACATAGATCAAGCAGCAGATGCATTGGTTGGTGCAGGCTATGGCGCGGCGGGCGAACGTTGTATGGCGATTTCAGTGGCTGTACCAGTGGGCGAAGAAACTGCTGACCGTTTGATCAAGGCTTTGGTGCCACGCATCGAGAAATTAAAGGTTGGCCCATACACAGCTGGTGATGATGTTGATTATGGTCCTGTTGTCACAGCAGCTGCGAAACAAAATATACTAGGCTTGGTGCAAAGCGGCATTGAGCAGGGCGCAAAATTGGTGGTCGACGGCCGTAATTTTAGCCTTCAGGGGTATGAAGACGGCTTCTTTGTCGGGGCGAACTTGTTTGATAAAGTAACGCCAGACATGGACATCTATAAAAAAGAAATCTTTGGCCCTGTTCTATCAACTATCCGAGCGGGCAGTTATGAGGAGGCGATTGGCCTTGCCATGGATCACGAATATGGCAACGGCACTGCAATCTTTACCCGCGATGGTGATACCGCACGTGATTTTGCACAGCGCATCAACATAGGCATGGTTGGCATCAACGTGCCAATTCCCGTGCCACTGGCCTATCACACATTCGGTGGTTGGAAAAAATCGGCCTTTGGCGATTTGAATCAGCACGGTCCTGATGCGTTTAAATTCTACACGCGCACAAAGACAGTTACATCACGGTGGCCCTCCGGCATTAAAGAAGGGGGAGAGTTCAATTTCAAAGCCATGGACTAAACACAAATCGGCAGCGGTGAGATGCCTCGCCATTTACTATTAGTCTTTTGAAAAATCCAGCAAATGAAGAAAACGGTAAGGCAAAATCTGTATGTGAGGTAGAAGCGGTTATTATTCAGCAAACCCAGGTTGCTTTGAACTGCGATTTTACTAGCCCTCCCATACAATACTGGCGGCACAGTGTTAATCCTAAGCATTTAGGCGAGAGCACGAAACACCTTTGTGAGCCCTTGGACCGCTTTCGGGACCGCTTTTCCAAAATGTCACCTCAATAAG
>CESO01078140.1_pt1 | contig 19221 bp, 31 predicted proteins | sample 356341 | NCBI WGS metagenome assembly CESO01 (sample SAMEA2621812, study PRJEB7988) | marine metagenome | biome: marine biome (ENVO:00000447); feature: deep chlorophyll maximum layer (ENVO:xxxxxxxx); material: "saline water (ENVO:00002010), including plankton (ENVO:xxxxxxxx)" | depth 35 m
TAAGCAGTGATGTAAAGAAGGCTCCCCTGTGGAGCCTTTTTTGTTGCCAAAATAAAATTCAAACACATGTTTGAATGCCTTGTTTGAAAGTGTGGCTTATGCCATATTGCACACTCATCCGTCCAGTAAGGAATTTGCTATGAGCAGCTATCAAGCCCCTATATCCGATATGACTTTTAACTTGTTTGATGTCTGGCAACTTGATAAATATTGGCAGAGCAATGAGCAATTACAGGACCTGATAGAAGCTGATACCGCAAAAGCGATTCTCGAAGAAGCTGCCAAAATATGCGAGCAACAAATTGCGCCCTTTGCCGGTGAAGCGGATCAGCGAGGTGCGCAACTCGCTGATGGCAAAGTAAGCTTACCTGAGCATTACCATACTGCATACCAAAGCTTAGTTGAAGGTGGCTGGACCAGCCTGAGTGGCGACCCACAATACGGTGGAATGGGCATGCCTAAGGCATTATCAATGATGGTTGATGAAATGCTCTGCAGTGCTGATATTGCTTTTTCACTCTATCCGGGGCTGACCGCTGGTGCTTGCGTTGCGTTGTTGCAGCATGCGAACGAACAGACAAAAGAGACCTATTTACCCAAACTGTATAGTGGTGAGTGGAGCGGTACCATGTGCTTAACGGAGTCGCATGCCGGCTCAGATTTAGGCATTATGCGTACTAGTGCTAAACCAAATGAAGACGGTAGTTATGCGCTAAATGGCTCAAAGATTTTTATTACCGCTGGTGAGCATGAACTGACCTCGAATATTATTCATCTGGTTCTGGCAAAATTGCCAGACGCTCCTGCCGGTAGCAGAGGTATTTCGTTATTTCTGGTGCCTAAGTTTTTACTCGATAGTAGAGGGGAACCTTCTACCCGCAATGACGTAAACGTGGGTTCTATTGAGCATAAAATGGGTATTAATGGTTCGGCAACCTGCGTATTAAATTTTGATGATGCCAAAGGCTTTCTGATCGGCGAGCCTCACCGTGGCTTAAGCTGCATGTTTACCATGATGAACTATGAGCGACTGTCGATGGGAAGTCAGGGTTTAGGGGCTGCCGAGCGCGCTTATCAAAATGCACTTGCTTATGCCAAAGAGCGACTGCAGGGCAGAATTACCGAACATGATGCTAATAAAGCGGAGCCGATAATCGGGCATCCAGATGTTCAGAGAATGCTATTAAATATCAAAGCAATGAACGAAGCTGGCCGTACCTTTGCGACCTGGGTTGCTGCGCTGCTGGATAAGTCCAAATATGATAATTGTCAGGTCTCCGGACAACGTGCCAACTTGCTGACGCCGATTACTAAAGCGTTTATGACGGATCAGGGACTGGATGCCTGTGTGACCGCTCAACAGGTGTTTGGCGGTCATGGCTACGTTAAAGAGTGGGGCATGGAGCAGTTAGTCAGAGATGTAAGAATTTCACAGATCTATGAAGGCACTAACGGTATTCAGGCAGCCGATTTTATGTTGCGTAAAGTCGCTTACGATAAAGGCAATGTGTTGCTGGGGTTATTAGACGATATTAATAATGAGCTGCTAAGCCAGCCTAACAAACTATCTGAAACATTAATTACTCAGATAGCCAATCTTCGTCAAGTAACCACTGAGTTATTGCAGCGTGATAATACAGTGTTGGCCGGTGCAGCCTGTGACTTTATGGCAATGGTGGCCTATGTGCTCTATGGCTATATGTGGTATAAAAACGTCCGCGCTCTGGATAAGTCAAAACACACTACCGGTTTTATCGATGGGAAAAACCATACCGCTAACTGGTATGTTAACCGGATCCTACCAAGAGTTATTGGCTTGCAGCAGACACTGCTAAGTGATTCGTCGGCACTTTATGCTTTGCAGCCAGAGAATTATTAGTCAAATTAGCTAGTTGTGATGGCAATGCTTATGCATTGCCATTAAATCTATCTCTTACGAATCGTGAGGGTGAACAGAGGATACTGATGAGAATTGCACTTTATAGCTTTTTGCTATGTCTGGCATTACCGGTGCTGGCGAGTGATGCGTTAGATAAAAGATTAAAAGCTGAGCAATGGGATGAGTATGAACCCTTTACGTTATTGCCACACGAATCAAACTTTCTGCTGCCAGTAAGTTATGTCGATGGTATCGCCGGAACCATAAGCCGGGATGGTGTTAGCGCCCCCGCTGATAACCTTGAGGCAAAATTTCAGTTAAGTCTGAAAACACCGTTGTGGACAAAAATTTATAAAGACAAAGGCTATTTATTCTTTGCTTTTACCCAGCAGGCCTACTGGCAAGCCTATAACTCCGAAGTTTCATCCCCGTTTCGGGAGAATAACTACGAGCCCGAGCTTATTCTGATGCTGCCGCATTACCAGAACTATGAAGAAGCGGCCAGTCGGATTATCAGCCTGAGCTTATCGCATCAGTCTAATGGTCGCTCAGGTGAGCTATCCCGTAGTTGGAATCGTCTTAAGTTAAGCTGGGTAACCTCTATCGGCAATGTATTTATTAACTTTGAACCCTGGTATCGTTTTAATGAGCGTGAGAAGACATCGGTTGATGACCCGAAAGGCGACGACAACCCTGACATTACTAAGTATATGGGGTGGTTCGAGTTATCAGCAGCTTATAAACAGGGCGATGCTACCTGGCGGATGATGATGCGTAACAATCTGCGCAGTGACAATAAGGGCGCATTGAGGCTGTCGTATTCACGACCGTTTAACCGGCATATCCGTTTGTATGTCGAGTTATTTAATGGCTATGGCGAAAGTCTGATTGATTACGACCGATCTGTTAGCCGTTTTGGTATTGGCTTTGAACTGAATGATATTTTGTAATGGGATTAGAGCAGGATGCACCTTTAGTAAGGCATAAAGACAGGCGGGTTAGATGGTGGGATTTGTAGCAGGTGTCGGTAATAGGTATAACCCGTCCAAAAACCATTTACTCTATCCTCAAAAGTAATCCACTTCTCCCCTGTGTCGTTATCTGAAATCCAATCATATTTACACTTCGCATTCTCGTCTCGGTTAATCGTTTCGCAAGTTTCGTCTGCGTGTTCTTCGGCCCACTCCTCATATTCCACATTATCTTCCCATTGAGGTGGCTGAGTGTCATCCCATTGGGCTACCCTAATCCCTGTAATCACGTAGTGAACTAACGCAGAAGTATGTTGCGGTACTTCTACAGAAGCTCGTTCATTAACGACAAAATTGTCTAACCTTGGAAGCAAGACTTCATGCATTCCTTTAAATAAATTTATTCTCAGATGGTAGTGCCTATTTTTAGTGTCGGAATCCGATGCGGTGCGCTGCGCGGTAATAGTCAGGTCCGAAAAGCCTTCGGGAGTACGTGCAACTGTAAGCCAAGCTACTCGGCTAAAGCGTTGGATGAATTCATCTATAAAAGCGACGCGTTCCTGATCTGTTTGTAATGTTTTAAACACGAAATCGTATCGACTTGTAACGCCATTTGCCTGTTCACTGCTGATAAGTTTAGCTATCTGACCTTTACCAGGGCGCTTGGCCATAATGCAATAATGATCAGCGTAATAGACGCTATCGCCCCCGCCCGTTGGCGCCGCATTTGCTAAAGCGGGTCCGGCAGGACATTTTGTTGACGTCTCAGCTGCTTGTGCATTGTTAAAACAACAGCAGATAAAAAGCAGGCCCAATATTACTAAATTGTTTAATTTCATTTAATTTATCCTCTTTTTTGTGAAGATTAATGATGGGGGGCTATGGTTGTCAACTATGGTTTTTGGTAGAACAGTATATAACCGCCATTAACTTACTCTGTAAGGATGTTTTATAAACAACACTTGCGTTAATAGCTGATTTCAGTATAATGCGCGGCCAGTCGATTTAATTCTGGCTGCGGCAGTTAACAGCACTAAGCTTGTTTTAGTCTGAAATAACTGCTCAACAATGCTCCCAATTGGGGAGCAACTGTTACTTAGGTGCATAAGCATACCCAGCTTGGGTTATGGCTTATGTTTATTTTTGCTCTTTTTGCTCTTTGAGGCTTTGATACATGAGTAGTCAAAGGATTCGCATCCGTCTGAAAGCGTTCGATCACCGCTTGATCGATCAGTCAACTATGGAAATCGTTGACACAGCAAAACGTACTGGCGCCCAGGTTCGTGGTCCAATTCCACTGCCAACACGTCAGGAACGTTTCACTGTTCTGATTTCTCCTCACGTCAATAAAGATGCGCGTGACCAGTACGAAATCCGTACCCACAAGCGTTTAATCGACATCGTTGAACCAACTGAAAAGACAGTTGATGCGCTGATGCGTTTAGATCTGCCTGCTGGCGTTGACGTTCAAATTAGCCTGGGTTAATCAGACAGGTTTTTAGAGAGGTTTAGGAAATGGCTATCGGTCTAATCGGTCGTAAAGTGGGTATGACTCGCATCTTCACTGAAGATGGCGTATCAATCCCTGTAACCGTAATCGAAGCGACACCAAACCGCGTTACTGCTGTTAAAACGCAAGACGTTGAAGGCTATAGCGCGCTGCAAGTGACTGCTGGCACTGTTAAGGCTAACCGCCTGAACAAACCAGAAGCTGGTCACTTTGCTAAAGTGGGTGTTGATGCTGGTCGTGGTCTGTGGGAATTCCGCCTGCAAGACAACGAAGGCACTGACATTCAGGTTGGTAGCGAGATTACTGTGGATATTTTCGCAGAAACGAAAAAAGTTGATGTGTCTGGCACATCAAAAGGTAAAGGTTTTGCTGGTGCTGTGAAGCGCTGGAATTTCCGTACTCAGGATGCTACTCACGGTAACTCTTTGTCACACCGTGCACCAGGTTCTATTGGTCAAAACCAATCACCAGGTAAAGTATTCAAGGGTAAAAAAATGGCTGGTCACATGGGCGCAGAACGGGTAACCGTGCAGTCGCTTGAAGTGGTTCGTGTAGACGCAGAGCGTAACATCCTGTTAGTAAAAGGCGCAGTGCCTGGTGCTATCGGTGGTGACGTGATCGTTAAACCAGCTGTTAAAAGCTAACGTCTGAGGAGATAAGTGATGGAATTAGCATTACGAGACGCTCAAGGCGCTCTTGAAGTTTCCGAAGCTACCTTTGGACGTGAGTTTAACGAAGCTCTGGTACACCAGGTAGTAGTTGCTTATGCAGCTGGCGCCCGTCAGGGTACCCGTGCACAGTTAACTCGTTCAGAAGTTCGCGGTGGCGGCAAGAAGCCATGGCGCCAGAAGGGTACAGGCCGTGCCCGTGCTGGTACAATCCGTAGCCCAATATGGCGCGGAGGCGGTGTGACATTTGCGGCTAAGCCACAAGATCACAGCCAAAAAGTAAACCGTAAAATGTATCGCGGTGCGATCATGAGCATTCTGTCTGAATTAGTTCGTCAGGAGCGGTTGATCGTGGTTGAAGACTTCGCAGTTGAAACCCCGAAAACCAAAGAGCTGTCTGCCAAATTAAAGGCGATGGATCTGAAAGACGTGTTAATTGTGACTAACGAAGTAGATGAGAACCTGTTCTTATCTGCACGTAACCTGTACAAGGTTGACGTACGTGACGTACACGGTATCGACCCGGTCAGCTTAATCGCATTCGACAAAGTGTTAATGACTGCTGCTGCAGTTAAACAACTTGAGGAGCTGTTAGCATGATCCGTGAAGAACGTTTACTGAAAGTGATTCTGGCTCCGCACGTTTCTGAAAAAGCAACTAATGCGGCAGAGAACAACAACACTATCGTTTTCAAGGTGTCTACTACTTCTACTAAGGCTGATATTAAAGCCGCTGTAGAAAAACTGTTTGAAACAGAAGTAGTAGGTGTTCGCACTGTTAATGTTAAGGGTAAGACCAAGCGCACTGGTGCGCGGATGGGCAAGCGTAGCGATTGGAAAAAAGCTTACGTTACTCTTAAAGAAGGCAGCGAAATCGATTTCGTTGGCGGCGCTGAGTAAGAAGAGGAGTTAGGAAATGGCACTTGTTAAGTGTAAACCTACGTCACCAGGTCGTCGCCACGTATTAAAAGTGGTTAACCCTGACCTGTACAAAGGCAAGCCTTATGCTCCTTTGTTAGAGAAGAACGTTAAGACTGGTGGTCGTAACAATAATGGTCGTATCACTACCCGTCATATCGGTGGTGGTCATAAGCAACATTATCGTGTTGTCGACTTCAAACGCACTAAAGACGGCATTCCTGCTAAAGTTGAACGTTTAGAATACGATCCAAATCGTACCGCTAACATCGCTTTAGTACTGTATGCAGACGGTGAGCGTCGTTACATTCTGGCTCCTAAGGGCCTGAAAGCTGGTGATTCAATTGTTTCTGGTATGGACTCGCCAATTAAAGCGGGTAACACTTTGCCACTGCGGAATATCCCGGTTGGTCAGGTTGTGCACAATATCGAAATGAAACCAGGTAAAGGCGGCCAGCTGGCACGTTCAGCCGGTGCTTTCGTGCAAATCCTTGCGCGTGACGGTGAGTATGTAACTCTGCGTCTGCGTAGCGGTGAAGTGCGTAAAGTATTAGCAGATTGTCGCGCGACCATCGGTGAAATCGGTAATGCCGAGCACATGTTACGTCAATACGGTAAAGCTGGTGCAATGCGCTGGCGCGGCATTCGCCCAACCGTACGTGGTGTAGTAATGAACCCGGTTGACCACCCACACGGTGGTGGTGAAGGTAAGACTTCTGGTGGTCGTCACCCTGTTACTCCATGGGGCGTACCAACTAAAGGCTACAAAACTCGTTCAAACAAGCGTACTGATAAACTTATCGTACGTCGTCGTGATAAATAATTTGTGAGGAATTGCCATGCCACGTTCTCTCAAGAAAGGTCCATTTATTGACCTTCACTTGCTGAAGAAGGTAGAGAAAGCGTTGGAAAGCGGTGACAAGAAGCCTATAAAGACTTGGAGCCGTCGTTCAATGATCATACCTGATATGATCGGTTTGACCATCGCTGTCCATAATGGTCGTCAACATGTACCGGTGTTTGTCTCGGAAGAGATGGTTGGTCACAAGCTAGGTGAATTTGCACCTACTCGTACTTACCGTGGTCATGCAGCCGACAAAAAGGCCAAGAAGCGCTAAGGGGTAAATGATGCAAGCATTAGCTAAACACAAATTTGCCCGTTCTTCTGCACAAAAAACTCGTTTGGTCGCTGACCAGGTGCGTGGATTGTCAGTTGATAAGGCGCTGAACGTACTGACTTACAGCCCGAAGAAAGCTGCTGAGCTAGTTAAAAAGGTTCTTTTATCAGCCATTGCCAACGCTGAGCACAACGAAGGTGCGGATATTGATACGTTGAAAGTGAAGACCATCTTCATCGATGAAGGTCCTTCAATGAAACGGATTAAGCCACGCGCTAAAGGTCGTGCTGACCGTATTGTTAAGCGCACCAGCCACATTACTGTGGTTGTAGCTGATAACTAGGAGATAGAAATGGGACAGAAAGTACATCCTAATGGTATTCGCCTAGGTATCACTAAGCCATGGAGCTCAACCTGGTTCGCGAATACAAAAGATTTCCCGGATTTCTTAAACGGTGACTACAAAGTTCGTCAGTACCTGACGAAACAATTGAAAGCCGCTTCGGTAAGCCGGATTGATATTGAGCGCCCTGCGAAAAGCATCCGTGTGACTATTCACACTGCTCGCCCAGGCGTAATTATCGGTAAGAAAGGTGAAGATGTTGAGAAGATCCGCAAGCAAGTTGCCGCAATAGCTGGCGTACCTGCGCAGATCAATATCTCTGAAATCCGCAAGCCTGAATTAGATGCCAAGTTAGTTGCTGACTCTATCAGCAGCCAGTTAGAGCGTCGTGTTATGTTCCGTCGTGCTATGAAGCGCGCTGTACAGAACGCAATGCGAATTGGCGCTAAAGGTATCAAGGTGCAGGTGAGTGGCCGTTTAGGCGGCGCTGAGATTGCCCGTGATGAATGGTATCGTGAAGGTCGTGTGCCACTGCACACCCTGCGCGCTGACATTGATTACAACACCTCAGAAGCTTTAACTACTTACGGTATCATTGGTGTTAAGGTGTGGATTTTTAAAGGCGAGATCTTAGGAGCTCTGCCATTAAGCAGCAACACCAACAACGCTAACAATAACAACCAGCCTAAAGCGCCGAAAAAACCGGCACGTAAGGCAAAGTAGGGGTATTGAGCGATGTTGCAACCAAAACGTACAAAATTTCGTAAAGTGCACAAAGGTCGTAACCGTGGTTTAGCCCAGGTTGGCGATAAAGTATCTTTCGGTACTTATGCACTGAAATCATTAGAACGTGGTCAAATGACTTCACGTCAAATCGAATCTGCACGTCGTGCTATGACGCGGGCTGTTAAGCGTGTTGGTAAAATCTGGATCCGTGTGTTCCCAGATAAGCCAATTACTGCTAAGCCGCTGGAAGTACGGATGGGTAGTGGTAAAGGTTCTGTTGAGTATTGGGTATGTCAGATTAAACCTGGCAAAGTTCTGTACGAAATGGACGGTGTGTCTGAAGAGTTAGCGCGTCATGCATTTACGCTTGCTGCTGCTAAGCTTCCATTTAAGACAACCTTTGTAACGCGGACGGTAATGTGATGAAAGCCAGCGAATTAAAATCGAAAAGTGTTGAAGAGTTAAACGCTGAATTATTAGGTCTGTTACGTGAGCAGTTCAATATGCGCATGCAAGCAGCTACTGGTCAGTTAGCTCAGACACATTTAATGAAGCAGGTGCGTCGTGATATCGCGCGCGTTAAGACTATCTTAACCGAGAAGGCAGGTGCGTAATGACTGAAGCGAATATCCGTACGCTGCAAGGTAAAGTGATCAGTAACAAGATGGAAAAGTCTATCACTGTTGCTATCGAACGTTCAGTGAAGCACCCAATTTATGGGAAATTCATTAAGCGTACTACCAAACTGCATGTACATGACGAAACAAATCAGTGTAATGAAGGCGATGTTGTCACAATTCGTGAATGTCGTCCTCTGTCTAAGACTAAGTCTTGGACTCTGGTTGCGGTAGTTGAATCAGCAACTTAATTACTAAGTCGCTGAGAGAAGCGGCCCTCCGGGGCCGTTTTTTATTATTAAACTATCCATTTAGTAAAAGTGCTGTTATAATCACGCGCCCTTCTATCTGGGGGGTATTTATTATCGTAAGCAGCGTAGTCCGAGAGGACTATATAGTAGAATAGCGGAGCACTAAGATGATCCAGATGCAATCTATGCTGGAAGTCGCAGACAACAGCGGCGCGCGCAGCGTAATGTGTATTAAGGTCTTAGGTGGTTCGCATCGCCGTTATGCCGCAATTGGTGACGTCATTAAAATTACTGTTAAGGAAGCAATTCCGCGCGGTAAGGTTAAAAAAGGTGACGTTCTAAATGCAGTGGTGGTGCGTACACGCAAAGGCGTACGTCGTCAGGACGGGTCATTAATCCGTTTTGATCGCAATGCAGCAGTGTTGTTGAACACGAAGCTGGAACCGATCGGCACACGTATTTTCGGACCTGTAACACGTGAACTTCGTGGCGATAAGTTTATGAAGATCGTGTCACTGGCACCAGAAGTACTGTAAGGAGTCACAATGGCTAGTAAAATCCGTCGTGATGATGAGGTTGTTGTTCTTACTGGTAAGGACAAAGGTAAGCGCGGTAAAGTGACGAAAGTTTTACTTTCTGAAGATCGTGTTTATATTTCAGGCGTTAACCTGGTAAAAAAGCATCAGAAACCTGTTCCTGCGCTTAATACCCCAGGTGGTATCGTTGAGAAAGAAGCCTCTATTCATGTTTCAAATGTAGCGATTTTCAACCCTAAAACGGGTAAAGCTGATCGCGTAGGTTTCCGTTTTGAAGATGGCAAGAAAGTTCGCTTCTTCAAATCGAATAATGAAGTAATCTAATTGCTATTGGAGTAATACGATGGCGAAACTGCATGAAATTTATAAAGACACCGTAGTCCCGGAACTGTTTAAACAGTTTGGCTACACCAGCGTCATGCAAGTCCCTCGGATTGTTAAAATCACACTCAATATGGGTGTGGGTGAAGCGGTTGCAGATAAAAAGATCCTTGATAATGCCGTAGCGGATTTAACCGCTATTGCTGGCCAAAAGCCACTTATCACTAAGGCTCGTAAGTCTGTAGCTGGTTTCAAAATCCGTGAAGGCTACCCTATTGGCGCGAAAGTGACCCTGCGCGGCGAGCGTATGTGGGATTTTTTAGAGCGTTTAGTCTCTATTGCTATCCCACGTATTCGTGACTTCCGCGGTGTAAACCCGAAGTCATTTGATGGCCGTGGTAACTACAGCATGGGTGTACGTGAGCAAATCATTTTCCCAGAAGTCGATTATGACAAAGTAGACGCAGTACGTGGTTTAGATATCACTATTACGACTACCGCGCGTAGCGATGACGAAGGACGTGCTTTACTTGCCGCGTTTAACTTCCCGTTCAAGAAATAAGGTGTAGGGTCATGGCAAAACAATCAATGAAAGCTCGCGAAGTAAAGCGTGCACAACTGGTAGCCAAATACGCTGAAAAGCGTCATGAGCTGAAAGACCTGATTGCGAATCCAGCAACTTCTGATGAAGATCGTTGGGCAGCAGTTCTGAAGCTACAGACGTTGCCGCGTGATTCCAGCCCTTCTCGTCAACGTAACCGTTGTCGTGTAACAGGTCGTCCACATGGTTATCTGCGTAAGTTCGGAATGAGCCGTATCAAGGTTCGTGAAGCAGCTATGCGCGGTGAAATTCCTGGCCTTCGTAAGGCTAGCTGGTAAGAATCACGGGAGTAACGAGCTATGAGCATGCAAGATCCAGTAGCGGATATGTTTACTCGCATCCGCAACGGCCAAGCTGCCAACAAAGTTGCGGTTAAAATGCCATCTTCAAAATTGAAGTTGTCAATCGCGAAAGTATTAAAAGACGAAGGTTACATCGGCGATTTCGCTGTGTCTGGTGATGTTAAACCAGAGCTGGAAGTTACGTTAAAGTATTTCCAGGGCAAATCAGTTATTGAGACTATCGATCGTGTTAGTCGTCCAGGTCTGCGAATCTATAAGAAGAGCGGCGATTTACCTAAGGTAATGGGCGGTTTAGGTGTGGCCATTGTGTCAACATCTAAAGGACTAATGACTGACCGCGCCGCGCGCAAGGTTGGTATCGGTGGCGAAATCATCGGCTACGTAGCGTAACGGAGGTAGTAATCTATGTCTCGTGTTGCTAAGGCCCCAGTCACTATTCCAACCGGCGTTACATTAACGCAAAACGGTCAGGTTGTGACGCTGAAGGGCAAAAACGGCGAGTTAACTGTTAATGTTAACCCTGCGGTTGAGATCGTTGTCGAAGGTAACGTTTTACGTACCAATCCACGCGACGGTTTCGAAAATGCAAACGCACAAGCGGGTACTGCCCGTGCATTGATCAATAACCTGGTAACAGGTGTCAGTGAAGGTTTCTCACAGAAGCTGGAACTGGTTGGTGTTGGTTACCGTGCAAAAGCAGAAGGCAAGGTGTTAAACCTGAGTCTTGGCTTTTCTCACCCGGTGGTTTTTCAGGTACCTAACGGTATCACTATAGAAACCCCAACCCAGACGGAAGTCTTGGTTAAAGGTGCTGACAAACAACTCGTTGGTCAAGTTGCTGCAAACATCCGGGCATACCGTAAACCAGAGCCTTATAAAGGCAAAGGTGTTCGTTATGCGAATGAAAACGTGCGTCGTAAAGAAGCGAAGAAAAAGTAGGGTAAGACGATGGATAAGAAACTTGCTCGTCTGCGCCGTGCCAAACGCACTCGCAGAAACATTATCGAACAAGGTGCGAATCGCCTGGTTGTACACCGTACACCACGTCACATCTACGCCCAGCTTATCGCACCAAATGCTGAAGTGATCGTTGCTGCTTCTACTGCAGAAGCAACTATTCGTGAATCATTGAAGTACACAGGTAACGTAGATGCTGCAAAGGCTGTAGGTAAAGCGATTGCCGAACGCGCAGTAGCCAAAGGCGTTACTGCTTGTGCTTTTGACCGCAGTGGCTTCCAGTATCATGGTCGCGTGCAAGCGTTAGCAGACGCTGCACGTGAAGCCGGTCTTCAGTTCTAGGAGTAGCTCATGGCTAACGAAGATGCTAAACAACAATCTGATTTACAAGAGAAGCTTGTTGCAGTTAACCGCGTGTCAAAAGTAGTTAAAGGTGGTCGTATATTCTCCTTTACTGCATTGACTGTAGTCGGTGACGGCAACGGCCGCGTTGGTTTCGGTTACGGTAAAGCGCGTGAAGTTCCAGCTGCTATTCAAAAAGCAATGGAAAAAGCACGTCGTAACATGACCCAGGTTGAGTTAAATGGTCACACTTTGCACCACCCAACACGTGGTGTGCATTCAGGCTCTAATGTATTTATGAAGCCTGCATCAGAAGGTACTGGTTTGATCGCTGGCGGTGCAATGCGCGCCGTATTAGAAGTAGCGGGCATCCAGAACATTCTGTCTAAGTGTTACGGCTCAACTAACCCAATTAACGTAGTTCGCGCTACCATCAATGCCCTGGCTTCAGTGAAGTCTCCGGCACAAGTGGCAGCAAAACGCGGTTTACGCGTTGATGACATTTTGGGGTAATTTGCCATGGCGAAGAAAACAATTAAAGTAACCCAGACTAAATCGAGCATCGGTCGTTTACCGAAGCATCGTGCAACGTTAACGGGTTTAGGTTTGCGCCGTATCAATCATACTGTTGAAGTTGAAGATACACCTTCAGTTCGCGGTATGATCAATACTGTGTATTACATGGTTAAAGTGGAGGAGTAAAAGATGCTTTTAAATTCACTGTCTCCCGCACCAGGTGCAAAGAAAGATAAAAAACGCGTAGGCCGTGGTATCGGTTCTGGCTTAGGTAAAACTGCTGGTCGTGGTCACAAAGGTCTGAAGTCTCGTTCAGGCGGTAAAGTGCGTCCAGGTTTTGAAGGCGGTCAAATGCCATTGAAACAACGTTTGCCTAAGTTCGGTTTCACTTCACAGAAATCTCTGGTTTCTGCTGAAGTTCGGTTACACGAGCTGGCTGTAGTTAACGGTGACGTAGTTGATTTAGCAACCTTAATGGAAGCTAACATCATTTCTCGTTCTGTTAAGTTCGCTAAAGTTGTGCTGTCTGGCGAGATCACTCGACCAGTGACTGTAAAAGGTTTAGGCGTAACGAAAGGCGCGCGTGCAGCCATCGAAGCCGCCGGCGGTAAAGTCGAAGAATAATAAGGATAGTACGCTATGGCTAAACCAGGTTCGGACTCAAGAGGTGCAAAAGGCGGATTCAGCGAGCTGAAATCCCGTCTGTTATTTGTACTTTTGGCCATAATCGTTTTTCGATTAGGCTCCTTTGTGCCAATTCCTGGAATTGACGCCAACGTGCTGGCTCAGTTATTCGAGCAACAAAAAGGCACCATCGTTGAAATGTTTAACATGTTCAGCGGTGGTGCTCTTGAACGGGCTTCTGTATTTGCACTGGGCATTATGCCCTATATATCTGCTTCAATTATTGTTCAGCTGTTAACCGTGATGCATCCGCATCTGGCCGAGTTGAAGAAAGAAGGCGAAGCAGGTAAGCGCAAGATTAATCAGTACACCCGTTACGGTACTCTAGGGTTAGCAATATTGCAGTCTATTGGGATAGCTACTGGCTTACCTAATATGATGCCGGGATTAGTACTTAATCCGGGTTTTGCATTTTACTTTACAGCGATCATCAGTCTGGTTACCGGTACCATGTTCTTAATGTGGTTAGGTGAACAAATTACAGAACGCGGTATTGGTAATGGTATATCGCTGCTTATATTTACCGGTATTGTTGCTGGCTTTCCGTCTGCCATTGGCCAGACGATTGAGATGGCACGTCAGGGCGATTTGCACTTTTTACTGTTAGTTGCTATTGGCGTAATTGTTATTGCGATTACCTGGTTTGTGGTGTTCTTTGAACGCGGCCAGCGTCGTATTGTGGTTAACTATGCTAAACGTCAGCAGGGCCGTCAGGTGTTTGCCGCGCAAAGCAGCCATTTACCGTTAAAGGTAAATATGGCAGGTGTTATTCCACCAATTTTCGCTTCAAGCATTATTCTGTTTCCAGGCACTATTGCCAGTTGGTTCGGTGCAGGCGAAGGTATGGTTGCTAACTTCCTCCAGGAAGTATCGCTAGCCTTATCTCCGGGACAACCGCTGTATATGATGTTATACTCGGCGGCTATCATTTTCTTCTGTTTCTTTTATACCGCGTTGGTATTTAATCCGCGTGATACAGCTGACAACCTGAAGAAATCCGGTGCTTTTATCCCTGGGATCCGTCCTGGTGAGCAGACATCAAAATACATTGATAAAGTGATGACCCGGTTAACCTTAGCAGGTGCTTTGTATATTACTTTTATCTGTTTGGTTCCCGAGTTCATGATGGTTGCATGGAATGTGCAATTTTACTTCGGTGGTACATCGTTACTGATTATCGTTGTGGTTATTATGGACTTTATGGCACAGGTACAGACCCATCTGATGTCGCATCAGTATGATTCTGTGCTTAAAAAGGCAAATCTTAAAGGCTATAGCCGTTAAGATATATTTGCGGAGTTAAGTTATGAAAGTACGAGCTTCCGTTAAGAAGATCTGCCGTAACTGTAAAGTTATCAAGCGCAATAACGTTGTGCGGGTAATTTGCAGTGAACCTAAGCACAAACAGCGCCAGGGTTAAGGTAGAAAACAGTTTATCGGGCTGAACTTTACGTTCGGCCCGTTAATTGTTTGCAATATGAGCGCCATTTGAGTATCCTTACGGGCTTTTCAAATTGGCACCTTTTAATTTTTTATAGGAGAACGTTAGTGGCCCGTATCGCTGGCATTAACATCCCCGATAATAAACATGCAGTTATCTCTTTAACTTATGTTTATGGTATCGGTAAAACCCGCGCTAAATCAATTTTAGCTGCTGTGGGTATCGAAGAAAGTATGAAAATTGCTGCATTATCTGATGCACAGTTAGATACGCTTCGTGACGAAGTTGCTAAGTACACCGTTGAAGGTGACTTACGCCGTGAAGTGACATTAAACATTAAACGTTTAATGGATCTTGGTTGTTACCGTGGCTTACGCCACCGTCGTAGTCTGCCAGTTCGTGGTCAGAGAACTAAGACCAATGCGCGCACCCGTAAAGGTCCACGCAAAGCGATTAAGAAATAGGACGGGGTAATAACATGGCAAAAGCACCAGTTCGTACTCGTAAACGGGTAAAAAAGCAAGTTTCTGATGGTATGGCTCATATCCATGCCTCTTTCAACAATACCATCGTTACGATCACCGATCGTCAGGGTAACGCTCTTTGTTGGGCGACTTCTGGCGGTTCAGGTTTCCGTGGCTCACGTAAGTCAACGCCGTTTGCTGCTCAGGTAGCTGCTGAACGTGCTGGTACTGCTGCGTTAGAGTATGGTCTTAAGAACCTTGAAGTGTTTGTAAATGGTCCAGGCCCAGGCCGCGAATCAGCGATTCGTGCACTGAATGCCGCTGGATACCGCATTACAAATATCACCGACGTGACGCCTATCCCGCATAACGGATGCCGTCCCCCTAAAAAACGTCGCGTGTAATTACAGCGCTTCACGGATTATTGGAGAAAGAAGATGGCAAGATATTTGGGTCCTAAGCTCAAACTTAGTCGTCGCGAAGGTACAGACCTGTTCCTGAAAAGCGGCGTAAGAGCAATTGATTCAAAGTGTAACTTAACAACTGCTCCTGGTCAGCACGGCGCTCGTCGCGGTCGTTTATCAGATTACGGTTTACAGTTACGCGAGAAGCAAAAAGTGCGTCGTATGTACGGCGTGTTAGAGAAGCAGTTCCGTAATTACTACAAAGAAGCTGCTCGTTTGAAAGGTAATACCGGTGAAAACCTGTTAGCGTTGTTAGAGTCTCGGCTTGACAACGTGGTGTACCGTATGGGTCTGGCTAGCACGCGTGCAGAAGCACGTCAGCTGGTAAGCCATAAAGCCATTTTAATTAATGGCAAAGTGCTTAACATTCCTTCGTACACTGTATTACCTGAACAAGTGATCTCTGTGCGCGAGAAAGCCAAGAAGCAAGCACGTATCAGTGCAGCTCTTGAAGTAGCAGCGCAACGTGAGAAGCCAACTTGGATAGAAGTTGACAACACGAAGCTGGAAGGCGTTTTCAAGCGTCTGCCTGAGCGTTCTGACTTGTCTGCGGACATCAACGAACAGTTAATCGTCGAGCTTTACTCTAAGTAAAGCTAATTGTTAAGAGAGGATATATGCAGGGTTCTGTCACCGAATTCCTTAAGCCGAGATTAGTTGGTATCGAAAGGATCAACCCAACTCGTGCCAAAGTTACTTTGGAACCACTAGAGCGCGGTTTCGGGCATACCTTGGGCAACGCGTTACGTCGTATTCTGTTATCGTCAATGCCAGGTTGTGCAGTGACTGAAGTAGAAATCGACGGCGTGCTCCATGAGTACAGTGCCAAAGAGGGCGTGCAGGAAGATATTATTGATATCCTACTGAACCTCAAAGGCCTTGCCGTTCGCCTGGAAGACAAAGATGAAGTCACGCTGACTTTAACGAAGAAAGGTGCCGGCCCTGTAACTGCTGGAGATATCCAGCGTGGCGACGGTGTGGTTATTACTAACCCTGAGCACGTTATTTGTAATCTTACTGGTGAAACTGAGTTCAGTATGCGCCTTAAGATAGAGCGTGGTCGCGGTTATGTGCCTGCATCAGCTCGTTTGTCCTCCGATGATGACGAACGTCCAATAGGTCGTCTGTTATTAGACGCGTCGTTCAGTCCGGTTGAGCGTATAGCTTACACCGTTGAATCAGCGCGGGTAGAACAGCGTACCGATTTGGATAAACTGATCATCGATATGGAAACCAACGGCACTGTTGAGCCTGAGGAAGCCATTCGTCGTGCAGCAACAATTATGGCTGAACAGCTAGAGTTCTTTGTTGAATTGCGCGATAAGAGTGAGCCGGAAAAACGTGAAGAGAAGCCGGAGTTTGATCCGATTCTGTTACGTCCAGTTGATGATTTAGAATTAACAGTTCGTTCTGCTAACTGCTTGAAGGCAGAGCAGATTCAGTATATCGGTGATCTGGTACAACGTACCGAGGTTGAGTTGCTGAAAACGCCTAATCTTGGTAAGAAGTCACTTACCGAAATCAAAGACGTGTTGGCGTCGCGCGGGTTATCTCTGGGCATGCGCCTAGAAAACTGGCCGCCAGCTAGTTTGGTAAATAAAGACTAACCAGACACCAGTTCCTGGTTTAGTGAGAAGGAATAGATCATGCGCCATCGCAAGAGTGGTCGTCAATTAAATCGGAATAGCAGCCACCGTACTGCAATGTTCCGCAACATGGCAAGCTCGTTGGTGAAGCACGAAATCATCAAAACGACTTTGCCAAAAGCTAAAGAGTTACGTCGTGTGATCGAACCATTGATCACCCTGGCTAAAAACGACAGCGTTGCAAACCGCCGTTTAGCTTTTGCCCGTACTCGTGACAAAGAAGTTGTTGGTTTGTTGTTTAACGTTTTAGGTCCGCGTTACAACGCGCGTCCAGGTGGTTACACTCGTATTATGAAGTGTGGCTTCCGTACTGGTGACAACGCACCAATGTGCTATATCGAGTTAGTTGACCGTCCAGAAGTGGATACTCTGCCAGTTGAAGAAACTGCAGCTGAGTAAGCTAGTCTCAAAGTAAAAAGCCGGGCTTATGCCCGGCTTTTTTTTGCATATTTGTTATTCAACTTAAACCTAGCTAAGCTTGAATACTGCCTGGTATTTATCGGTTTAGTGTTATGCAACTAATTAGCTTTATATTACTGTCGCTTTTACTACTCCCAATGCTACTCAGTAATGTGCGGGCTTTCGACTGTGCTGATGTGAACAGCGGTAACTGTTACCAACTCGGCCCTTTACTTAAAGAAAAGTCTGAAAGTTACGACGTACTTACTGAGGTAATTGGTCAGCCTGAACGCTACAAGGTACAAGTTCTGTATACTCAGATTGATCGCAAACCGGATAATCAGGTTGCTTTCACTAACTATCAATATGGGCTTGATGAATCACGTTATTTTTATCCAGCCAGTACAGTAAAACTGCCGGTATCTTTGCTTGCACTACAATGGTTACAAGAACAAAACCTTCCGGAACTTGATAAAAACACTACCATGCTCACCAAAAGCAGCCGTCCCCTACAGACGGCAGCTTTAGATGATGATTCTGCAGAAAATAAGTTGCCAAGTGTTGCCCACTATATAAAAAAAATACTGCTGGTTAGCGATAATGATGGGTACAACAGACTGTATGAATTGCTGGGACAGCAATATATCAACACGCAGTTAAATGAAAAAGGCTTAAACAACACTGTTATTAACCATCGTCTTAGCTTGCCCTTGCCTGAGATGGAACAGCGACATTACAACGCCATACTGTTTGTTGATAAGTCACAGCAGTCGGTTAAAACGCTTCCTGCCCGTAGTAGTCAACAGCATTATGTTAACCCTACTAAACCGTTTCTGGGTAGAGCCCATATAGCTAACAATGAGTTGGTTAAAGCACCGATGGATTTCACCGAGAAAAACCGGTTTTCGGTAAGTGATTATACTGGTGTATTAAAGCGAATTTTCTTCCCGAAATCTTTTAGTCCAGAACAACAGTTTGCGATTAGCGACCAAGATCGCAAATTTATTATTCGTTATATGGGGCTTGTTCCCTCATCCAGCGACTATCCGGCATACAGTGAAGCTGAGTTTCCAGCAAATTACGCTAAATTCTTGCTGGTTGGCGGCGACGCTCAGCCAATACCTGAGCATTTGAAAATTTTTAATAAGAGCGGCTGGGCGTATGGCCATGCCATTGACGGCGCGTATATTGTAGATACCAAGAATAATATAGAGTTTATAGTGGTAGCCGTAATTTATGCTAATGAAAACGACACCCTTAATGACGACACCTACCAACTTGATGAAATTGCCAAGCCCTTTATGCGCCAGTTAGGTCAATTGCTCTATCAGCACGAGTTAAAGCGTGAACGTGTTATCCAGGCAGACCTTAGTAAGTTTAAACATTTTGCTGATTAATTGAGCAGTTTATCAGCGGCTTGCAGAATAATTGCGCTGATCGGATAAAAAACACGCGGTCAGTCATCTTTCTGTAAAAAAGATCTTGATCCTATTGGCGGGATCTCTATAATGCGCATCCACAGACGGGGCAGCGGCAACGCAGCAAACG
>CESO01095310.1_pt1 | contig 19208 bp, 15 predicted proteins | sample 356341 | NCBI WGS metagenome assembly CESO01 (sample SAMEA2621812, study PRJEB7988) | marine metagenome | biome: marine biome (ENVO:00000447); feature: deep chlorophyll maximum layer (ENVO:xxxxxxxx); material: "saline water (ENVO:00002010), including plankton (ENVO:xxxxxxxx)" | depth 35 m
ACTCTCATGCAAAGGTAAGATCAACCATTTAATCCGCTTACCCGAATTTATTTGCCACTACACGTTCACAAGTTGCAGACCACTATAGCTATGTTCAACGTGTTAAGCGAGTATTGGGCATAGCCAAAAAGTTAAAAGATTCATTTGTGAAAAAGCTTTCAATCAAAAAACTAAAGCTGAAGTTTTAGTAACAAGGTAAGTAACACGCTTGAATCTTAATATTTTTTATCCACTATAAAACAATAAGTTATTAGATCTTATCGATTCCGCCTCCGGCACCACTATTCTAAAGGCCCTGCACTTTGTGCGGGGCTTTTTAGTTTCTGATGGTGTACCAGATTTGTACCAATCGAGCCATCAACGTTACAAGCCACTCGTTTCAAGTGCTCGGTAGCCAAATGTGCATAACATGGTAACGGTTAGCCGTTGAGGCAGACGCTTCACTCCGAATATCAAACTTTACCTCGTCAATCAGACTTCGATTGATTTGGTCTAGATAGAGACCTCTAAAGTAAACGTCTAACCGTCTTAACTTACCAATATCTTTTTGGTGGTCGCGTTTATCTTGCTTTTCAGTCAACCAACGGATTGGTGAGCCCGACAGCTTAACGTCTGACTCATGGTTAACGATTACGGAATCAGATCAGTTATTAGTAGTCAACGATCATGGCTCTAATTATGAATTTGCCAATACGTAATCCAATGAACCACAACCAAACACTCTACTCCGACAGTTCGTACAGAGGGCTTCCGCTTTGGCCTCAGCATTTGCCTTATATTCAGGAACTCTTATTTGATCTACATGACACAATGACAAGAGCGATTGAGGAACATCCACGTACGCTGGCTGTTCGCTTTGATTTGAAAGTGCCTGTAGCCCGTATTCCCTTGCACCATAAACCACGAAAGACCGCACGACTCACTCAATGATATGACACCGTTTGATTACCGAACTGCGGCATAAATATTCTATCAGATGACTGTGTTATAAATGGGATATTTACACTTCTACCTGCCTAAAATATTCACGCTCGAAGTTGTTCGGTGACATTCTGAAGGCCCTGCACTTTGTGCGGGGCTTTTTTATTTCTACAGACCGACTACCAACAATTATTCGTACCATGGAGCCGAATTCTAGAAGGGCTGTCGATCTCTTAAAACCTCAGTTTGTCAATTGTTTAGAGGGTTTAGCAGTTATCGCTCCCGCTAGTACCAAGCCAATGGCGGCAGCTATCAAAGAGCTGTTGAATGTTTCACTATAAGCTCTAAGCGCCTCTGCCAAGAGAGGACCTATAATTTGCCCCACTCCATAAGAAAGCGTCATGACTGCCAGCATATTAAACTTTACTCTGTACTTTATTTTTTGTGCGGCTGACATTGCAATTGTTACGGTTCCCATGAAGGTGGAGCCGACCAAAATGGCACTTAAAAGATAAAAGCTAGAGGACGAACCCATCGTCGGTAGCACTACACCTAACGCCTGTACGCCTAGGTTAGTTTGTAAGGCAAGCTGGGAACCTAGACGTTGATGAATTTTGTGCCAAATAAAGCACGAGGGCTGATACCCATGCTGTTTGCCACGGGTGCAGGCGCTGAGATCCAGCGTCCCTTGGCAACGGTCATCGTCGGTGGACTGGTTTCCGCCACGTTACTGACGCTTGTAGTATTACCGGTGCTCTACCCTTGGTTCTCTAAACAGAAAGTGAAGGAGCTTACGCGAACCTGATTTGTTTCACTGCTTACAGTTTGTAACAAAGCAGATTCGCTTTTCGTCTCCACCGTGATTATTGTTTAATCAAAGTCAAAATGAGGGCGTTGAAATGTACAGCGACAAAGATATTCGCGCAGCCGTCGAGGCAGGTGTCATGCCTAAACAAACGGCGAACGCGTTTCGTGATTTTATTCAACAACAGCGCGGTGGAGTCCTAAATCAAGACCAAGAGTATATTCCTTTGGTACACGGCTTTAACGACATTTTTGTCGTGATCGCCGCAGTGATTGCTTTGGCAGGTCTGTGGACGATTGGTAATACCATGTCGCCGCTGATCGGTGGCGGTTTAGTAGCTGTGGCAAGTTGGTTGTTGTCCGAGTACTTCACTCGCCGTCGACATATGGCGCTGCCATCGATCGTGCTATTGGTGACGGCATTGGGCGGTACCTTCGGTGGCGTGATTATGCAATTACTTGCCATGGCGGTTAGACCCGACCTTGCTAGCGGTGTCGCATTTATTGCTGCCAGTGCCGTTGCAACAGCGCATTGGTTTCGGTTCCGTGTTCCTATCACGCTCGCGGCTGGGATCGCTACGGTGGTTGGTATCATCGTGTCTTTCCTAAGCACCACCTGGTTGCTAGACAGTATCTTAATTGACTTGGTGATCATGACAGGGGGTTTAGTCACCTTTGGCATCGCCATGTATTGGGATGCTTCGGACGTCGATCGCACCAGTCGCCGTTCTGATGTCGCATTTTGGCTTCATCTACTGGCGGCGCCGCTGATGATTCATCCTTTGTTTAACGTCATTCTTGGCAGTGATTTTGAAATCGGCGTTACTCAAGCAGCCGCCACACTGGTGGTTTATGTTGTGTTGAGTGTCGTATCTCTGATTATCGATCGTCGCGCCTTGATGGTATCAGCATTGGCCTACGTTATTTTTATTTTCAGTCAAGTGCTGACAAGCGTTGGCTTGGTCGACTTAGGTAGCGCGGTGATGGGCTTAATCGTGGGTGCTGGCTTACTACTTGTGTCGGTGTTCTGGCATCCGTTACGCAGTTCATTGGTATCTAAATTGCCGCCTGCGCTACTTAATAAGTTACCTTCACTGCAATAAAGCAATGAGCGGCGCAAGCCGCTCTTTCTAATTTATTAGTTAAAAATTGTAGATATTTTGTAAAAATAAGCTTTGAAAAGCGCTTTAAGCGATCCATAATTTAACAATTAAACATTTAAATAACATTTGGAGCCGTTATGGCTGTAAAATTTGAAGACCGTCCCCTGGATAAAGTTCGCGAAGAAGTGATAGACCAGCTGGTTATGAATTACAGTCATGGTGAACTATCGCAAGAGGCTTTTGAGGCGCGGCTTGACCAAGCATTTGATGCGATCGCTCACCAGCAATTAGCCGACTTAGTAGAAGACTTACCCCTGCAAGTTGATGCGAAGTATGAGCAAAGTAAAGCCGCACGTTTTGACGCACACTCCACCAAAATATTCGCTGGCAGCGAACATTCGGTTGTCGCAATACTGTCGTCGCAAAGCATGAAAGGTGCATGGCAAGTACCGGCTAAAATTAAAGCCTACAGTGTGCTGGGTTCACTCAAGATCGACTTTACTGATGCGCACTTCGAGAGCGATGAAATTCATGTTCAACTACTCGACCTTGTTGGTGATATTAAAATTTTTGTTCCCGAGTTTGCCCGCGTGACCTGCAATGTCGCTAACATTATTAGCTCTCTCGATAATCATCTAGAGGCGCCAATACAAGCGCCTAAAGTGCACATCCATATTTCCGGCTATTCCGTACTCTCTTCTATTGATATCAAAGTACGCCAAACAATGCGCGAGCGTTTTATTGCGTTTGCTGATAAGTTAAAGCGTAACTGGACCACCTAAAAACAACAACATGGAGTCTAATCAATGAAGCTCTACGAAATGGCGAAGGCGCCTAACCCGCGTCGCGTACGCATGTTTCTCGCAGAAAAGGGATTACTAGATAAAGTCGAACGGATTGAAATTGACTTGTCAAAAGGTGAAAACCTCAGCGATTCTTTCAAAGCCAAAAACCCCATGCAAAAAGTCCCTGTACTTGAGCTCGATGACGGTAGCTTTATCTGCGAAACCACGGCAATTTGCCATTATTTCGAAAACCAATATCCCGACTCACCTAAACTACTTGGCGACAATGCCAACGACAAAGCCATTATTGAACAATGGACGCGTTGGGTCGATTTTTACTTGTTCTATCCAATTGGCATGGGCTTTCAGCACACGACCGACTATTTCAAGCACCGCATGCAACCCATCCGCGAATGGGGAGAGCACAATATCAAAGAGGCCGAGCGCTTTTTTGACTTTTTAAACGATCAACTCGAAGGTAAAGATTTTATTGCCTGCGGTCAGCTCACCGTCGCCGATATCAATGCGTTCTGCTCAGTCGACTTTGGCAAAGTCGTGAATCTACGCGTTGATGAAAGCCGTCCTAATTTATTCCGTTGGTATCAAGCGATGAAGCAACGCGCTTCTGCTAAAGTTTAATTCGAGCCTGATATGCAAGAAGAAGCATCAAGTTTGTGGGCGGAGTTTAGCTCCGCCTTTACTACCCTATGGCAAACACCACTTTATACCTCCGGCGATACAAAAATCCATTTTAGCCAAGTGGTCATTGCGCTGACCATTATCATCGTTGGTGTTATTGTTGTTCGCATTATAGGTCGCCAACTACTGAACCGTGCCCTGCTGCGCAACGGCGCGTCGGAAAACACCCTATTTACCTTTCGTCGGCTATTTCAGTTTATTGCCTACTTGTTACTGGTTTTACTTGCTCTACCGTTAGCTGGTATTCCGATTACGATATTTGCAGTACTCGGTGGCGCGTTCGCCATTGGTGTGGGTTTTGGTGCGCAGAATTTGCTCAATAACCTGATATCGGGTTTTATTCTATTAACCGAGAGTCCAATTCGTATTGGCGACATCGTTGAGCTTGAGAACGAGCAAGGTCGCATTGAAGAAATAGGTAATCGTTGTGTACGTATTCGTCGGTTTGACGGGATTCATGTACTGGTGCCAAACAGCTACTTTTTAGAGCAACGCGTAGTGAACTGGACACTGGTTTCAAAAGATATCCGCAGCAATGTCAGTGTTGGTGTCGCTTATGGTTCACCGGCTGAAAAGGTACGTGACTTAATGCTGGAGGCGGCGAAAGAGCATAAAAAGATTAACACCGAGTACCCCATCGAAGTGTTATTTGAAGACTTTGGTGATAACAGCCTTACCTTCAATTTGCTGTTCTGGACTTCGGTTAGTGCGCCGATGGATTTACGTCGGGTGCAGTCGGACTTGCGCTACAAGATCGACTCACTATTCGCCGAGAATGATATCGTCATCGCCTTCCCACAACGGGATGTGCACCTCGATACATTAAGACCACTCGAAGTCTCTATTCAACGAGCAAAAAAAAGCGATGCTAATTAGCATCGCTTTTATCAAAACTCTCCGCGTATTTAGAATTCACGCTTATACGTTAGCGAGAAACTAACACCACGCGTTTCTGAACGAAGCAAGGTATCGTCAAACTCAATCTCTTTATCTTGATTCAAGATATTTTGCACCTTGAGCGTGATCTGAGAATTGAAGTCTGGATAGTAACTATAAACCGCGTCTAAACTGTGGAAAGGTTGCTCAAACGCATCGCCACGACCTTCGATACCTGGAATGATAATACGCTCACCAAACACGTTATAAACCAACGATGCAGAGTGCTTACCATTGTCAGAATCAAAGCCAAGCTGACTGTTGACCACCCATTTTGAGTGACCCGTTAAGCGACGTTCGGTATTGGTAATCGACGTCGATACACCGGTTTGTTCAACAATCTTCTGAGTATCCAACTGGATTTCAGAGTCACTTAACGTAACGTTACCCGAAACAAAGAAGTTCGTGCTGAGTGATTTTAACCACTCCATTTCGACACCGTATACTTCACCGGTCTCAGCGTTAGCAATACGTACTAATGGAGGACCGTCTTGCGCGGGCGACTGAACAGATTCAATCGGGTCAGTCATGTCCTTATAGAACATACCCAACGACAAGGTATCGCCATTTTCTTGATACCACTCCCAACGTGCGTCATAGTTCTTGATCGACGTTGTCCGCAAGCCTGGTGTACCGCCGACTGGGAACAAGGTCAACGGATCGAGGTACGTTGAACTAGAGACTTCGCGCAAGTCAGGACGGACTACCGTTTGTCCGTAGCTGAAACGTAACTGCTGCTCGTCAGTTAAAAAGTAAGTCAACGCCAACGATGGATAGAAGTCATCCTCTTGGAATGCTAAATCAGCTAGATCGTTAGGTGTCGGGTTGGTTGGTAAATCGATTTCACCGGTCGTTGGTACCAGTGGTACCACAACTTGGCGGAAGTCTTCCCAACGAACACCCGCCGTAATACGCCACTTCTCTTTAAAGAACACGTCGCCTTCAACGTAGTATGCGTCGATTGCTTGCGCAGAAATATAATCATCGCCCGCTACCGTAGTATCGTTCAATATCGGCGTAAAACTAAGTTCAGTATTCGCTAATAAGTCATCATTAAGGATTTCGCCTAGCTGATGCCCTTGCAAAACGCTCGAGTCGGGGAACGCACGCGTATTGATATCAAAACGACGGTTGGTGGCAAAACGCGTTTTCTGAACAAAGTCCGCGCCCGCCTTTAAGGTGATATCCCAATCATCGAGCATGATTGGTAGAGTTACATTGCCGCCCCAGTTTTCAACTTCATCATCGAGATCTTGAAAAGAGTAACGTGCAGCCGTCGTCGCATTGGTTAGGTTACTCTCAGTTTGACGGTCAAAAACTCCATCTTCGTTACGGTCCGTCAAAATAAACCGAGTCTCTAAGTTACCCGGTGCATAACGGCTTGAACGTGCCTTTGAATACTTCCAATCAATACCCAAGAAGTTCCAGTCGGTAAAGGTATGCATCCCTTTAATTTGGTTAGCCACCATCCGACGCTCTTGGTAATTCACATCAAACTCACGAATACGCTGGTCAGAGCCGAAGTTGATGTTGTTATTGTTACCCAATTTCTCGCGTAAACGATCCTCGGTATCGTTCAGAATGACATGGCTGAAGTCGACTTTGTGATTCGCGCCGTAGTTAATGCCCAGCGTGAACATACCTGACCACGTCACTTGGTGCTCGGTTGACTGCACATCATCCCAACCACGAACCAATGTATAGCTGTCATCAGGGTTTAAGCGGTAGTTTTCACCCAGAAACTGCTCAGAAACCTGCCACTCATTGCGGTACGCAGCCGTGGTCAAAAAACCAATCGCCCACTTGTCAGTTAAATCATAACGGTTACCGTAGGTCACATTGACACCATAATCAGGGTCAATAGACTGCATTTGAGGGTCATAATCTCGGTTCAGTGCCAACGCCACATCCCGATTATCTTCGATGCTAATTTCATCAAGGAATGTGCGTTGTCCCCACAACGCTTGCAACATTTGTGGTGCTGCACGAGTTCCGTCATCTTTACCCTTCCATGAACTCCCGCCATCATACCAATATGAGTCATCGAAATTTTCTGAGTTGCCGCCCACTTTAATCGAGCCATTAAAAACTTCTTGCGTGGGGGCAGACTTCAGGCGGATATCAACATTACCGCCACCAAAGTTAGCCGGCATTGATGCTGAATACGACTTTTGAACAGCTAAACTTTCGATAATATCCGAGGGGAATAAATCGAGTGGAATAACGGCTCGGGTTGGATCAGGGCTCGGTACGGACATGCCGTTAAGTTGCGTACTCGAGTAACGCTCACCTAAGCCACGTACATATATAAATTTACCGTCGACCAGTGTAAGACCTGTAATACGACGAAGCGCAGCAGCGGCATCAGTATCACCGGTACGCGAAATCTGGTCAGCACCCATGATATCGGCCACGAACGCCTGTTCTTTACGCTCTTGAACTACCGCTGCGGCACTGCCCTGTAAACGAGTACCTGTGGTAACCACTTCCTCGATGACTTGCTCAGGGTTGCTTGCCTGCTGCTCTGCTTCAGCTTCGGTTTGCTCGGCGTCTTGCCAAGCGAGTGCCGCAGGTGTTGCCAAGCAGGCAAGCACTGCGAGAGAAATATTTGCCAGAGGGAATCGGTTGGCACGCATGATATTAGCTACCTCTTGTTACTATGGAAGCCGGAGGTGTCCCTAAGGTCACCTCACGGCTTTTAAAGAGCACTTTATGCTACTTAAGGGGTTACTCTAATCCTACAGTCCAACCTGCAGTCCAATCGTTACCTTCTTCAACTGCTCCAACGAATGTCGCGTTGTCGAAGAATGTATCGCCGCTGAGGTCTGCTGCAGTTGCGTCTGTAATGCTGAAGACACCGTTCAAAGTATCGCCTGCTGCGGCAATGCTATTACCTGCTTGACCTGTGAACCAAGTTTCCAAATTGACGTCAGTTGCGCCAAATTTAAAGTTTTCACCGTTGTCACACGCCATGACTGAGTGAGTCATTGCAATGCCACCATCTTGTAAGTGCTGCTGGCTGACCGGGCTACTCTCAACTTCTAAACATTCGCCCATGCCCGCAGGACCTGAAACGATCGTGTTATAGAACGTTGCTTTAGTACCTTCGCGCAAGTAGATACCCTCTGAAGAGTCCTCGCCTTGGAACGTGTTTCCAATGATGGTTAAGTTCGCAATGGTTGGGTTCGACATTGGCGTTACAGCCGGATTGCTACCATCGTTGTCAGCTTCGATACCACGGTTTGCATCTGAGTTGTCAGGGTTTTGGCGGACCAATACATATTGCATCTTGCCTTGGTACCCATTGTCCCAATCGATACTGTCATCTTGCATGTTGGTTAAAACAACATACTTGAAGTTAACCGCACCGCCGAACATTTCGATGCCATCATCTGAGTTGTTATGAACTTGGAGGTATTCCACCTTGGTTCCTGAGCCAACACCGCCGAACGTAATACCGTTAAGTTCGTTATCCGGTGCGATTTCAAAACCACCGTTCATGACACGTACATACTGCAAGGTACCTGAACTATCGGTCGCATCAGTACCACCGAATACAGCACCTTCTGCCGCGCCTTCAACTTGCAATGCACAGTCAGAACCATCAGATGGGCATTTGTTACTCGGTGCGTTACCCAAGATAACTAAGCCGCCCCACTGACCCGGCTGACCTTCGCCAGTCTCAACGTAAGCTGCGGAAGTAAACGTGATAGGCTGTTCAACCGTACCTTCCGCCATAATGTCTGAACCACGGCTGATCACTAAGTAATCGCCACCAGTACGTCCATAAACGGTTGTACCCGGCTCAATAGTCAACGTCATTGAGTTCGCATTGTCACCACCGATGAAAACCGGTCCGCTCAATGCATAAATATTGTCCGCGCTCAGTGTTAAATCGTCCGTGTAAGAGCCCGCTAGCTGACAAGTTGTGGTAGATCCATCTACTGGGGTAATCGCTTCGGTGCCTGCTGGACAACCTGCTACAGGCGCTTCTGAACCGCCCGCAGTGACTTCACCGCCGCCAAAACCAAATGCCCAGCCTTGACGCCAATCGCTGTCACCCGGAACCGCACCAACAAAATCAACTGACTCAAAGAAGCTACCATCAACGGTGTTCGCAACGTCTTGACCTGCACCTAATAACGGAGAGTTTGCCATGGGCTGACCGTTAGCACCTAGCATGATTGAAGTGCTGACTTGGTTGTTCGATTGCTGATTTAGGAACCAATCTTCGAGGTTTACATCGCCTGAACCGTACTTAAAGTTCTCACCATTGCTGCAAGCCATGAAAGAGTTTTCCATGGTGATAGTGCCGTCACCTAGATTGGTCTGAGATTGTGGGCTACCTTCAACTTCAAAGCATTCACCCATTTCCGAAGGACCTGTCACCACAACATTGTAAAACTGTGCACCGGTACCCTCGCGTAAATAAATACCTTCCGAAGAGTCTTCACCTTTGAAGTTATTACCGATAATGGTTAAGTTCGCGATAGTCGGGTTAGACATCGGCGTTGCCGCAGGGTTACTGCCATCATTGTCTGCTTCGATACCACGGTTAGCGTCGCCACCGTTCGGATCTTGCTCAACGTAAACGTATTGCATTTTACCACGATAGCCGTTGTCCCAATCGATGCTGTCATCTTGCATGCTGGTTAATACAACGTGCTTAAAGTTGACCGTACCACCGAACATTTCGATACCGTCGTCCGCGTTACCGTGCACTTGTAAGTAGTCAACCGTCGTGCCAGAACCTACGCCACCAAATGTGATACCGTTCAATTCATTGTCAGGCGCGATTTCGAAACCTGCGTGTTTAACAACCACGTAGCGTAACGTGCCTGAGTTATCATCGTCTTGAGAGCCGCCAAACACTGCGCCCTCTTCAGCACCTTCAACTTGCAATGCGCAGTCGGAGCCATCTGCTGGGCATTTGTTGCTTGATGCATTACCTAAGATAACCAAGCCGCCCCATTGGCCAGCGCCTGTTTCTTCGCCCACCACATCTTGTGATGATGTAAAGATAATGGGCGCATCAGAGGTGCCGTCTGCCATGATTTTTGAGCCGCGGCTTACAACCAAGTAATCATTACCCTGACGACCAAATACCACAGTACCCGGCTCAATGGTCAATGTTGCTGAATTCGCGTTGTCACCACCGACAAAGGTAGGTCCGTCGATAGCATACATAACTGTTGTGCCATCACTTTTGCTGTTCACTAAGGTTGTGTCAGCGGTAATGCGTCCTGAGATGACTTGAACTTGTACTTCTTCGCCGAGCGCTTCTGACGCTGCTAACGATAGTGAACCACTGGCTGTACCTGGCAAGTCAGCGCCCGTATCACCGCCGTTGTTACCACCATTGTCACCACCATTATCTGGCTGCTGTACTTCAGCACCCGAATTGATATTGATGTCGCCACCGCAACCAGCAAGCGCTAACGCTGCTGCGATCGCAGATGCTTTGAACAAAGAATTCAGATTCATTGGGTTCTCCCGACTTGGATGTTATCCATAGGTTAAAAGTCGAGGAGAATGGTAGGGAGCTAGCGTGACAAATTTGTGACAATTGCAAGCTGTCATCAAATCTTCATATTAGAGTAACTCAACTGCAATGTACGAAGTTAAGTTAATGGGCTGCTTTTACAGCCCATATTCCATCGCAATTTCATCGCAACAGTGTTTCTTAGGGCACAACTCACAGTCTTTCATTACCTTTTCTGGTAACTGTGCTTTATCGCACAGCGTAAAGCCTTGCTGCTTAAAAAAGTCAGGCACACGGGTCAACACAATCACGCGCTTTAATCGGATCTGACGCGCTTTCTGACACAAATGCTCAACCAACATACGACCTTGACCTCGCACCTGGCTTTGTGGATTGACTCCCAACGAACGTATCTCAGCTAAGCCCGTGGTATAGATATAGAGCGAAGCACACCCAGTGACTTTGCCATCGACTTCAGACACGGCAAATTCATTGATTGAGTGCACAATATCATCTTTGGCTCGTGGCAGGTTTTCGCCGGCACCCGCCCAATGACCGACCAAGCCGACAATCGCATCAATATCATCCAGCGTAGCATCACGAACCTTAATACGCAGACCTTGCTGAAGCTTCTTAAGCGCAGCTTGTGTCTGTTCAATGCTGGTGCCCCCGAGTGCATTTCGTTTTGCCAATAGCGCTTCAATGCTCAACCATTCATAAACGTCAGGCATAATCACCGAATGCACTGCTTGCAAAGTACTGAGAGGCAAATCTTCGAGCGGTTGCTGGTGCTTAAGCGCTAACTGCACGCATTCCCCTACCACTTCATGCGCGGTACGAAATGGAACGCCTTTGCTAACCAAATAATCAGCAAGCTCAGTCGCATTTGAATAGCCGCCCTTCGCTGCTTTTAGCGCCCTTGGCTGATTGACAGTGAGGCCGTTCACGCATTGCTGTGCAATATCGATAGAGGCTCCCCACTGGGTATAGCTGGCAAACAAGCCCTCTTTGTCTTCTTGCATGTCTTTGTTGTACGCCAACGGGAGTGCTTTCAATGTCATCAACAGTCCCACTTGCGCGCCAACTACACGTCCCGACTTGCCGCGAATAAGTTCAAGCGCATCGGGATTCTTTTTCTGGGGCATCAGTGACGAGCCGCTGCTCACATCATCGGCTAATTCAACAAACCCCGCTTCACCACTGGCATAAAAAATTAAATCTTCAGCCATGCGTGAAAGGTGAATCATCGACAGTGAAGCCACCGATAGCAGTTCGACAATAAAATCGCGATCGGATACGGCATCTAAACTGTTCGCCGCCGGCGCGCTAAACCCCAAACGAAGCGCTAAGTCCGTTCGATCGATCGGATAAGCCGTACCCGCTAGAGCGCCCGATCCGAGTGGACACACGTTGATACGCGCTAACGCATCTTTTAACCGTGCCTGATCACGCTTAAACATCTCAACATAGGCTAAGCACCAATGCGAAAATAGTACCGGTTGTGCGCGTTGCAAATGCGTATATCCAGGAATCACCGTTGTTGCCTCGCGCTCGGCCAAATTGGCCAGCGCTGCAATCAATTGTTCGAGTCGCTGCCACTGGGTCTCTACCTGCGCTCGGCACCACAGTCGAATATCGGTGGCGACTTGGTCATTACGGCTACGACCTGTATGCAGTTTTTTACCCAGATCGCCAATGCGTTCGATCAGCTGACGTTCAATAAAGGCGTGAATGTCCTCATCACCCGCCACCGCGACATCACCTAAGCACCCACTCCAGTGTTGTAAAATGTCATGCAATGCATGCTGTATATGGCTGTACTCATCGGTCGTTAAAACGCCCACCTGTTGCAGCGATTGCGCCCAAGCAATACTGCCCCGAATATCAAACTCAAGCAGTACACAGTCAAATGGCAGAGAGTCATTAAACTGCTGAAAAGCTTGGCTGGGAGGCGCACTAAACCGGCCTCCCCAAAGTCCGTTGGTCATGTTCACCCCCTACACTTTTGCCGCTTGTTTTAACGCGCGGATACGGCTCGATAATGAATAGAGGCGAATAAAGCCTGCGGCATGCTTTTGGTCATAAACATTATCGGCACCGAAGGTGGCAAACGCCTCGCTGTAAAGAGAATAAGGAGAACACTTTTGCGTGACAGTAACATTACCTTTATAGAGCTTAATCACGACTTCACCGGTTGCCACTTGGTTCAGACTTTCGGCTGCCGCTAACACCGATGCTTGGTTAGGGGTAAACCAACGCCCATCGTAAAGCAACTGCGCAAATTGCTCGCTTAACTGTGTTTTCCATGAGCGCGTCATTTTATCGAGCACCAACTCATCAATGCCACGTAAAGCGTACATCATGATGGTCCCCCCCGGCGTTTCATAACAGCCACGGCTTTTCATACCCACTAGACGATTCTCGACAATATCAACGCGACCAATACCATGTTTCGCACCTAGTTTGTTCAGTTGTTCGAGGCATTTCAGAGGCGACAACGCTTCACCATTAACACTCACCACAGCGCCTTGCTCAATCGCTAGACTGATATACTCAGGTTCATCGGGTGCTTGTTCAGGTGAGCAAGTCAATGTCCAGACTTCATCACTCGGTTCACACCAAGGATCTTCAAGCTCACCTCCCTCATGTGAGATATGCCACGCGTTGGCATCGCGACTATAGATTTTCTTGAGTGACGCAGAGCAGGGAATATTACGCTCTGCAAGATAAGCAAGTAAGCTCTCCCGACTACTTAAGTCCCACTCACGCCATGGCGCGATTACCGTCAGATCAGGCGCCAGCGCGGCGTAGCAAGACTCAAAGCGGATCTGGTCATTACCTTTGCCGGTGCACCCATGAGCCAAAGCATCCGCATTGACTTTGCGCGCCAATTCGACTTGCGCCTTAGCGATTACCGGGCGAGCCATCGCCGTGCCAAGTAAATAGGTCTGTTCGTATACGGCACCGGTTTTCAAGCTCGGGTAAATGTAATCGGCAGCAAACTCATCCTTAAGATCAACAACATGGCATTCGCTAGCACCCGAGGCTTTTGCTTTTGCTTCCACACCTTCAAGTTCTTCTGCCCCCTGCCCCACGTCGGCGACAAAAGCCACCACTTCACAGCCATAATTTTCACGCAACCAAGGCACAATGACGGATGTATCTAAACCACCAGAATAAGCCAATACTACTTTGTTCATTGTTTGCTCCTTAGCTCGCGTGTTGCAGGGTCAGTGTGTTTTTAGGGTTAAGTAAAAGATGAAGCAACGCATTTTGCGCAAATAGCCGATTTTCTGCCTGCTTAAGACATAGTGAATCGTCGCTATCCATTACTTCAGAAGTGATTTCGTAATCGCGATGGGCGGGCTGACAGTGCATCACTGCACTCGCACCGAGCCGTTTAATGAGTGCCGCGTTCACTTGATATGGCATAAACGTAGCTTTGACGTCATCAAGGCTTTGCTGTTGCCCCATCGAAACCCAAGTATCGGTATAAACAACGTCGCTCTGCACACAGGCCTCAGGATCATGAACCTGCTTAACGGAACCGATCCCGGCTTGATTAAGTTGATCAATATCCGTCGCGCTGAGACCATGACCGACAGGGGTTACTAAAGTGACATGCATGCCGAGTAGACAACCATAAAGTGCCAGCGAACGCGCCACGTTGTTACCGTCTCCCCAGTAGCTCAACGCTTTACCACTCACATCACCATAATGCTCGACCAATGTAAGACTGTCAGCTAAGGCTTGGCAGGGATGAAACTGATCGCAAAGGCTATTAATCACCGGCACAGAGGCATGCTTAGCCAACTCTTGTAAGGTTGCATGGTGATTCACCCGTGCCACAATAGCATCGCACCAACATGAGAGGTTTTTTGCGTAATCCGCGATGGTTTCGCGTTGCCCGAGTTGGCCGTTTTGCTCGTCGAGGTAAACGCAATGGCCACCTAAGCGTTGGATGCCCACATCAAGAGATAGCCGTGTACGCAAACTAGGCTTTTCAAACAACGTCACGATGCTTTTTCCAGCTAGACTCTGAGTAAATTTTTGCGGCTGTAACTTTTGCTCAATAGCCGTATCTATCAACTGTATCAGTTGGCTTTGGGTAAGCTCATTACCCGTTAAAAAATGTGTGTTCATACGAATCTCGAATATTAAAAAACTAAGGGTTAATCAGTGTGCCGGAGTGATGACGGGTGTCGCACGAACACCCGCAGATTCGCACTTGTTTTTGTAGGAATTGAGCAACGTTTAGCGCCTGCTCTACTTTAAGTCGCATGCCACCCATGAGAGTGCCCGACTGGATAAGCCGTTCGATACTGTCACTATCGAGTTGCGCGATAGGTTGTTGTTGGTCGTCAAGCACCGCGGGGACGTCGCTGACAAAGGTCAACGGCGCTGACAGCGCTTTAGCGAGTCCCGCTGCTGCCTCGTCAGCGTTTACATTGAGCCATTGTCCTTGACTATCAAACCCGACGCAGCTCACGATAGGTAGGTGCTTCTGTTCTAATAACGTCAGTAATAACTCACTCACTTCAAAGGGCTCAATACAGTGACCCGTCATACCCAGTTCAGGTTGCCCTTGCTGCACAGCCAGACCCGTTTCAAACAATGTCAGTCCAACTGGCTTAAGTCCTTGCTGAATCGCCATGCCGAGCAGCTGCTTATTCACTGTGCCCGCGAGTGCCCCCACAATAAGCGGCATTTGCTCTGCCATACTGACGCGTAAACCGTGATACTTAACAACTGACAGATTCAACTTGGCAAACAAGTCGTCAACCTGCTGGCCACCGCCATGAACGATAAGCGTGGGCTCTAAGTTTTGTTGCTGAGCAATATGTTGAAATAACGTCGTTAAACCTTGCGGATCATCAAGTACACGCCCACCGAGTTTGATGACATTCATAGCGGTACGCCCTCCTCACTCGGTAAACCTAACTTTAAGTTAAAGCATTGCAGAGCCTGACTCGAAGCGCCTTTGAGCAAGTTATCAATGGCACTGAAGATCACCAATGCGTTACCATTCAAATGCCAGCCGATATGACACCGGCCGCTATTGACCACATCGCTCAGTGCCGGATATTCACCCTCAGCTATGTGAACGAGGGCGCTGGTTTGATACACGTCGAAAACTGATTTTAATTGCGCCTGAGAAGGTGCTTCACTGAATTGAATAGTAATGGTCGCAAGTATGCCCCGTTTAAAGTCACCTAAGTGAGGCAAAAACAGCGTATTCAGTCCACTGTAGTAATCAATTTCTGGCTGATGACGGTGAACACCAGCCTTGTAGCCTTGTAGCGATAACTCGGCGGCTTGGGTTTTGAGGCTTACGGAACGACCCGCGCCGGTCACGCCTGACACCGCGTTAATGACGATATGATTTATTTGGTGGTTAAACACTGCAAGCGGTTTGAGCGCCAGCAGGCTAGCGGTGGGATAACAGCCCGGCACAGCTATCCAGCGGGCATTATCAAACCCTTCATCTAGCCATTCCGCTAATCCATAAACTGCTTTGGCCAATGCCTCAGATGCTGGGTGTTCAAAGCCATAAAAGTGCGGATATAAGTCTGCAGTGGGCAACCGGAAGCCGCCTGACAAGTCAAACACGGTTGCCGTTAGCTGACTCAGCTGGGCATACCATTGGCAGCTCACTTCGTGCGAGGTACATAAGAACACGGCATCGGCATTAGCCAAAGCATCCGTAACCGTGCCTACGGGCAAACCGAGTAAAGGTAGATCAACACGCCCCTTAAAACGTGGGTAAAGCTGAGCAATAAACTTATCACGATCATGACTCTGCTCAGATACATATAGCGTCAGCTCGCCGACAAGCCGGTGATCATTTAACAATGACACTAACTCGGCGCCCGCGTAACCACTGGCACCGATGACCACTACATTCTGGAGTGAATATTTTTTTGCTGACTGCTTTCTTTCCATCTCAAAGTCTGCTTACTTATTTGCATCTGGCTGAATTTGTATTCAGACTAACTAAATAAATATATTTATGCAACTTTTATGGATAATTATCTATGTCGATTCCATCCTTTTTTAAAATGTATCAAGCGCTGATAGCCCGCCCATCGATCAGCTCCCTCGACCCAAGCTGGGATCATTCCAATAAAGCAGTTATCGAGTTACTGGCGGATTGGTTGGAACAATTGGATTTCGATGTCGAAATTCAGCCGTTAAAAAATAAGCCCAATAAGTTTAACCTCTTGGCCACTAGGGGTGTTGGCTCAGGCGGACTATTGCTCTCTGGACACACAGACACGGTGCCCTATGATCAGAAACGTTGGAATTTTGACCCTTTCAAACTGACTGAACAGGACAACCGCTGGTATGGCTTAGGTGCTATTGATATGAAAGGCTTTTTCGCCTTTATCATCGAAGCACTGCGTGACTTACCGGCTAACCAGCAAACCAAGCCGATTCAGATTCTCGCCACGGCCGACGAGGAGACAACCATGGACGGTGCGCGTCAGCTCAATCATTTTAGTCAGCTCAAGCCCGATCACTGTATCATCGGAGAACCCACTGAAATGCGCCCCATTCGAGCGCATAAAGGCCATTTAACTGAGTCAATACGAGTTACGGGTCGCTCTGGACACAGCTCAAACCCAGCCTTAGGCATTAACGCAATTGAGATCATGCATCAGGTTATCAGTCAGCTATTGGAATTCCGCAATGGCATTTCGCATAAATATTCAAATAAGTTATTTGAAATTCCATACCCTACTTTGAACCTCGGAGCCATTCATGGTGGCGATAACGCTAACCGCATTTGCGGTTGTTGTGAGTTGCATATCGATATTCGTCCATTACCTGGGATGTCACTCGCCGATCTGTACAGCGAGCTCAATACTGCACTCAAGCAACTGATGCTCTCATCACCGGGAACAATAGAGCTGACTTCGATGCATCCACCTATTCCGGGATTTGAGCAAGCGGAAAACTCAAAATTTGTGCAGTTAACAGAACAAATTTCTGGTGTTCAAGCAGAAGCGGTCAATTACTGCACCGAAGCTCCATTTATTCAACAACTAGGCTGCGACACGCTGGTGCTCGGGCCCGGGTCAATTAAACAAGCGCATCAGCCCGATGAGTTCTTAGATTTAAGCACCATTAATCAAAGCCAGCAGGCCATAAATAATCTCATTCGACGCTTATGTTTTTAGCATTTGCAGCCGATACAACTGTATTAATTTTTGATTAGGTTTTGAGAGGTTATTTCATGATTCGACAATATTCGGTGGGGGTGCGTGCCGCAGGTGCGTTTGGCTTAATCGGTCTACTTCTGCTTGCACTCGGTTTATTCGCACTCGACCGCTTGTCGAGCGTCGTTGAGCAAATGGATTTCATTACTGATGAGCAAGTCCCTGCTATTGATAACGTCAATGATCTCGACCGCGAGTTCTTGCGCGTGCGCGTACATTCAGCCAACGTCGCGGCGTATATCAATGACGAACAGCGGAAGCAGGCCTATGTAGAACGGTTAGACGATGCGAACCAAAGTTTAGAACGTAACCTTGATGAATATGAGGCTTTACTCAACGATGCTGAGAGCAAAAAGCTTTTCAAGGAACTCAAAGCCAACTTAAACGAATATTGGCAACTCAACGATCAGTTTATGCAACTGGTTAATGCCAAGTTAGTCGAGCCTATTGCGTCCCTACGTGAATCGACGATTCTGCCATTGACCAATAAAATATCGACCAACTTAGATAAGCTACTTGCTCATGAAATGGAGCTCATTAATACAGCAACTGATACCGCGGGTGACGTATCAAGTGCCGCATTCACAGGTATTGTTGTCGCTTTGGTGGTGGTATTGGTATTGACTGTACTGTTCGCTTGGGTGTTGACTCAAAGTATCGTCAAACCGATACAACAAGCCGTCGATTTCTCAAAAACAATTGCCGAGCGTGACCTCACTCATAGTATTGAAATTGATGGTAAAGACGAGCCTGCGCAGCTGCTCAAACAATTGCGTAAAACCCAAGAAGAGCTGCGCCAATCCATCGGTCACATTGCTCAGTCTTCGCAACAACTCGCTTCGACTTCGGAGGAACTCAGTTCCGTTACCGAAGATTCGACACGCACAATCCAGCAACAAACCGAAGAACTCGAGCAAGCGGCGACTGCAGTCAATGAGCTCACCACAGCGGTTGAAAACGTAGCGCAAGATGCGCAAAGCGCGTCTGAAGCTTCAGAGGCAGCCGATGAGCAAGCCCAATTTGGTAACGACCGAGTGGCCAAGACGGTCACCGCTATCGAAGAGTTATCACAAGAAATTGGTGATTCATCAAGTAATGTTACAGAACTGGCTGACAAAGTTACTGGGATCACCAAAGTACTTGAAGTTATTCGAGGCATTGCCGAGCAAACTAACTTACTCGCACTCAATGCAGCTATCGAGGCTGCTCGCGCCGGTGAGTCGGGCCGTGGTTTTGCGGTAGTCGCTGATGAAGTGCG
>CESO01118121.1_pt1 | contig 19203 bp, 12 predicted proteins | sample 356341 | NCBI WGS metagenome assembly CESO01 (sample SAMEA2621812, study PRJEB7988) | marine metagenome | biome: marine biome (ENVO:00000447); feature: deep chlorophyll maximum layer (ENVO:xxxxxxxx); material: "saline water (ENVO:00002010), including plankton (ENVO:xxxxxxxx)" | depth 35 m
ATCTACAACGATGCCGGTGGAAAGATTGAGGGAAACAGTCACTTCCAGGTGGTATGGCTTGATGAGGATGTTCGAGACGACAGCCTCTCTCTTCTGGAGACGCGAGCCAAGGCGGAGGGAATCGGGCACAGCAGGGATCAGTTCATATTCAGGGGACATGTATCGGCGAATCTGGAGGACTGCCCCCCACTCGAGGAGAAGATGGAATCCGCTCCCGATCAGACCATCCCTCCAAGGCTCTGGCTTGGCGATGCCGTGGCCATCAAGCCGCCGAGCTTCATCACGCTACCCGACAGAGCTGGAGCCAACCTCCTGATCATCGGGCAGAACGAGGAATCCGCGGCCGCCATCATCGAGGCGAGCATGCTCTGCATCGCTGCGCAGTCGAGCCCACACGAACATCCGACATTCCATGTTCTGGATGGATTCGATCAGACCAATGGAAGAATCCGGAGACTGTGCGATTCGCTGCCCCACGCAAGCGTGGACATCGATGCCTCGACTATCCAGACATGCATGCAGGATCTGAACGATGAACTCGATCGCAGGCTCCTTGACCCAAGAAGCAAGCATCCCACCAGATTCCTGATCATCGGATCACTGCAGAGCTGGCGGGAACTTCGACGCAAGGAAGACGACTTTTCGTTTTCAACTGATGATGGCCCGGCCACTCCGGACAAGGCGCTCTCCAACATCCTCAAGGATGGACCGGCGGTGGGCATCCATACGATCCTGTGGATAGATACGTTCAACAACTACAATCGATTCGTCGAACGCTCTGTACAGAGGGAATTCGAGAACAGGGTTCTCTTCCAGATGAGCCAGATGGACTCCACCCAGCTCATCGAGTCACAAGCGGCGGGCAGACTCGGTGAGAAACGCGCTGTCGTGTTCTGTGAGGAGAATGGGAGAATCGAGAAATTCCGGCCATGGGGTCTGGCATCAGAAGAATGGCTGGCCGAACAGGCAAACAGGCTTGTTGAACGCCAGCCATGAATCACGACTGGCGACTCGTGCAAATGATCAGTTCACCGACTTCACCCGTCCTCGTGGGATTCAGGCAGCCTGCTGGCGTGTCGAGAGCGCCCCTTGCCAGTTTTCCGCCTCTGATCGACAGTCGAATCTGGCCAGAATCACAGGGACGGCATCGAGTGTGCAGACGACCCAGGCATTCTTCTCTGCCGTGTTGAGACGAAGCACTCTGGTGCTTGCCGTGTTTCTCGATACCTGATTGTTCATAGTGTTCATAGCGTTCCTTTCCTGTACTGATCCGGCCTGATTCGTCACCCTTCCAGGCGGCCTTGCTGGCCTGCTGATTGGGAGATTGGAATGAACCGGACCACACACCGAAGATCACCATCGGATCGGCATGTTTCACCCTGAATTGAAACAATCCAATTTCACTGGTTTTCATGCCGGAACAGCCTGAATGGGTTATCGGATCCATCTCAGACTCCCGAAACCCTTCCAGATCGCCCAGAAATCTAAAATCACGCCTCATCTCATCTGGATGGTATAATCATCATTCAGGGCGATTAGCTCAGTTGGCTAGAGCGCTTCGTTTACACCGAAGATGTCGCTGGTTCGAGTCCGGCATCGCTCATTCAAGAACTGGTTCAGGATTATCCTGACCACAATACAGAGGTCCTAAAATGCCCTTCAGGGCTGCCTCTGCAGGATTTACCGCTAGACTGTGGTGTCCAATGGCCCGATTGATCACCATCACGATTCTGTTGACAGCGATGTTCATCGCCTGCAGCTGCAGTCCCATCGAACGGGCCACGCCCAAGCCTCGAAGTTCATCGGCCAAGAAGCTCGAGGACTGGGATGTTCCCAATATCCTCCGTGGAACGGTGGGTTCTGAAACACTCATCGTTGGGCATGCGGAACGTACCAGCGCAACCTATCAACCCGTGATTGTTCGTGGATATGGACTCGTCGTCGGTCTCAATGGAACCGGCTCCAGCGACATACCTCCCACCATTCGCGCTCACATGATCAGCGAGATGGAACGTCGTGGCGTCGGGTCGGAGATGATGGGGTTCGGCCATCTGCATCCGGAACAGATGCTCAATTCACCTGACACAGCCGTCGTCGTCGTCGAAGGCGTTATGCCACCGGCTGCCGTAGGCAGATACAGAACACCACCAGTCTCCGGTCGTCGTCCCGAAACCATTCCGGGAAGCAAGTTCGACGTGCGTATCAAGGCCGATCCTCGAACTGGAACAACCAGTCTTGAGGGCGGTCGCCTCTACACGACCACGTTGCGGCCGGGAGCATTGACTGTCGGAAGCAGGCAGGCCAGTGGCCTGGCCAGTGCCACCGGAACGATCTTCCTCAATCCATTTGCCGAACCGGGCTCTGAAAATGGTGGCAATGTCGATCTGCTCACGGGCAGGATCCTGTACGGAGGCGAAGCCACCAAGGACCTCCCTGTCAGGATGATGCTGGTCAATCCAAGTCATACTCGTGTGAGACTGATTCAGGACGCCATCAATCGAAGATTCCCTCAGGAATCCGGCCAGAGTGACGCCACCGCCCGAGGCGTCAGCGACTCCATCATCGAGATCACCGTCCCTCCATCCCATCGGGATGAAACCGAGACGTTCCTGAGACTCCTGAGGCATACGACCCTGAGGCAGGCCAATGCCGAGGCTGTTGCCATGAGTACCCGGAGAAGTCTGCTGGCCGATGCGACCGTCGCACCAAATGCCTATTGGAGATGGTGTGCCCTCGGCAACAGGGCCATCCCTTTCATTCGGGAACTCTACGACTATCCCGAAGCCATTCCCAGGTTGGCCGCATTGAGATCAGGAGCCTATCTTTCGGATCCGCTGGTTGGAAAATCACTTCGACCGATGGCCGAGGAAGGCCCCCTGGCCGCGAGACTTGAAGCAGCCGATCTGCTGGCCGAGCTACCCAATGATCCTCGCAACGACATGGCCCTGAGGAATCTCCTGGACGAAAAGGACACGGAGCTGAGGCTTCGGGCCTATGAATCCCTCGTCAAACGACGAGACAAGAGCATCGAAAGAGTGAAAATCGAGGATAAATTCACCCTTGATGTCGTGCCCTCGGACAAGGCCACCATCTATCTGACCCAGTCGGGAAAACCAAGACTTGCCATCCTCGGAAGGAACATGAACATCTCCTCTCCGGTGACGGTCTCGGCATGGGATAATCGACTGATCATCCGTGACTCGCAGGACCCTGAAAAAGTCGAGATCTACTATCGAGACCTCGATGCACCCAGTGGACGCATCTACACGGTCGAGCGCAGTTTGCCGGAATTCACGCAGTTTCTGGCCCACAAACCAACTCCTGAGAATCCAGATCCAGGCCTTGGCATGAGCTATGCACAGACCGTCGGCGCCCTTCATCAGATCTGGAGCAAGCGATTCATCGAGGCCGACTTCAAGGTCGAACAAGATCGAATCCTGGCTGAGATCCAGAGAGCTGGCATGATGGATGACTACGAAGTGCGGCCCGATTTCGAACCCAAGGATGAGCCGCCACCACCACCGAGCGGTGGGTATCTGACCCCCCCTCCTGTGAGTTGATCTCAATTCTGCGGACGCTAAAGCCGATTATTCGATAAGATAAGCATGCTTTCCCGGACGATGGACCCAACGTGGCTTCAGAGTCCGACCATGAGGTCACGCCTGACAGGAGGTCAGACGAGGATGAGGCTTGCCAAGGTAACGCTCGCTGGTTTTAAATCATTCGCAGATCCTGTGGACTTTCGGTTCCAGGAACAAAAAATAGGCATCGTCGGGCCAAATGGCTGCGGCAAGTCGAATGTCGTCGACGCCATCAAATGGGTTCTCGGAGAACGATCCGCGAAGTCCCTTCGTGGCGCCGCCATGATGGATGTCATCTTCGCCGGCTCGTCTGCGCGGAAGCCCCTGGGTGCCGCCACGGTCACATTGACCTTCGAGAACCCCGTTGCCGAGGACGGCAAGAGAGGTTTCTCGATCGATGCTGATGAAGTCGACGTTGCCCGTCGACTCTATCGGGATGGACGCAGCGAGTATCTGATCAACAACCAGAAGGTTCGCCTGAAGGACGTGAAGGATCTCTTCATCGATACCGGCATCGGAACCACCGCCTATTGCATCATCGAACAGGGTCGCGTCTCCAAGCTGGTCGAAGCCAGTCCGATCGAACGTCGCGGCATTCTCGAAGAAGCAGCAGGTGTCGCCAAGTTCAAGCTCCGCCGCGTTGAAGCCGAACGAAAACTGGAACGAACCGAAACAAATCTGGTGCGAACCAGAGAACAGCTGGCATCGACCGAGCGAAGACTTCGAATCGTTCGATCACAGGCACAGAAGGCCAGAAGTTTCCAGGAGCTTGATGAACGCTACCGATCCCAGAGAACCACTCTGGCGATGGACCAGTTCGATGAACTCCAGACGAGACTCATGGGACTCACCAGCCAGCTCGCATCACTGGCCGACCAGCGAGGCTCCCTTCAGGAATCCGTCGAACGATTTGAAGCCGAACATCAGGAAGCGGAGATTCTCAGGCACGAACTCCGTGATGAGCAGCATGCTCTTGAACAAAGACTGCTTGAACTCGAGTCGACCATCGAGAGAGCCAGTCAACGACGGGATCTCGTCTGCAGACAACGAACCGAGGCGGAAGAACAGCTCGCCGAGACTCGCAGCGAGAAGCAGAAACTCGAGACACGAGCCACCGAACTGCTTTCCGCGGTCGAAGATGCCCAGAACAATCTGGCCGCAACCGCCGAACAGCTCCAGGACGCCGAACGTCAGGTGGACGAGCTCTCCCAGAAGGCCACCTCCCTTCACAGGGATGCCGAAAAGGCCACTCAGGATGCCGACATGGCTCGAGTGGAACGTGAACGTCAGGCCAATCACCGAGCCCAGGTATTGGCCAGCCAGAAAGCCCTTGAAGGACGCCGCAAGACACTGGACGAGCAGTCCTCGAGAATCGAAGACAGGCGTACCTCTCTTCTGGATGAACGCCAGACCGTCGAGGATTCCCGGCATCAGGCCGAGTCCGAGATAAACGATGCTCGAATCGAGGTCGAGAGAGACGAGACGATTCTCCGAGACCATGATGAGAAAGCGGCATCACTCAGCAAGCAGCATGGAGATCTCGCTCAACAGCTGGCTGATGTACGTCACCAGCGAGCAGGTGTCGGATCGAGGCTCCATCTCCTTGAGGAGATGCGACAAGCCCGCGAAGGCCTGACAGATGCAGTCAAGAATCTTCTTGACGACAAGGAACGCTTCGGCAACGGAATCCACGGGGTTCTCGGCGATCTGATCAACACGTCTCGTGAGCACGCCTCACTTGTCGAAGCCGCACTGGGTGGAGATCTCCAGGCCGTCCTGACCGAGGATCTCAAGACCGTCCATTCCATCCAGAGTTATCTGGATGACAATGGCGGCTCAATCACACTCTGCCTTGCCGGACACGAGGAATATCCCCATGTTCGATTGCCCGAGGGGCTGACTCACGCACGTCATATCCTCGACCTGATTCAACCGGACCCTGTCGCCAGACAGGCAATCAGCCGCCTGCTCCACGAGACGGTGGTCGTTGATGACCTCGAGTATGCCCATCAACTGGCCAATGGACCTCTGAAAGGCTGGCGAATGGTCGTGGCCGATGGAACCGTCATCGAGGGCGATGGCAGGATCAGAGTCGGTCGTGCCCGGGCAGGTGCTCGCAGCGGATGGCTCTCTCGCCGAATCGAGATGTCGGAACTGGACAGCAACATCCAGGATCTCGATGGTCGAGTCGACTCGATGGAATCGGATCTTGGCGAATTGCTCAAGGACTCTGAGGAAGCCCGTCAACAGCAGCATGAAACCTCCCAGAGGCTCAATGTCGCTCGGAACGTGGTCGTCGATGGCGAATATCGCATGCAGAGATTGGACAACGATCTCCATCGAATTCAACGCGATCTGAGAACCATAGATGCCGAGCAGGACGAGCTGGCAGCAAGGGTTCGACAGCACCAGGTAGAACTGACCTCCCTCGACGAGCAGGCCGACACCCTCTCAACCAGCTGCCGCAACGCGGACGACGCGCTCGAGAAGCTCGAGGAGCTTTCCAGGACATCACGCGATCGGTGGCATCATTCACAGGAACAACTCTCCACCGCAAGGGTGGAAGTCGGGCAGATCGGCGAGAAGCTCGAGGCTGCCAGACGCGATGTTCGACATGCGGAGGCTGCACGGGACGACAACGCCGATCGTGTCAGGCAGGCCCAGGAGCAACTGGCACGCCGAAGCAGCCAGACGGATCAATTCGATGCCGCCATCGCAGACGCCGAACAGGAGATACATGATGCCTCCATCAGACGCGACAGCGAAGGCGAGAGCAGACAGCAGCTCGATGAGAGAATCGAAGCCACGAATGAGACACTGAAGACCACCTCCACCGCACTCGAACAGGGACGTTCGCAATATGGGATTCTCGAGAGAGATCACCACGCCATCGAGCTCACAAGACGTGAAGCCGAGGTCAAACGCGAGCATCTGGAGGATCGTGTCCTGGAGGAACTCGAGATCGATCTCTCCATCTCCTATCCGGAATGGAAAGCCATCGAACGCGATCCCGTCGAACGGGCCGTCATCGAGGAGGAGGTCGCCGAACTTCGCTCACAGATCAAGTCGCTTGGAAATGTGAACCTCGATGCGATCGACGAAGAGGGGCAGCTGGAGGAGCGTAACGATGGTCTGATCAAGCAGGTCGAGGACATCGACCATGCACGCGAACAGCTTGAACTGCTCATTGTCGAACTGGAACAGCTCAGTAGAACCCGATTCGAAGAGACCTTCGAAACAATCAAGGAATGCTTCGCCGGACCTCAGGGTACGTTCCGACAGCTGTTCGGTGGCGGCAGCGCCGACCTGCACATGGTGCCCGACGAAGAAGGCAACATCGACATGCTCCATTCGGGCATCGAGATCAAGGCCAAGCCACCGGGCAAGAAGCCCCGTGTCAACAGCCAGCTGTCCGGTGGCGAGAAAGCCATGACCGCCATTGCACTGCTGCTGGCGATCTTCAAGTCCAAGCCTTCACCATTCTGCATTCTCGACGAAGTCGATGCTCCACTTGACGATGCCAATGTGGAGCGGTTCCTCGGTGCCCTCGATCAGTTCAAGGGGCTGAGCCACTTCATCATCATCACGCACAACAAGAGGACCATGCTGGATTGCAACCGTCTCTATGGTGTCACGCAGCGTGAACGCGGGGTCTCCCAGAAGGTGGCCGTCCAGGTCGACGATGTGGGGACCGACGGACGGATCTCCAAATCAGCCATTGAACGGGCTCCTGAGGAAACACCCGTGGTCGAAACCCTGCCACAGGATCAGACCACGGAAGTCATTTCAGGTGAAACGGAAGCGGCCGCGAGCGGATCATCTTGACCAGCGGTTGAAGAGATCGACGACATGCTGCTGGAGTTTCTGAAGCGGTGCGCTTGGCGTGCTGTCCAAGTCAGCGGGATTGGGTGTGTTGAAGACATGGTTCCCCCCATCGATGAGCCTCATGATGGCTCGTTCACCGACTGCCTCCGCAAGATAGACCGCATCCTCCGAATCCACAGTGGAATCATCCAGTCCATGCACGATGCCGACCGGTACTCGGACACGCCCGGCCTGAGTCACGACATCATGCCCCTCGGGGTCCGCCTGCTGCTCTCGCAACCAGGCGGAATCGATTCGCAGGGTCTGTCCCGTTCTGGATGACGGTACTTCGATATGACCATGACGAAGAAAGGCTTCACGTTCGCTGTCTTTCAACCGGGAGGCGTCGACCGGCGTGGCAGCCGTGACCAGACCTCTGAGCTGACTCAGCGAGGGATCGTCCGAATGCCTGCCCGCGGCAAGAAGACAGGTCACTCCGCCTCTCGAGTGTCCAAAGAGCATCAGAGGACGGCCACCGCCTTCCAGACGCCCCTCGTTGATGGCCTTGATGACCGAAAGCAGATCCGCGACCTGATGATTCCAGGTATCACCACTGAAAGTGTCTGGATTGAAATGGCCATGTCCATGATCCATTCCGGAGTGACTGAAATTGAACCGATGCGACAGAAACCCCTCATCAGCCAATCGCTGAGCGAGCACGGGAATGAATCCATAGTCCTTGTATCCCCTGAAACCATGGGCAAGCAGCACGACACCCTTCGGGGGATCCTCCACGAGATGCGTGGTTCCTATGAGAGAGGATCCTGATGCCGTATCGATCTTCCAGTCCTGTGTGCCAGCCATGATTCAAAGCCTCAAAAGGGCTGCCGCATCCTGGATGAGGCGTTGCCAGTTCATTGTCCCATCAGTGATTGAGGATATCCGAATGTCACGACTTCTTCCCGAAGGCATCTCGAAAGCCGCTTGACGCCTGCCTCCTCACGCCCGAGCATACCCATATGACATCACTTCACAGGCTCGATGTTCTGATTCTAGGCGGCGGTGCCGCCGGTCTCTGGTTGCTGGATGACCTTCATCGCCAGGGATATTCCGCAGCCCTGGCGGAAGCCAGCACACTGGGATCCGGCCAGACGATCGCATCCCAGGGAATCATCCATGGCGGACTCAAATACGCCCTCAACGGCAAAGGTGGATCAGCAGCTCGAGCCATACGCGATATGCCTCTGAGATGGCGAAGATCCCTTGCCGGCGAAGTGGAGCCGGATCTCAGCAGGACTCGACGGCGAGCAGAATACTGCTGCATCTGGGCTGCTCCGGGAATGAGATCGAAGATCGGATTGCTCGGTGCGTCATTGGGACTGGCCGTCAAACCCATCGCCTTGAACAAGGAAACCAGACCAGCCCTCCTCCGGGATTGGAAAGGACAGGTCCTGCGACTGGGTGAACAGGTCATCGAGCCGGGCAGCTTTCTCCAGGTTCTGGCCGATCGTCATCTGAAGCGAATCCTGCGAGTCGATGGAACCCAGGGCGTAGACATCAAGGCATCCCCGACAGGTGAGATCAGGGAAGTCGCACTTCGCTGCCCTGGCGGAAAGGAGATGCTCGTCCAACCCGACCAAGTCGTTCTCGCTGCCGGGGAAGGTAACTCGAGAATACGAAACCGCCTGGGTCTCCCCGTCGAACATATTCAGCGACGACCTCTCCAGATGGTCATGCTTCGAGGCGATCTGCCCACCATGAATGGCCACTGCATTCGAAACGCCAGTCCATGGCTCACGATCACATCCACCCAGGATCACGCGGATCGAATGGTCTGGCAGATCGGTGGACAGGTCGCGGAGGACACCGCTCGTTCAACAGCCAGCATTGCGATCAATCGAGCCAGAGAGGATCTGAATCACGCACTGCCTTCTCTGGATCTTTCAACGATACAGTTCTCCACCTATCTGGCGGAGCGGGCAGAAGGCACCTCCTCGGGTCGACGACCGGATCGCCCCACTACGTTCGTGGATGGAAACGTGATCACCGTATGGCCGACGAAGCTCGCCCTTGTCCCGATGCTCTCCGACATGATCCAGGAGGATCTCAAGCCCCCAGCTGACCATCCGCCATTCCAGGGGCAGGAGAACTGGCCAACGGCCTCAGTCGCGATACCACCATGGGAAATGGAGTCCTCATGGACCAACGCACACTAGGCTCGACCGGAATCGAATGCAGTCGTATTGGATGGGGCGCATTCAAGATCGGCAGAGATCAGAGCACGAAATTCCCGGAAGACTATTCCATACCCTCCGAGGATGACTCCGTCCGGATCATCCACGAGATGATCGATCTCGGCATCAATCTGATCGATACGGCTCCAAGCTATGGTCTGAGCGAAGCTCGTCTTGGCAAGGCGCTCGAGGGCAGACGTGATGACGTCGTCCTCTCCACCAAGATCGGAGAGCAGTTCGAGAATGGGCTGTCCCATTACGATTTCACCTCCACCGCCGCCGTCAAGAGTCTTCAGGAGAGTCTGCGACGACTGAAGACCGACCATGTCGACATGCTTTGGATCCACTCCAATGGGAACGATCAAGCCATCCTCGATGACGAAGCCTATCTGGAGACGCTGGAGTCCTTCAAGGATGCGGGCATGACGAGAGCCATCGGCTTCTCCGGCAAGAGCCTGGAAGGCAATCGATCCGCGATGTCGTGGGCGGACGCGATCATGATCGAGTATCACCTGCAGGACACGAGCCAGGAGTCGCTGATTCTCGAAGCCGCCGACCGAGGCATCGGTGTCCTGATCAAGAAAGCCCTCCAGAGCGGCCATCTACCCGGGGACGAGGCCTTGAGATTCGTCTTCCATGAATCTCCTGCCGCGAACGCCGTCACATCGGTGATCATCGGAAGCCTTCAACGTGAACGGATGAAGTCGAACCTGACGCTGCTGGAACAACATTGAGTCCCGGATTATTCCGGAACGGCGATCACCATGCCCACGACCAGCCGATCCGGACTGTTTCCGATCCGCTCCTTGTTCAGCTCGTAGATCCGATACCAATAGGACTGGTCTCCCAGATGATCCTCGGCGATGGAACTGAGTGTCTCCCCATCGTCGATGGTGTGGGTACGGCCTGTGAGCACGAGAGCGGGCTTGCTGCTGACCGTGCCACGAGCTGACTTTCCCGATACCTCACGAGCAGGGATCTTGAGCTCCTGCCCCACGCGGAGCGAATCCACATCGACGTTTGGATTGGCATCGGCGATTCTCGACCATTGCCTGGCCGATCCGTAGTATCTCTGGGCGATGTGCCCCAATGTGTCACCAGGCTTGATGACATGAACCGTGACGGCTTCCACGGGGACTGACTTCTTGGCTTGAACAGGTCTGCTCTGATCTGTCCTTTCGGCAGCTCGGGAAGAGACCGCTGAAGGCGATCCAGTCGAGCGAGCCACACCTGCTCCTGCACGACTGACATTGGATTTCCCGGCAGGCGGCGGAGCCTTGATACCCGACGTTCTGGGGGCACCCATCGTGAAGGTGGGCGTGTTCTGCGGCGTGTCCCGCACGACTTGGACGGCTCCAGCCATGGCAGGCGGTAGCGATCTCCCAGTTGCAGGAGCGGGCCTTGCCGCGGCCGGTGGTATCGGCCTGGGCTGCCTGACCGGTGGGGTTTGTGCCGGAATCCGTTCGCGGGGGGAGGAGATCTCGCTCGCGGAAACCAGAAGTGGATCAGTCGATCGGCCTGAGGCCTGATTCGACTGAGTTGTGGCCGGCCCGTCTCCGTAGCAGGCGACCAGAACGACCAAACCAAAAACCGACAACAACAAGATGGCCTTCGTACCGGCAGTCATCCGCATAGCCTCCGTAAATCACGTGTTCAGATGAAATCCCTCACTACTTTCTTCGGCAGAAAACTCCAATGAAGATGAAAATGCCCCCGGAGTAGCTCCGGGGGCATTGAGTGAATCATGAATACGAGGCTTCAGCAGGAATCAGCTCGCTGCAGGAACAGTATCGGTCTCGGGCAGAACCGGCAGGTCATCCTCATCCCGCCGATCCTGATCACCGGCCCGGCGATAGACCATCGGGGAGGCGATCGCCACGGATGAATAGGTTCCCACGATCACTCCGATCACCAATGCGAAGGCGAATCCACGGATTCCGGTGCCACCGACGATGTAGATGATCAGCACGGCGATGAGCGTGGTGAGTGAAGTCAGGACCGTACGGCTGAAGGCCTGGTTGATCGAGTTGTTGATGATCGACTTGCTGGGAAGCGGCCGTTTTCCACGGTTCTCCCTGATGCGGTCGAGAATGACGATCGTATCGTTCAACGAGTACCCGATGACCGTCAGCAGAGCCGCCACGATACCGGTGTCGATCAGGAATTCCTCCAGCAGCATGTTGCTCCAGAAGAATTCATAGGCACCCAGATATCCCGACAAGGCCAGGAAACCGATAACGATGACGACATCGTGACAGAGTGCCAGAATCGCAGCCAGTGAATACCAGAAGGAACCGAATCGGATCCAGATGTAGAAGAGAATGCCAGCCAGCGACAGGATCACGGCCCCGATGGCGTTGGCGGTCCTGGTCTGAGCCACACTTGGAGCGAAGCTGCTGACCTGTTCGAAGCTGCTCTGACGTTCAAGGGCCGTTGAAATCAACCCCCACTCACGTTTGGCGAGACGGACATCGACCAGGGCACTGTCCGTCTTGATGTAGTTGATGTCCGGATCCATCACGGCCACGGCGATCGACGAGTAGGTGTCGTCACCAGCCGGGCTGGTTCCGAAGACCATCACCTCTCGACCTGCCGTATCCGATGAGAAGTCGGGATCCTGTCGGAGACGATCGATCCGCAGACGGACATCATCGGTGGTGACCGGCGGCTGGATGTCATCGACGATTACCAGGACACCACCACGGAACTCCCCGAGATCACCATTGAGATCGTCTCTACCGAGGACCTCGCCGAGCGTTTCCACCTCGATGGGTTTCGTGAACTGTGCATACCGCTGGACCCCCATGCCGGTGAATGTCCGGCCGGGCGAGATGTCCAGTTCATCGCCGAACTCGACCAGCAGCTGGGCTTCAACAAGATCCTGGATGGATTCGTTTTCACCGACCCCCGGTGGATTGGAGATCTTTACCTGAAAACCATCTCCAACGGTCTGTCCGTTGCTGTCCGTGCCGGTATCGCCGATGGTGAGCACCTTGGCGAATCTGAATTCTCTCAGCAGCCGGTTCTGGAACGTGTCCTCGGTTCCGGCGTCATCCGCCATGGATCGTATTCGGGACTGGACGGATTCCGATCCCATGTGGGGCAGCATGAGTCGACTGCCGCCCTCTTCCCGAGTCTGCATCGTGATGGAGACACCGCCACGGAATTCCGTGTCGAACATCTGCTTGCCACGTGAGAAGAAGAGGATGCAGGATCCGACGATCAGGACGAAGCTGAATGCCCAGAAGATCCCTCGCAGGCTGACCCAGTCGATCTTCGGCCTCAGTAGACGACCCAGAACGGGCATGACGGTGGCGAGCATCGGCAAGGTTCGGATCTTGAAGACGTTCGCATAGAGATCGAAGATCACTCTGGTCACGAACAACGCCGTGAACAAGGTGGCGATGATCCCGATGGTGAGCGTCAAGGCGAAGCCCTTGACCTCCGTGGTTGGCTGCATGAGCAGAAGCACGGCACAGACAATCAGGTTGGTCAGGTTCGCATCGACAATCGTGCTGTATACCCGGTTGTATCCTTCACGAATGGCTTCCCGCAGGTCGCGGGCACCGTGTATCTCGAGCTCTTCGCGAATACGTTCGTAGATGAGAACGTTGGCATCGACGGCCATGCCCATGGTCAGAACCACACCGGCCAGACCTGGCAATGTGAAGGTTCCCTGCATCATGGCCATCACGCCGAAGATGATCAGTCCGTTGCACAGCAGTGCCACATCCGCGACGAATCCGGCGAAGATGTACCAGATGAGCATGAACACGGCGACCACGATGATGGCCCACATGAAGGCATTGAAACCACGGTCGAGGTTGTCGGCTCCCAGTGACGGTCCCAGAACACTGACCGCGATGGGTTCCGGCGAGAGCCTGGCTTCCAACGCACCTGCATCGAGGACTCGAATCAGATACGCGATCTCCTTGGAACCGTAGTTGCCGGTGATGATGCCGCTGTTGCTGATCTGGCTCTGGAGATTCGGGGCCGAATAGACCTTTTCATCCAGCACGATCGCCATCGGCTCATTCACGTGCGGTCCGGTCAGACGGGCCATTCGAACGCCACCGGGCGCATCCAGTCGGAAGCTGACTGCCGGGCGGCCCATCTGGTCGACGGTCTGTCCGGTCGCTTCAAGAGACCAGTCCCCTCCACGATCATGGGTCATGCTCTTGGGTTCGGACGTGTAGAGAAGCAGGTAGATCTGCCCATCGTGTTCCGCGGCGACCAGAGGAGACGCTCTGGAAGCGAAATAGCCCTGGGGATCCGCCTGGAGTGCTTCAAGCCTCTCGGGTGTATCCGCCCACTGATTGAGATCGTGGATGGCGAACCATCTCGCATTGCTTGAATCAGTGTTTTCAGGCCCCACCTCAAGCAGCTGGGAACGCATGTCATCGACACTCACACCCTGGGCCAGGCCCGGCGTGACTGCGATGTGATACTGCAGAACACCGGCACCACGAAGAAGTCGCTTGAGATCCTCCGGATCGTCAAGACCCGTTCGCTTGGCCTGATAGGCGGACCACGCTGCCGTGACCTTCGCCAGGTCGCTGGTGAGATCGGGGAACTCCTGGACGATCTGGGTCATCGCAGCAGTACGCTGGGACGGACGATACATCCGCTCCCCGCTGTCATCCACCATCGGGCTTCCATTGGGTGCCCTGATCAATTCCTTCTTCTCAGGCAGATCGAGCATCCTGACGATTCTCGATCGCTGGAGGCTCAGCGACATCACCCGCTCATAGAGATCCTCGTAGCTGATCTCCGCATCGGCCAGCTTTCTCTGGATCCCTCGACGTTCCTTGGGATCGGTCGAATCATCCTCAAGCTGTGATTCGAGGCTCCGCATGTCGTTGTAGGACTTCTGGAGCCTGGAGAGCAGTTGACCACGTTCACCGGCCTCGCCGAATCGCTTGACCGCGGTCCCATCCCGTAGGGAGGAGTCCAGCTCGGAAGCCTTGACCTCCGCGGACTGGACCAGTGCGTCAAGCTCCCGGTCGAATGAGGCGGCAAGCCCCTTGACCTCGTCATTTGGCAGTGGCATGACCACTTCGATTCGATCCGTTCCAAGCGGAACCATCGAGATATCGAGGACACCCTGTGGATTCACACGATCCTTGAGGACATCGATCGTCTGGTCGAGTACCTGACGACGGTTGGCACCTTCTGGCATTCGCACGGAGTAGACCAGGCTGACACCACCACTGAGATCGCGTCCGAGACGGACCTTCTCGCTGGGTGGCATGAAAGCCCAGACACAGGCGCCAATGATGATGAGTATCAGGACGATCTTTGAGATCAGATTCTGCATGAGCAATTACTTCCGCGAGACATCTCTGAAGCGAGAGGTCAGCTGGTCGCGTCTCCGTCCCCCGCCTGATGCACCGTCTGGATGGCAGCGCGGGAGAATGTCATTCTTGTATTTGAGGACTTGTCTACTTCCAGAACAACGAGATCATCCTTGACCTCGATGACGGATCCCATGATGCCGCCAATGGTCTGCACTGAAGCTTTCTTATCGAGTTTGCTGAGCATTTCCTTGCGACGTTTCTTCTCTTTTCTGGAAGTCAGAAACGTCATACCGAACATCATCACCACGAAGAGGATGATGATGGGCATCAAACCCCCGTCGAGAAACGTCGAGACCGGCTGCTGGGCACCGCCGTCGGCAGCTGCCGCGGTGGTGTCACCGGATACCTGCGCGACTCCATCCCCCTTGGCACCAAGAGGAGGTTGAACAGGCGTCTGCCCAACCATCAGAATGGTCCATTCCCCTGACATATTCACATCTGTCATGTGATCACTCGCGTTCCAGGACCTCTTTCAAAGAGGTCAGTAATGGTTCGGATCTAAAGGTCGTTCACGAGGCGTCTAACTGGTCGCTGAACCGCGATCAAGGACTGGCCAGGCCCGGTACAGCGAAGACCATGCATCTTCCCGTATCGCCCGCCGGATGTCCAGCATGAGACGTTGGTAGTGTCTGAGGTTGTGCTGACTGAGCAGCACGGGGCCGAGAATCTCCCCGGAAACGAACAGATGCCTCAGATAGGCCCTGCTGAACCCTCCTGAGCACGCTGGACAATCACATCCGGGCTCCAGGACGGCATCATCCTCCTTGAATCGGGCATTTCGCAGCTGAAGCCTCCCCGACCGGGTGAAAGCACCGGCATTTCGACCATTTCTGGTTGGTAGAACGCAGTCGAACATGTCCACACCGGCTCGGACCGCCTTAACAAGATCCAGTTCGTAGCCGACACCCATCAGATATCTGGGCTTGGCGTCTGGAAGCAGCGGAGCCGTTTCTGCCACAATCCGATGTATCTCGTCCCGACTCTCACCGGTAGCGACACCACCGATGGCATATCCGGGCAGATCGATGCTGGTGACGGCCTTGGCCGATGCCTCTCGGAGATCCGAGTGAGGTCCACCCTGGACGATTCCAAAGAGGCTCTGTTGATCTGAGCGTGCATGCGACTCGACACATCGCCTGAGCCAGTCCGTGGTCCGATCCACGGCGATCTCGAGCCGTTGACGAAACGCCCCCATCGCCCTTGGATCCGCTTCATCAGGAGCCTGAGCTGGTGGGCAATCGTCGAACGCCATGATGATGTCCGCCCCGAGATTGTTCTGGACCTCCATGGCTCGCTCGGGCCCAAGATGGACTTTCGCACCATCGATGATGGATTTGAAGGTGACCCCCTCGTCGTCGATGGCATTGATGTCGGCCATGGAGAAGGCCTGATACCCCCCCGAGTCGGTGAGGATGGGCCGGTCCCATCGCATGAACTCATGAACACCACCACGATCGGCGATCATGGCGTCACCGGGTCTCAACATCAGGTGATATGCATTGTTCAGGAGGATCTGACTCCCTGATCGACTGACTTGATCGGGCGAGAGCCCCTTGACGCTCGCACGCGTGCCGACGGGCATGAAGGCAGGCGTATCGAATGAACCATGCAGGGTCGTCACCTGACCGACTCGTGCGGAGGATTCCTGACATCTATGCGACACGTTGAAAGTGAGTGGCGAGGTCATCGGCTCTTCTTGTCTCGGCGCGAGGCCTCGTTGAGCACTCGCTTTTCCTTCTTGCTCAGGCTCTGAAGACCATCCCGACTGATCTTGTCGAGGATTCTGTCCACCTGATCCGTATCACCCCGACGACCGCCGGGGAGCCTTGGACCCTTGATGGCGAAATGACTGGATGTCGGATCGACGCGGCCGAAGAAGTTGAACAGCCCATGGAGCTGTTCGGGATGTCGTATGAAGTACCACCCAGCGAGCGCACCACCAAGGTGGGCGGCCTCGCCTCCGGCGTTATCCAGGCCGAAGAGTATGAATATCACGGACATCGCGATCAGGATCATCGCCAGCGTGCCCAGCCTCATCGGAATGATGAACATCAGCAGCACCCGCACGTTCGGATGGAGAATGGCCCCACCCACGATGACGCCGAATACGCCCGCCGATGCTCCGATCAGCGGCACCCCCGTGGCATTGAACAAGAGACCCCCAAGCGGTGGCCACCCCAATTGATCTATCCAAACCCATCCCGCCATGTTGAGGAACAGGTACAGGAGAGAACCAAAGACGCCACAGAGCAGGTAGAACGCGAGGTATCGCTTCCCTCCGAGGAACCGCTCCACAAGCGGACCGAAGAAGAAGAGCGCCACCATGTTGAAGAGCAGGTGGGTCATGTCCGCATGGAGGAACTGGAATCCGATCAGACGCCACAGCTGCCCACCTCCGATCACCTTCTTGGTCGAGAAGTGAAGCCATCGCTGCAGAGGAGACATCGGCGTCACGACGACGATGCGGATCTGACTGGTGCCCGTTTCCTTGTTCGTTGTGATGACCTGAAGACCTGTGACGGTTTTCTTGACGATCTGATCGTTTCGTGTGACCAGGTTGATGGTTCGTGAGACGGGCTTCTGTTCATCGCTGTCCGATGGAAGAAAGGACTTGTCGAAGTTCGGATTGGCGACCTCTTCCTTCCAGGTGCCGTCGCCGTTGTCGACGTATCGCGTACCGGTCTCCACCCAGCCCGAGTAGGACTGCAGGAAACCATCGATGACGAATATCGCCACGCAGGCGATTATGATCCAGGTCGTGACGCTGAAGCTTCGCGCACGCCCACCCACACGGCTACCCATGGAACCGAACTGGCCATGGCCAGGCGGGTTGTAGCGACCGTAATTTCGCTCAGAAATGCCCATCAGAAGTCCTCTGCGTACCTGAGATGACAATACCAGACTGGCTCATGCAACCATGGATACCCTTCTGAAGGGAAACTCCTCGAAAAACACGACCTGTGGAGATTGCTCGTCTCATTGAATGGAGGGATGATACGCATTCCAATGACAACCGCACAGCCAAGCGATCCACGTCCCCATCCAGCCTCCTCAGAGGCTGCCGCCTTGCCATCCGTCATGAGAGTGGAGGAACTTGATAAGTCCTTTGGTCACAATCATGTCCTGAAGGGTCTGAACCTGTCCTTTCCCTCCGGTGCCACGACGGTGGTCATGGGTCCCAGTGGATGTGGCAAGAGCGTGCTGTTGAAGCATCTGGTGGGCCTTCTCGAACCCGACTCGGGAGAGGTCTGGTTCGATGACCACAGAATCGATCGTATCCCGGAAGCTCAACTTGGCCCGATCAGACGACGCATCGGCTTTCTCTTTCAGCAGGGAGCCCTCTTCGATTCCATGACGGTCGGTCAGAATGTCGGGTTCCCGCTCCGAGAACACACCCAGGTCTCCGCTGAGGAACGTCGCAGGAAAGTCGATCAGATGCTGGACATGGTCGGTGTCGGCGGCACCTACGATCGCAATCCGGCCACGCTCTCTGGCGGGCAGCGAAAAAGAGTGGCACTGGCCAGAGCCATCGTCCTCGAACCTGATGTGATCCTCTACGACGAACCCACCACAGGCCTCGACCCGATTCGCAGCGACATCATCGGAAAGCTCATCGCACGATTGCAGAATGCCCTGAATCTCACCAGCATCGTCGTGACGCACGATATCCAGCTTTCCTTTCGCATTGCCGATAGGATGGTCCTTCTCCATGAGGGACAAGTGCGCATGGAAGGGCCACCGGATCTGTTTCGTAGTTCGGATGACCCCGAAGTAAAGCGTTTTCTCGAAGGACGAGCAACGCGAGCTGAACTGGCTGGCATCCAAGATGCCAGAGAGGACGACCGTTGAAAGATTCCCAGAGGGATTTCCTGATCGGCCTGTGTGCCATCGTCGCCACGGCCGCGTTGATCGCGCTGCTCGTGCTCTTCGGCGAGATCAGGACCTCCACAGGCTGGAACTTCAAGGTTCTCACACGTGATGCAGTCGGACTGCGCGTGGGCAGCCAGATCACCGTCAACGGTGTACTCGCGGGCCAAGTCAGTGGTGTCCAGCTCGTTGCGGATCCGGAGTATCCAGTTGAGCTGACACTCAACATCGAGGAGAACCTCCAGGTTCCGCGAAACGTTCGTTTTCTGGTCCGGGACTCGTTGCTGGGAAACAGCGGACTGCTCTCGCTCGTCACTTCCGGCTGGTCCCCCGACATGCCGATGATCACATCAGGCGATG
>CESO01076850.1_pt1 | contig 19178 bp, 15 predicted proteins | sample 356341 | NCBI WGS metagenome assembly CESO01 (sample SAMEA2621812, study PRJEB7988) | marine metagenome | biome: marine biome (ENVO:00000447); feature: deep chlorophyll maximum layer (ENVO:xxxxxxxx); material: "saline water (ENVO:00002010), including plankton (ENVO:xxxxxxxx)" | depth 35 m
ATTTTTCTGAGTTAAAAAAAGTGCCCTGGCGGAGGGTTAAAAACCGAAAGCATCATACTGGCTCTGTTTAAAGTTTGAACTGCATGCCTTCTTTTGCAATATTAAATCCTTTGTTTTGGACGATATCTGAAGCGTTGCTCTCTGCGTCGAGCAAGGGATTGGTATGGTTCATGTGAATAAAGAAGATTTTTTGTTTTTCGATAGGTCTCAAAGTTTGGAATTTCTTCATGCTTTCCAGTACGAGAGGGTGCGGGACTTTTGACATATCTCTCCCAGGCAGTTCTCCAGAAGAAAAGAAGGTCGCATCAATGAAGGCATAGTCTACATTCCGAATTTCATTGACAATATCTCGCTCCCAAAGTTCCCACTTGTTTATGTCGGGAATAAATAGTGCGGTGCGGTTTGGTCCCTTAATTTTGTAGCCAACAGTTTCAGAAAATTCGTCTCTGTGCGGCACTAGAAAAGGGGTGATTGAGACGTCCCCGAGTTTAATTTCGCTGTCGGCCTCAAGAGGTCTCAGTTTAATATTTTCATACTCTGAAAGTTGACTCCACGGGGCGTTACTCAAAAGAAAGTCTTTCATACGCGGCATAGCGTAAACAGGGATATTCGTGGTTGCCATTGCCTCATGGCCGAGATACATAAGACCTGTGTAGTGCCCGATATGAGCATGGGTCAGAAATATTCCACTGAGCTGATGATCCGGAGCAATAGTTTCTAGTAAATAAATTTGCTCTGGAAAATTTGGTGTAGCTTCGAACAGGTAGGTGGCTTCTTTTTTGGCATCAATGATCGCTAAAGAAGTTGCTCCGCGCCGCAGATTAGGCGCCTCCCAAGCGGGGATGCAATGCTTTGCCATGCAGCCGGCTTGAGGATATCCGGCGTCTTGCACGACTCCGAGAATGCTTAGTGTAATTAAGTTTTCTTCCGCAGCATCTGCCAAAGGGAAAAACAAGAAAGGAAGAATATGCAAAAGACCGGCAACGTTATCTTTTATTGATAGGATTGAGAGTGCCATAAAGAAATTTTCGCTTAGTTTTTAAAGAGGTCGGTTCGCCGCCATAAACCAAAGGCTAATAATAGAAAAAGCAAACTAACAGCGACAGTGACGATACTTCCTGAACCCACCTTATCGTTAAAGCCCCAGTAGGCCATTCCATAGGCTATTTGAACTACATAAAGACTGGCCCACGGTTGGGCCCATCGTTTCATTCCAGCAAAACCGACCATGGCAAAGCCATAAACGAGCCAGTGTAACAGGGCGCCGATTTTTGCGGACCATCCTGTGAATAGAATACCGAACCAAACCTCTTGGTCCTTTTGTAATGGTTTAACAAAAATATCCCATGGAAGATAGACAATCGTCATATACACAGAAAAAGCAAGTAAACAGTTTATCCACCAAGGTCGAGAAATGTGGCGGGGCAACATGTTGTAAAATCTTTTTATAAAATCAGTCATCAGCACTTGTAATACAGTCTCCTGCTTTAATGATTCCGTCTCCTAATACAATCGCACGCAGACCGCCTCGGTTTACGAGTGATGGCAATACTGCGGAGTGAACAGTTTGAGCCAGGAACGAGCAAGGTTCGCAAAGTTCGGTTCCTCTGCATCGAACGTTGCTAATGAAAAAATCTTTTCCTACTAGTTGATTGAGATCTAATCCACGCGTAACGATGCTTCGCCTGAAATCACCATATGAAAGTTGTTTTTCGGAAGGGTTTGAGGAAAGGAAATCGTCGATTGAGTCCGCATCGATAAGGCTTATCTGGTTTTTAGGAACGCTACGCCCGTCAGCGATACGAGCGGAGGCGTTTGTATGATAGCGGTCTCCTTGTATTCCTTTTCCTGCTTCAAGATAAGCGGTAACAAGTTTTTCAGGTTGCTTGCGCTTACTACTGACTATGTATATCTGATGAATTTTCCCACTCATTAAACATCACCTTAGTTTGTTAAATAACTTAGCTATTCTCTCTAGTTAATAGTGTGTTCTGTTTTAAAAAATTTAAAAAAGCACCATGTAGAAAAAGCGGTAAGAAGATGCCAAGCGGCATGGGGTTGCATCAATGAGTCTGGTTCACAAAAAGCGGTGTCTGGATAACCTTGAAGCCATATTATAAAAGCTGTCAAGAAAGAAAACATACCCAAGAAAAACCATGGCGAATAATCCCTTTTAACTTCTGGAGCTTGCTTCGACAATATGGCTGGCAGCCAAAAGAGGGTTACCCACCAGTATTCGTTCAGATTCGATATTATCTCTTGGGGAGAGATACCGAACAAGCCTGCGACAAAAAAGCCGATAAACCCAGACAACCAGCGATAGGACTGAGACCAAAAACGATGGAGGGTTTCTGAAATAACCCAAAGTCCGATAGATAAACCGAAAAGATCTAATCCAATTCCTAGCCTGCCTCCAAAAAACCATCTTGCGATTGCGTAAGAAACTATTATAAAGCAGTAGACTTTGAGAAAATACGAGGGCGTCCAGCCTGCCATATTTTTGATGTTGTAGAGCCATGGGAAGACTATATACATCACCATGCTGAGGTTATCCGCCCATCCGCCCCATTGAGTGTGAGTTCCGTGCATGAGCCATGAGCCTGGACCAAGGTAAATCGCGACTCCCGCATACAATACGCTGATTGAATTAAGTCCAGTAAAAACGTTGCCGATTTGCCCGTTTTTGTGCTCTTTTGACAAGGACCGCAGCATATAAAGACCGGCAATGACAAAGCCTAAATTACTAATCGTATTTACGGGTTCTCTAAAGATTCCTCCGCTTACTCTCTCACACCATCCAGAAACAGCGCCAATAGCTTCCCCAGATTCATAATGAAAAATAACCCCAGACATAGCTAAGGCTGTATAGATTAATAAGAAAACCAGGATAGCGATTATCGCTATTGGGTAAATTTTTAACATTTCCCCTCTCCAAGGTATTCTTTAGCATCGTTGTTTTGGTTCGTTTTTTTAGGAAAGTAAAGCAATTACAGCGCCCTCAGGGTCTTCTATAACACACAAATCACTTCCTCCCATCCGTCTTGGGCCATCAAGAATCTTCCCGCCATGGATAGTGCATAATTCTGCACTCTTTGTGACATTCTCAACTCGGACGTAAGCTAGCCATTTCGCTGGAAGATTGGAGCTTAGTCCTCGGGCGTGACAGATCCCTGCAACAGTTTGCTTTCCATCGGCGCTATTCATATTGAAGTCACTATAGCTCCCCATATCGACTTCTGAGGCTTTCCACCCGACAACGGTCTGATAAAAACTTTTTATTCTGGAGGCGTCACCAACAGTAAGGTCAAGCCACTCTACTTGACCTAATGCGGGGTCAATTTTTTTTTGCTCTAACGATTCTTCCAAATTTTCAGGTGCTTCGCTCATTTTTTTACTCGGTTTGGTCTGGGAGGCTAAATACATAGAGCGCATTTCCCCAACGGGGATATTGGATTTCAGTGGCGATTACACTCGGGACGACTCGAGGGCTGGTCCCGCCATTAGCGCTTGTTACAGCAATATATTGTTTGCCATCGATGGCGAAGCTGACAGGGTGACCTTGGACTGCGGTGCCGAGCCTTGTTTCCCATAGAACATCTCCATTGGTAACGTCAAAAGCGCGAAAGCGACGATCTAAGTCACCGGCGAAAACTAGGTTCCCGGCAGTTGATATCGTTCCCGTGTGGAACGAAGCTCTCTGTTGATAGTTCCAAACCTCTTCCATAGTGTCAACATTATAGGCACCTAATTTACCGAGATTTCCATTAGAGCCCGGCATTTCAAAAAATTTTCGGCTTGCGGCAAGACCTCCACCTCCTTGTACAAGCGCTACTTCTCGGGCAGCGTTTTCAAGGCAGGTCTGACTTAACGGAGCGATGATTACGCCAGTTGGTTCGTGGTAAGACATTGAATGCCAGTCTTTGCCCCCAGTGCTGCTTGGACATGCTGATGTCCACTCATTTAGTTTTGCGTTCTGAATATCTTCCCGATAAGTAACTAGTCCAGTTTCAGAATCGATGTTTGTAAATGCATTTTGAAATACGGTTTCCTTATAACCTTTAAACTTCCCAGACACCCGGTCATTCTTCCAAAGGATTCCATATTTGCCGAGCGAAAAAACTAATTTTTCTTCGCCACGATTGATAAGAACGCGTTCAAATACTTCATCGAGATCTAAGGCTTCTGCTGGGACATGCTGAAAAAACCAGTCTAGCTCCCCGGTATCCGTTTCAATTGCAACCGTTGAGTTCGTGAACAGCCCGACGTCATCTATTGTGAGGTGTCGACTGACAGGAACCCACGGTTTTTGCTGCGCCGTACCCCAATAGGTCCTTTTCAGCTCGGGATCATAGCTACCAGTTATCCAAGTTTCACCGCCAGCTCTAAAAATGTCATTAAGGCCTCCCCAGGTGTCTCCCCCGGGCTCGTTTGCTTTTGCAATGGTGTTGAAACGCCAGATAAGTTTTCCGGTGTTTGCGTCGTGAGCGCTAATGTAGCAATCTTCTTTGATGTACCTGGCACATCCTGCGAGCCCTAACAAAACTTTGCCGTCAGCTACTATCGGCCCGCTCGAATTTGAGAACCCTTTGCTGTTGTCTGCAACAACAGTTTCCCATACCTGTTCACCAGTTCTCGCATCTAACGCGATCAGTCTTGCGTCTGTCGTTGCTTGAATAATTTTGTCTTCGTATATAGCAATATTACGCATATCTTCACGTGTGGCCGGGCCGGCCCAGTGTTCCCAGATAATTTCGCCTGTTTTCCCGTCAAGTGCCTGAATAATATTGCTTGGGTTGATCAGGTAAACAATGCCGTTATAAACGAGAGGCGATGGTTCCGAATCTCCTTCATGCATGTTCCAAACCCACTCTAGTTTAAGCTGATTCACGTTGCTTACATTGATTTGATCGAGAGGGCTATAACTATGGGCCCCATAATCTCGCCTAATCATCGGCCAGTCCGCTGGATCGGGAGACTCAAGCATGGCGTTTGTTACTGGTTGAAAAGGTACGAAGTCGTTAACGTTGCCGTTTATTGTTACACCAATAGGAGCTGATTTTTCTGGGAGCCTGGCTGTATTTATACCGGAAACTTTATCTGCTAATTTAAAGTCTGTGGTTGCCGTAAGCGCTTCGTTTATACCGACAGCGCCATTCTTCGATAGGATATGCGCCACTATGTTTAAATAATCTGAGTCAGCAAGGCTTTCATTTCCTCCTGGCGGCATATTTGCGCGAATGTCACTGAATATTAATGCTGGCGTTCTTTCAGACCAACGTCTTAAAAAACTGCCTCCCGAGAGTATTGGGCCTAAGGTCGAACCCTCTAAATTCAAACCATGACAGGCGGCGCAATTAGCCGCGTATGCCTCAGCGCCACTTGCAGCTTGTGATGCAAACTTGTCGGAAACGGTCTCAGTAAGACTGCTATTTGGTGTGTCTGATATTTCTGTGGAGCTTGGGCTGCAAGCGTTCAGCATTGTGACCACGCCCAGAACGTAAATAAGTGCTCGAAAAACATAATTAATCTTGAGAGATTGAGTCATTGTCATGGCAAAAGATCCTATTTTTTTTTGTTAGAGTCTTAACACTAGGCGGTTATTTCTCGTCGCGAAATATCCAGCCCCGTAACTCCCCCGCAGGATTTGTCTTGCTATGTATTTGAATATAAAGCGAGGCTGACTTAAGAGCTGCTATTTGATCTTGGGATAATTTTATTGTGGCTGAGAGTTCACCGTGAGTCATGGCGCTAAATTCCAATTGATGGACAACAGGTCCTGGCTGAGCGGGAAGCCCATAGTGTATGTGGGCGCTGGTAGCGTCTGAGCTCATTCCTGAGAACTTACCTGATGCGGTTAGTGTTGTACCCTCTAAGTTAATTCGAACCTCGCCCCCCCCTGTTATTGTAGAAGCTGTTTGCGGTGTCGTCGGCATTGGCGATAGGCGTGCCCGATAACCATCACTGGACTGGAGCGCTCCGCTTGATGTGGTGAAAAAAGCAATTAAAACCGTTGCAGTTAGAATCGCAGATAATTCCTGGTTTCGATAAAGCATTTTTTTGCCCCAACAATTAATCTTTATTCTTTTATCTTAATGCTTGACAGCGAAGCTAAGCAACTTAAAAAGTTAAGCTTTTAAAACGGTCTGATAACTACACTAAATTGTGATAAAGCGGACAACTTCAAATTGCCAGCCAAATCAGAAGCCCACACATAACCAAAGCGCTTTGACTAATGCGATCGTTGAGCACAAAAAAAACAGGATCCTCTTGCATTTTTCCGTGATAGGCTAATCGCCAGACTCTTAACAATAAGTAAGAAATTGTTAAGTTAATAACCCATAGAATGTCAGGACTATCATAGAGCTTGGCTGTTTCAGAAGCGCCAATATAGAACCCGAAAATAAAAATCGCTATCAGATTAGAGGTGGCGCCTAAAAAAGAGACTAATCTTAAATCTTCAATGTGATACCCACGCCCAACAAAGTGATTCTTGCCTAACTGCCTTTGATTTGTGAGCTCAACGTAACGTTTTAAAAGAGCCAGCCCTAGGAATAAAAACAAAGTAAACGTGAGTAGCCAGTTTGTCGTTTCTATGTGAACCGCGTTAGATCCCGCAACGATCCGAAACCCGTAGAGCACAGAAAGCATAAACACATCAAGTAAGAAAAAGCGTTTTAAGAAAAAGCTGTAGAACGTCGTTAACAGCCAGTAAATTAGCAAAGTCTCTAAGAACTGATTTCCCAAGTTGTGAGCTAAAAAAAACCCAGCTAATAGTAAGGGAATTGTAAAGAATCCTGCGGTTAAGCTTAAGTTCCCAGAAGCAAAAGGGCGGGTTATTTTTGTTTGATGGTTGCGATCATTCTCTATGTCCAATAGGTCATTAAGTAAGTACACAGCTGAGGCTACAAGGCAAAAAGATATAAACCCGATAAACGCGTTGGTGATAGCTTCCCAATTGGAAAGCTGGTGAGAAAGAACCAAAGGTAAAAAGATTAAACCGTTCTTCATCCATTGGTGCGGCCGAAGAGATTCTCGGAACGATTTCCAAGACCCAGTTGGTCGGTCAAACTCTAAAATTTTAGAATTAGTTTTTTCCCTAATTTCGCGGACCACATTATCATTGGTATTTACGCAGACCACGTCTTTTGCGGCGAGCCATATGGGAATGTCATCTTTGGAGTTCCCAGCATACGAGAAGGGCTCTGATCCGCAAAGGTGCAGTATGTGTTGTAGTTTTACTTTACCTTTTAAGTTTGTAACGCCATCGCTTCCGATGGCATCGATAAAAATATCAAGTTCTTCGCTAACTTCTCTGACGAGGGACTCGTGACTAGCAGAAATAAGAATGGCCCGTCTTCCTTGTGCAACCTCGGCTTTAATATATGTTGAAAACTGTTGGTTTATCGGCTGAGTTTTTAAATTGAGCACTACGCTCTTTGAAAGTTGGAGTTTTAGATAGGCTTTTCCTTTTAAAAGCCAGAACGGTACTTGAAAAAAAAGAGTTCTTAAATTATTCCTAAGAAGCCAAATCAGAGATTCTAGCAAGAGGTCTGATTTGAAAACTGTCCCATCTAAATCAACGAATAGTATGTCGCTTTTTAAATTATTGTTCATCTAACGATCAAAACTTTAGGCGCATGAATAATCTGTCCGGTATCATTTTTACCACACACATTATTAGGCGCCAGTAACCCGGTGCATATATCGTGGTTTTGTTTTTTTCGATACCCTGCTCGATCTTTTTTCCTATGATTTCCGGTGTTGAGAATAAGCGTGTTTTAGTCAAATGACTGGTCATAGGAGTATCAACAAGCCCCGGACGAATTTCGAGGACACTGATGTTGCTTTGAGCTAGTTTCCCCCGAAGACCTTGCAAGTATGCAGATACCATGGCCTTGGCGGAACCATAAACGAAATTATTTGTGCGGCCGCGATCGCCAGCAACAGATGTTACAACAGCAATAGTCCCTTTCTTTTTTTGCTCCATATATGGAATCAGAGTCGTTAAGAAAGAAATAACGCTTAGGGCATTGCAGTCAATTGCCTCAATCGTTTTCTCAACACTGGCTTGGCATTGGCTCTGATCCGGAAGGAAGCCATAGCACAAAAGAACTATGTCAAACTCTTGGTATTTTGAGAAGGCTTCCTCTATTTTAGAAGTTTGCTGTTCGCGATTAGTAAAGTCTATCGAAAGACACTTAACGTCGCTTGCCCCTCGAATGATTAAATCCTTGCTAATAAGGCCCATTTTTTCAATGTCTCTGGCCAGCAGACAAAAGCGCGGCTTTTTTTTTGCGAACCGCCTTGCTGTGGCATTAGCAATGGCAGAGGTGGCTCCAACGATTAAGATATTCATTTATTAAGCCCTAAACGCTCTGACTGAAGTGATCTGAAGCGATGGGTCGGGTCAATTCGAGTTTTTAGGTCGAGAAATTCCTGCCAACGCGGGTAAGTCGCTTGAAACATCTTCTTAGACATCCTTGAGTCTTTAGCACAGTACAGACGGCCACCTTGGTCGAGCACTACGCTATCGAGTTTATCAAGTAATGGGAAAATTGAATCGTTCCGTTTGAAATCCATGGTTAGGGTATAGCCTTCTTGAGGGAAAGAAAGCAAGTTTTCATTACCTGTACCAAGTTTTTTAAGCACGGTTAAATAGGAGCACTCATCAGAGTTCGCGACCGCTGTCAGTGTCTCTTTTATTCCTTCGGCTGTCGGCACCACTAATTGATATTGTAAAAACCCTCTTGCACCGTAGAGACTATTCCAGTTCTTAACTCTCTCCAGTGGAAAGAAAAAACTGCGATAGTCCACGGCGGTTTGTTGCTGTTTTTGCAATCTAAAATAAGCCTCGTTAAATGCGCGGGAAATGTGGCGGTTGAGAACCCAGCTGGGTGGTGAAAAAGGAATGGATAAATCAGTTCTCTTAGGATGCTCCAGCTCGGGGGTTTCGCACTCATCTACGTGGTCGCCCAAAAACAAAACAGAGCGTCCGAAATTCGTCTTCCTCAATCTTGCGTCTAACCAAGCGACGCTATATTTGCTTTGAGAATTCTTGTCTATCAGTTCTATGCAGCATTCTAAATCTGATGCTGTAAGTATTGATTGTTTGATTTTGTTGCTGCTTATAGAGATCAGTTTTAACGTTGCGGCGATCAGCACTCCCGTTAGCCCCATGCCTCCGCACGTTGCATGAAATATATCCGCGTTATTTGCACGACTACACTCAATAATTTCTCCGGACGCGACTATGACCGTGATTGAGATAACATGATCGCAGAAACTGCCATCTCGGTGATGGTTTTTACCATGAACATCACTCGCGATAGCGCCTCCCACCGTCACTAAATCTGCGCCGGGTAGTACAGGTAAAAAACGGCCTTTCGGGACAATTGCTTCCAAGACACTATTCAGCGTGAGCCCAGCTTCACACCTCAACAAAGTAGATTCTTCGTTTATTTCAAGAAATCGATCTGTCCGGAGAGTGCTGATCATATTGTTTGATAAACTGCTATCTCCATAGCTTCTGCCGCTGCCTCTTGCAATGATAGAAAAATCAGAAGCACTAACAGTTCGCTGAATTGAGTTTGCGTCCGCAGGCCTAAAAAGGTTGGCATTTTCTAGTGTGGGGTAATTCCCCCAACCTGCAACTTTCATCGAAGTCTCGTGGCTTGGCTCAGGTTTTAATGACATAACAATATCTTACATGATTCGTTAGATTTTTTCTGTTGGTGTCTTAAGATGCTTGTAGGTTTATACTGCATGATGTTGCCGTAAAATTCGGGGTTTTTCAGGTGTCGGTAGAATTAAAATTTGCTATTAATTTGGCGCGCGAAGCTGGCGCCTTGATCTTTGATGCGAGTGAGTCAGATGACCTCATTCTTGATCTGAAGAATAATATAGAGTTGGTTACCAGTGCAGATACAGCTGCCGATCTACTTATTTGTGAGCGTATAAAATCGAAATTTCCGAATCACATTATTATCTCAGAGGAGTCCTCTCCACATTTGGATTCGGTTCTGAATACGGCTTCTCCTTTTTGGATTGTAGATCCAATAGATGGCACAGTGAATTTTGCGCATGGACTCTCTCAGTCGGCGGTTTCAATTGCTTATGTTGAAAGTGGTGTTATTGAGGTAGGTGTGGTTTACAACCCCTTCACAAACGAACTGTTCGCGGCTCGGCGTGGACAGGGTGCGACGTTAAATGGTTTGGATATATCGCCCAGTGAGCAAAAGGAACTAAGTCGAGCACTGATCGCTACAGGATTTCCATATGAAAAGACAAATTTAAAACCGATCTTAATCCGGTTAGAAGCGGTTTTGACGGCTTGCGCGGACGTCAGGCGCTTAGGCTCCGCGGCATTGGATATTTGTTTCGTTGCCGCTGGAAGGCTCGACGGTTACTACGAAAGTCTCAGCCTGTGGGATTTTGCTGCCGCTCAGCTGATTGCCATAGAGGCAGGCGCAGCTTATGGTTATTTTGGCAAACTAGACGACGATCTCGATGAGCAATTCAACACAGAGAATATTTTGGTCTCAAATCCCATAATTTTCAACGACTTAAAAGCTTTATTGAGAAGCGCCGACCCAACCTTAACGTAGAACTTTTTGATTTTTGTTTGACTCGGGAAGATTATGAAGGATTTCGCGACCTCACTCGTATAAATCATGTATATTGACCCGAAAGTCAAAAGAATCTAACCTTGTAAAGTACATTTTGCAGAGATATTGATATTTCAAGATCTACCGCGCAAGCTCGTATTCACGAGTCTCGATTTTTGTGTATGAATGGTTTGATTAATACATTGGAGAAAGAATTATGAAAAGGATTACATTGCTACAAAGCATTTTAGTAATGTTGTTTTCAGTCCCATTGGTCAGCATTGCTGCAGACCGAGTGGGGGATTTTTCGTTGTTAGATCAAGCTGGTTATTACCACAGCATGAGTTGGTACGACGACCATGAAAGTATCGCTCTCTTGGTACAGGCCAATGATAGCGAAGAACTTGAATCGGTATTACCAGAGTTTATGACTCTCAAAGCGAAATATGATTCGCTTGGGGTCCAATTTATGATGATCAATCCTCAAGGAAAACTTAATCGCCAGGCCGTCTCCGAGAGAGTTGCCGAGTATGGTGTAGAAGTTCCGGTTCTTATGGATGACGCGAGAGTGATTTCTGAAGCTCTAGGCGTCGCCAAAATTGGAGACGTTTTATTGTACAACCCTAAAACGTTTATGGTTGATTATCGCGGTCATATATCGGGCGCTCGGGTTGCTTTGGACGAGATCCTAGCTGGCGAATCGGTTTCTAGTCCAGCTATCGCTGGCACGGGCGAGGCGGTTATCTTCGAGGCGGTCGCCACTCCGTCCTATGCGAGCGATATCGCTCCGATTTTAGCGGAGAATTGCGCTACATGTCACAGAGAGGGTGGAATTGCTCCGTTTGCAATGGACAGTCATACAATGGTCAAGGGCTGGTCTCCGATGATTCGGGAGGTGTTAATGACAAAGCGCATGCCACCCGGTCAAATTGACGGGCACATCGGAGAGTTTATCAACGATATGCGCATCGAGGATGACCAAATTCGAAACATTATTGCTTGGGTTGAGGCCGGCGCGCCATCGGACGTGGAAGCTATTGATGATCCTTTGACGAAGTTGGTGTGGCCCGAGTCGAAATGGGCATTTGGTGAGCCAGATTACATAATTAAGGTTCCGCCGCAAAGCGTTCCTGCGACGGGAGTGTTGGATTATCGAGATGTGGCAATACCCATCGACATTCCAACTGATCGCTGGTTGCGAGGCAGCCAATACATCGCAGGCGACAGGACTGTTCTTCATCATACTATCAATTCTCTGAGTTACCCTGGGGAGCGTCGAGGCAGACTACTGGGTGGCGGGAATCCCGATAAGGCCAGTATAACGGCCTATATTCCGGGGCAAGAGCCTGAGTTGATGCCAGCTAACACCGGAGGGCTCCTGAAGGCGGGTTCTGTATTAAACTTGAACCTGCACTACACAACAAACGGTCGCGAGACTGTTGACGAGAGCGAGATAGGACTTTGGTTCTACCCCGAGGACGAGGTTCCGGAAGAGCGAATGTCTGGCAAGTGTGCCTGTATTTTTCCTCAGACGTGGACAAATATTCCCGCTAATGACCCGGCTTTTGAGCAAACTTCCACAATAACTGTTGGAAAGGATGCGGAAATTCATGGGTTCTTGCCGCATATGCATTTCCGCGGTAAGTACATGCGTTTTTATGCAGACTACCCAGATGGGTCACATGAAGAACTCATCAATATTGCGAATTATAGCTATGCCTGGCAGCTAAGGTACACCTACGAGGAACCAAAGTTTGTGCCAGCGGGAACTAAAATTACAGCCGTTGGAGCGTTTGATAACTCTTCGCAAAATCCGATGAATCCCGATCCTCTGAGGAGCGTGCCGTGGGGTCAGCAAAGCTGGGATGAGATGTTCTTCGGAGCTGTTAACTGGAAAAATCTGGAACAGGGTGGAGACGACTAAGGTATAAGCGGTTTTAAAAGCCTGAGAGTGCAATACTCTCAGGCTTTTTTTTGTTTTATCAATTTATGCTGGGATGTCGTTTGGTTATGATTTCGGGAGATAGGCGTTTTAGTAAGGCAGGCAGATACAGTAGGTCGAGAATCAGAGCGACAACGACTATAGGTACGAGTAATTTAGCAGCTTGCTGAAAATAAAGTGTGTTAGCTCCAATTAACATTATACATCCCATTGCAAGAATGAAGGTGGTGATCGTTAACGCAGGTCCAGCTATTTTAATGGCGCTGGAAATTGCCTCGCGATCATCAATATTCTCTCTCCTTTTTTCGAGATAATGTGTCAGCAGGTGAACGGTATCATCGACGACGAGGCCGATGGAGATACTAAAAAGCATCATAACAAAAGGATCTATCTGTCCTACGATTAATCCCCATAGGCCGAAGACAATAGTAGCGGGCAACAGATTTGGAAGGACGCTTAAAATACCAAAATAAAAGCTTCGAAATCCTACGATTAGGCTCGCTGTTATGAGGATTAGACTAACCGAATATCCTTGTAGAAGCTCTACAGTCACCCGCTCATCCATTCGAGCAAAGAGCAGGAGCGGACTTCCGTGCAACAGTTTAGCGTTTGGGAAGCGCTCTTTGAACTCTTCAACTAACGCTTGGTCTAAGTCTATTACCTCTTGATTGGTCAGTGGCGCCGCATTGATTCTCAGTTGCAGTGCTGAGAAGTCTTCCGTAACAAAATTTTTCAAGGGAAAGTCGTAGCTTTCAACGACTTCATAAGCCAGGAGGGAGTTTGCGATTGCATCGGTTGTGCCGGGGACACGAAAATATTCGATATCACCCTGATGTTGGTTTTGATTGACCGCTTTTGCGATATCGATAAGGCTGGCAGTCGATTCTACGGCAGATAGTTCTGTCGCCCAGGAAAGATATTCTTCGAGGTTTCTCAGAAATGCAGGAGTGATAGCCCCGTCGATCTCATTGGTTTCAATAGCATATACAAGCGCAGAGCCTCGGTTGAGCTGTTCACGAACCACTTCGTAAGGCTCTCTAATTTGATCACCACCGCTGATAAAATTAAGTCGATCAAAATTCGAGTCGTTTAGTCCGAGTAAGGGTAATGTGGTTATAGATATTAAGGTGAATACTGCAAACAAGGTTTTATCGTATCGGATAGCAAACGTGCTTACTTTTTCCATAAACCTTTCAAGTTTTGAGTTGCTGATTTTTTGTGCCGAAATTTTTAAGAAAAAGTGTGAATGTATAAGTAGATTTGGGAGAAGTGTAAACGTGAAAAAAAACGCATAAAAAATTCCGACGGCCACTACAAGGCCGAAGCTCTGAATGGCTGGCGAGGAACTTAATTGAAGAGATAAGAAGCCGATCGAAGTTGTAAGAGCAGCCAGCAATACAGGGTTAAAGTTTTTCGTTAGGCTACTGCACATCGCCTCAGAGAATGAGGTTTTCTTGTTCTGCAGGCTTTGTTTAAAGAGAGAAATTATATGAACGCTATTGGCAACTGAGATTATTACAACGACGAGCGGAGCAATAACCGAAACGCTGTTAATTCTTATGTCAAGCCAACCAAGCGTCCCAATGTTGCAGAGTAATGTGAAACCAATTTGAGCAAGGATACAGAGTCCAAAAAATACTGATTGGAAAATTACACAAATCGCTACAACGCATGCAAAGACGATTATAGGCAGAAGATTTGTTAAGTCCTTTATTATGGCTTGCGTTTCAGCTTGTTGACTTATGATGTCACTCATAACAAGAATTTTAAGCTTGGGATACTTTGTCTGTAGACCGTCTCGAACAGCAATTGCGGCATCAGCAATCTTTCTTCGGTCAACAGAATTTCCTAAGTTCTTTCCAAGGATAATATTTCCAAAAGTTATTTTGCCATTTGGCGATAGCAAACTATTTGTGAGTAATTGGTCAGAAAGAGCTTCCTCCAAGACTAAGTCGAGTTCGTTTTGACTATACTCGATTAGATTCTTTGTGAATAATCGCTGACCTTTTTGTGGTGAATAGTGATCAAGGATAGAGGAAAGGCGGATTGATTCTGGTATTGATTGCATCTCTTTCTTGAGATCACTGAGGGCATTTATTACCTCAGTTGTGAAAATGGGTTCCCCGCTTGTTGAAGTTATGATGAAACTGATAACGCCATCACTATTTGTTGAAAATAAATCAGCCACATTTTTAACTTCTTCTAAGTAAGGATCGTCTGCCGGAAGGAATGTTTCGTAGGATGTTTCGTAGTTTATTCTTGCAAGGCCGGCCGCTAAAACTAAGGTTATAATTAAAGAAAAAACGGAGAACAGCCAACGGTAATTGACGCAGGTCTCAGCGATTTTATAGTGGAAAGAATCATTTTGAGAATTTATGGAGTTCATTCGCGAGCTCGTAAGGTTTATAATGTTCGTCGCTATGCGAAACCAAAAGCAGTGCGGCTATCATTTTGTGTGGAAGTATACTTTACGAAGTTCAAGTTTTCATTCTGAGATCCAAAATATATAAAATACTCGATAGAGCAAATAGCCTGCAAGAATCAGTCGGCCTCGTAAAAACTAGATAGGGAGATTTTAGTGGCAAATCTTACGACTCAGTTCGTGACTTCGGTACATCATTGGAACAGCACCTTGTTTAGTTTTAAAACGACTCGAGACCCCGGGCTTCGGTTTGAAAATGGCCATTTTGTTATGGTCGGGCTAAATATAGAGGGTCGCCCGTTGATGCGTGCTTATAGTATTGCTAGCCCTAATTATGAGGAAGAGCTTGAGTTTTTTAGTATTAAGGTACCTGATGGCCCGCTGACCTCACGTTTACAGGATATTAGAATTGGAGACGAGATTCTTGTGAGTTCGAAACCAACAGGTACTCTTGTAGTCGACCATCTTCTGCCAGGTAAGAATTTATACCTTATTAGTACGGGTACTGGGTTGGCTCCTTTTATGAGTATTATTCAAGATCCCGAAGTATACGAGAAATTCGAAAAAGTGATTCTTACGCATGGAGTTAGAGAGGTCTCAGAGCTTGCCTATGAGGAATTTATTCTTTCGGACTTACCCCGAAATGAGTTCTTCGGAAATGAGGTAAGTCAGCAATTAATCTATTATCCAACTGTGACAAGAGAGGACTTTAAGACGACAGGACGGCTGACAGAGCACATGTCTAGTGGCGAGTTGTTTAACCAAATTGGGCTTCCTCATCCTAACCCGCAAGACGACCGGTTTATGATCTGCGGGGGACCTTCCATGCTTAAGGACGCCTGTGAAATCTTAAAGTGTTGGAATTTTGAGGAGTCACGCCAGGGCATCAAGGCCGGTTATGTAATCGAGCGGGCTTTTGTTGAATGATTCGGACTGGATTAATTAGGGGTAATCCATATCTAAGAAGTTACAGAAGGTATTAAAAACTTCTTTAAAGTTTTTTTGCCCATACCCTAAACGGAAACGATTGGTTGCGGATTGAGAGAAACATTCTCCCGGAATGATCATGATGTTGTGTTTGCTAAGTAATGAATTAGCAAGGTGTGTTACCGAAATATCTTTCCGGAGCGCTGGGAAAGCAACACAACCAGCACTTGGCGCATTCCATTCAAATTTAGTGTGTGGCTGCGCGAAATGTTTATCAATAAACTCCAAGTTTTCTAACGCTATTAGCGTAGCATTGCGTCTTAATATTGACGAATGCTCTATTACCAATGAAGCTAGCCAATCATCTATCGAGCTACTGCAAACTGACAATGATTGTTTGTAAAATAGTGCTCGCTCTAATAATTCTGGGCTCTGACATGCGAGCCAACCTATACGCAGACCACCCAATCCATGAGGTTTCGAAATGGAGCCAATGCTAATACCGCGTGGCGTTAGACTTGCGATTGGAGGCAAACGTTTCGCGGGATTGTGTTCTAACCCACGGAATACCTCATCATTAACTATCCAAGAGTCATTTATTAAACTTAGGTTAACAATTTCTTCAAATAACTCCAGGCTCAAAAGTGTTCCTGTTGGGTTGTGAGGGAAATTTAAGATTAAATTCGTGAAAGGTTTTTCGACGTGGGCTCTTTTTAAATCGTCTATATCAAGGAACCATCCATTGCTCTGCGGCTTAAGAGGTATCGGTACTATTTGAGCTCCCAATGCCTTAGGAATTTCGAATAGAGCTTCGTAAGCTGGGGTGACCACTCCACATCGACTCTTCGACGTAATTGTTGCATTCATGGCACAAAAAATAGCTTCCTGGGCCCCCGCGAACACGAGAATTTGTTCTTCAGTGACGTTTGGGTAGTGTGAAGCAATACTTTGCCGAAGTTTTAAACTGCCTCTTTCATGCGCATAGTCTAACCTGAGCGTTTCCCACTCTTTTTTATCTGCATCGCTCGCGTAGGATATGAGCTGATCGACGTGGAGTGTTTCCATTCGAGCAGCACTCAGGTTTAAAGTCGCTTTATCGCTGACCTTTCTCTGATATTGATTTAGTTGTAGAGAGGGAAAATTGAGATTTGTATCGAAGTTCATGTCTCTATACGTATCGGCGCCAGACGGTCATCTGTGCTATCGAATGTTGAAATTTACGTGCAGTTTCCCGAATGACGAAGGGAACGTCAGCGGGTTCGGCAACCAAATCGAAGTGTGTTGAGAGGGCGTCGTTTAAACCGTCGATGGTTCTTAGGTTTTCTCCGTCACGTTTAAACCCACCAACCCACTCTTCCCTGCTCGTAAATTCCTCGAGCCAGGTGTAGGGCGAAGTTAAAATAAGTAACCCTCCTTGGTTAACTACCGTATGGATCTTTTCTAGAAATTTACCGGGTTCATATAACCGATCTACTAAATTTCCGGCAAACACCAAATCGTAGTCAAGAAATTTTTGAGGTAGATTACAGGCGTCGCCCTGCCAGAACTGACAACGGTGCGCCCACTTGTTTAGCCCTATTGTCTCTAAAGTCACTTCCTTGAAACTATAAATTTCTCCTTCGTCTCTTATCTTGTATCGGGTCGAGCCAGTTTCTTTGAGCCGGGTAGCCGCTGATATAAAGCGCGCTGAGAAGTCGACGCCGTCGACATGTTCAAAAACGCTTGCAAGTTCAAGACTTGTGCGGCCAATAGCGCAACCCAAATCCAATGCTCTACACGGCTTGTTTCTGCTATGCTGCGAAAAATAACGAAGGGCGTTTTGCCCGCATTTGGCAGCGAAATTAGGGACATCAAAGTAGGTTTCGCCGAAGTGAAATTCGATATATTGTGAGACTTGCTCATCGGTCTCATACGGGTTTAATTCAGTAATAATTGTGTCCTCACTTTCTATGTAACGAAACCCGGCGTGTTGAAAAAAATGTCTTCTGAATGCGTATCGGGCGTCTTTCGTCGCGCAATTGCCAGTGGAGAAAAAACTTCCGCCTTTCATTAAATTGTGCTTGCCATCAAACGTTGGCGTTGAAAAGTCATCGTAGGCTTCATGGACTTTAAATCCTGGCAGTCCAGTTATGGGTGTCTCTGTCCACTGCCAAACGTTTCCGATTACGTCGAAAAACTCGGTGCCGTCTTCCATTATCGATTTAAATTTATTTACGGGACAGGCTGATGCCCAATGCTCCAGATTTATATTGCCGGGAGCCAGCTCCCAGTCGAACTGATCTTCTAAAACTGATTCACGTAAAGCCATCCATTGTGCTTCTGCTGGAAGCCTTATGTTTTTACCACTTTTTTTTGATGCCCAGAGACAGTATGCCTCAGCTTCAAGACAGTTAACATCTGCCGGCCAGTCCCATGGCATATTAATTTCTCTTGTCATGGTTCTGTAGCGCCAAGCCTTCAAGTCGCTTCCTACTTTTCTCCAAAAAGTTGGACATTCAGCCTTTGTGTAGGCGAGCCACCTTTGACCTTCTTCTGACCAGAATTCTTTCCGTCGGTATCCATCTGCTGAGACAAAGTCAGCAAATTCACGGTTGCTAACCAAGTACTTGCTAGCTCTGAATGCTGGTAATACGGTTGTAAGAGAGCCGTACTCATTGTCCCAACTGAAAGATTTGGCGTCATTATCCTTGCCTTGCGTGATCGTTCTTGCTGGAACAGGGTGCAGGGCGTTCTTCGGACTCTCGTCATACTCTCCTCGTTCGTTACATTCGCCAAAATTTGGTGCTGGCACCACGTATTTTAGCGGAAGTTGCCGGATTAGAACCGAGGAGGTCTCAAGGTGAATGCGTTCGTGTTCAATGCCCATCAAAATGATCCAAAAAGGACTTGACCAATTGATGGGAAGAGCGAGGTCGTTTTCCGTTATGAAGTCATTGACTAAGGAGCGAACCTTACCCCTATAAATCTTGACCTGCAGTGGGGAAGGCCAGTGATAATGGGTTTCATCCATGTCGTCCCATGACATTTCGTCGACGCCAATCGCGAGCATGGACTCAATGTGGGTGTCCACTCGTGTTGAAATTAGTTTCGCAACATTGAGCTTGTTAATGAAAAAAACTGCGGTGTGCCCGTAATAAAAAATCAACGGGTGCCTCAGGGGCGTCGCCTTTTCGTAAAAGGCTTCTTCGGTTGCGAGGCAATTAAAAAGAGATTCGTACAGGTCAAAGGTGTCGTTAAAGTAGGCCCTAATTTCTTCCTTTTTTAAGTTAGCAGTTTTACCGTT
>CESO01133553.1_pt1 | contig 19134 bp, 15 predicted proteins | sample 356341 | NCBI WGS metagenome assembly CESO01 (sample SAMEA2621812, study PRJEB7988) | marine metagenome | biome: marine biome (ENVO:00000447); feature: deep chlorophyll maximum layer (ENVO:xxxxxxxx); material: "saline water (ENVO:00002010), including plankton (ENVO:xxxxxxxx)" | depth 35 m
CACGGGCAAGATCCAGAAAACCGCCTTGCGTGAGACCTTTGCGGAGTATTCCTTCCCAGGATGAGCCGATCCCACATGCATTCTCAGACCATGGCTATGTCGTGTTGTTTGTCGTCTCCTAGCGGCAGAATGCGAATGCGCGGCATAGCTTGCCGGATTCCCCAATGAAAAAGGCAATGTGATGAGTGGCCCAGCGGCAGCTCAAGTAGACATCATCGTCCCCGTCTATAAAGGCGAATACTCAGTGCGTCGGTGTCTCGACGCACTTTTCGCCTCTGATGCCATGCAGTCGGCTAGCGTAGTCCTGGTCGACGATGCCTCACCGGAGCCGGCGATCTCGACTTACCTTAAGCAACTGGCCGAGATGCCCGAAGTGACGCTGGTATCTCACAAGACGAATCGGGGATTTGTAGACAGCGTTAACGAGGCCGCAGCGGTACATCCCGACCGGGACTTTGTGATACTAAATGCCGATACAGAGGTCGCATCAGATTGGTTGCAGCGGCTGCAGTCACATGCTTTGAGAGACTCAATGGTCGCGACCATAACGCCTTTTTCCAATAACGCCACCATCGCCAGTTATCCAAAGATGGTTGCGGAAAATGAGCTGCCCGATGGGATGGACTCCGCGACGCTCCATGCACTCTTTTCGCGGCTCAATGATGCGGAGTCGGTGGACATGCCCACGGCGGTGGGTTTTTGCATGTGGATTAGGCGAGCGGCCTGGCGAGCAGCAGGCGGCTTTGACCCCATCTTCGGTCGGGGTTATGGAGAGGAGGTGGACCTATGCTGCAGACTTGCGCCTGATGGCTGGAAGCACATTCTGGCCACCGACGTTTTTGTATTCCATCAGGGCGGTGTTTCTTTTGGCGCCGAGGCGGTTGAGCTAAGACGAGCTGCGCAAGAAATTGTTGATCAACGTTTTCCAGATTACGCCGAATCGGTACAGGCTTGGATTCGAGAGGATCCAGCGATGCCCTACCGCTCGGCAGTAGATCTCGAGCGACTCAATCAGCGAAGGGGACCGAGATGGTTGTTTGTGTCGCATCACTATGGTGGCGGCGTGCAACAGCATATCGACGATCTGGTCGCGCTGATCCGTGATGAGATGGATGGGGCAGTGTGGCTACTACAGCCTCGAGATGACAGATCAGTCAGGCTCCGGTGGTTGGGTGAAAAGAGTGACCTAGAGATTCCTATCGCCCATGAAGGCCTGTTGGAAGCCTGCGTTACGTTCGCTGCTCGGTTTGATATTCAACGCCTGCACTTTCATCACTTTATAGGCTTGCCCGACTCAGTTTTGGATCTGCCGACGCGACTGGGTTTGCCCTTCAACGTGACTATCCATGATTTTCATACAGTGTGCCCGCAAACTCATTTTATTACCCGTGAGGGCAGGTTCTGTGGTCGACCCAATGAAGCGGGATGTGGGACCTGTGTCGCGGAGCGCCCCGACCCTTGGGGTTTGGGTATAGCGGATTGGCGCGCGCTTTACGGTGATTGGCTGGCGACGGCCGATCGACTTATCTATCCAGCCGCGTCGGTTCGCGACATCATTGCGGATTACTTTCCGGCGCTGTCTGGCGAGGTGTGGTCGCACCCCGAGCGATCTCTGGATAACTTTCAAGGGCATGTGGATCGGTCGTTGTCACGGCGCAAGTTTGTCCTGATTGGATCCCTCTCCGATTTGAAGGGGTTGCACCGTTTGAAAGAGATTGCAGCGCGCGCGCTGGAACTCCAAGAACCTATTGAATTTGTGGTGCTCGGCCCAACTCTCACCTCCTTGGGCTCAGACGCACCCCGAAATATTTTGGTGACCGGGCAGTATCACCAGAGTGATCTTGCCGATTTGCTGGCGCGGGAGCGCCCGGACGGGGTCTTGTTCTTGTCGGTGGTTCCCGAGACTTACAATTTCGCGCTTTCAGCTGCGATGGCCACGAACCTGCAGATTATCGCCCTGGATGCTGGCGCTATTGGTGAGCGTTTGCGTGGCGTAGAGGGTGCCACGGTGCTGCCGTTAGACGCGTCAAATCAAGTCATCCTCGATGCGCTCCAGCATTCAGCGAGCGTTTATCGGGCAAATGCGGGCACGGCGGTTCGCGAAATTGCTGTGCCGACACCAAAGGCGTACTTGAAGGCGCTTGGGATGCCGCTCTGTGACGCTGGGACCTCGGAAATTGAACCGGCTTCCCAGTTAGCTCTGCTGATAAGTCTCAGAAAGAAAGCCCCCCCTCTGCATCCCTGGGAAATTGGTGTTGCCGAGCTACTTGAGCAGGCGCTTGATTGCAGGCTGGACGAGGCTATCACGCAGTTGCGCGAGCAAGCCATGCAAAATGAGCGGCAATTGACCCAAAGAAATGCCCACATTCGTGCGGCCAATGAGGAAGTAAGGCATTTACACGAAACCATCGCGGCGGTGCAGCTGGCGTCGGGGGCCGAGGTTAACGATCTGAAGGAGACGATCGAGGCGTTGCAGTTGGCGTCGGAGGCCGACGTTGACCACCTTAAGGCAACGATCGACGGGTTGAAGGAGGCGCATACCGTCGATATTCGCGCCCGAGAAGGTTTGATCGACGAGATGCGCAAGCGCATTGCAGATATCGCCGACAGACTGCAATCACGTGAGGCTGAGCTAGGAAATCTTCAGCAAATATACGCGACACAATCCGAGCACCTGGCGGAACGTGAGCGACTGGTCATCACGTTGACGGATCGGATTAGAGAGCTTGAGACGAGCACTTTCTGGCGCATGACGGCTCCCGCACGAGCGAGTGTGATCTGGGTGCGGCGCGGTTTCGCGCGCTGGAGAAGACGCTACCAACTGGCCATGAGGGTGCCGGTATTTATTCGCTACCACTTCGGTTTGGGGGGCTGGCGCGCGTTAAGTGAGGCGATAGACCGACGTTTGCAGTGGCGAACAAAGGGGTCTGCGTCCGCAGAGATAAAGGGGGCAGCAACCTCAAACTATTCGACGGCTTCAGATCAACCCATCCGCTTTTCGTCGAACGCTCGGCCGATTGTATCTGTCGTGATCCCAACCTACGGGCAACATGACGTCACTCGACGTTGTCTGGCGAGCCTCGCCGCAGAGGTCGAAGAACTTGCCTGCGAAGTGATCGTTATCGACGACGCCTTTATAGCGCCCTTTGACCCGGAAGCTCTGCGTGTTTCGGGAGTGTGTGTGATTCGTAACGATCAGAACCTAGGTTTCTTGCGCTCATGTAATCGCGGTGTGGCTGCTGCTTCTGGTGATTATGTGCTGCTTCTTAACAATGACACCGTGGTTCATGCGGGCGCGATGAGGGCTCTTCTCACCACCTTTGATCAATTCGACAATGTAGGCGCTGCGTGCGCCCAGTTGCGGTTTGAGGATGACTCCCTTCAGGAGGCGGGTGGGATCGTGTGGCGTGACGGGTCAGCTTGGAACTGGGGTCGTGGAGAGGACCCCACTGACCCGAGATTTTGCTACCCCCGGGAAGTGGATTACGGCTCGGCGGCAGCGCTAATGGTTAGGCGGTCGTTATGGCTGGATGTCGGTGGCTTCGACGAGACCTTTGTGCCAGCTTATTACGAGGATACTGATTTTTGCTTTGCCGTTCGCGCGGCCGGGCAGCGGGTGATCTATCAACCACGCGCGGTGGTCACCCATTTTGAAGGTCTCTCACACGGGACTGATACGGGTTCCGGTCTGAAAGCGCACCAGGTGACCAATCAGGCGCACTTTGCTAAAAAATGGAATGAGCGATTATCGTATCACCGCCCTAATGGCGTTGATCCGATGCTGGAGCGAGATCGCAATGCGACAGCGCGAGTGTTGTGGGTCGAAGCCTGCTTGCTAACACCCGACCAGGATTCAGGTTCACTTCGAACGCTGCGCCTACTGCGTATCCTCGTCCGCATGGGTTGCAAGGTAACTTTCATCGCAGACAATCTTGATGGCGCCGAGCCCTACCGGACTCAGTTGTCAAACGAGGGCGTCGAGGTGGTTCACTCACCCCACTTCACCACGGTCGAGTCGTTTTTGCGCCGTCATGGATCGGAGTTTGATGTGGTGACGCTTTGCCGGCACTACATTGCGATCCATCTTGTCGATATCGTCCGCGAGGTCAATTCCCGCGCACAGATTTGGTTCGATACCATCGATCTGCACTATCTGCGACTGCGCCGGCAGTTTGAGCTCGACGGCAAAAAAAGCACGGGTAATCAGGCCGAGCTTGCGCATCGGGAGGAGATGGCGGTGATAAAACAGGCTGATTTAACCATTGTGGTCAGTGAAGTCGAGGTCACGGAGTTGTCGCGTGAGGCGCCTTCTTCCCGGGTGATTGTTGTCAGTAACATCCATGAGATCAGCGACACGGAGATAGCGCGGGCCGGTCGCAATGGCGTGATGTTTGTCGGCGGATTCCAGCATCCCCCCAATGTCGATGCGGTCGAGTTTTACGCAAAACATATCTGGCCTTTGTTTCAAGAACGGTGCCCCAACGTGCCAACCTATATTATCGGTAGCAAGATGCCGGATCGGTTACGCGAACTGGGGGAGAGGCATGGACTCGTTATGCTAGGCTTTGTTGAAGATTTGTCTCCCTATTACGAAGAGTGTGCCCTCTCTATCGCGCCTATTCGCTATGGGGCTGGTGTGAAAGGTAAGGTTAATCAGGCGCTCAGTTTTGGGTTGCCTGTGGTGGGCACGCCCATCGCACTCGAGGGCATGGGCTTGATCGACCGGGAGCATGTGTTGATGGCGAGTGAGCCGGACGCATTCGCTTCGGCCATGGTGGAGGCACACTCCGATGAGGCCCTATGGCGCAAGCTGTCTCGAAATGGGCGGGCATCCCTAGAGGGCCGTTTCACGCCGGATGTTGCGCACAATGCGCTGCAATCTGCCCTCGAGAGTGTGATGGGCAGGAAAGGCAGATGTTCCTAGTTCTAACTCCTCAGTCGATTGCAAACCGCCTCGAATAAAGCAATATCCTGATGATTGAACCAATGCAGTTTGTCCCATGTCGGCTTGCTGAGTGCCGCTTGCATATTATCGAGCTGTTGCTCCAGCGATAAGCCAAAGTCGGGCGCTCCAACGTTTTCCGCAACTCGGCTGGGATAATCGAACTCGATCCCGGCTGCCGCCAATTGGGGTATGAAAGATGCGACGTCCTCGTCGAAGCATTCAGCGCGGCCGATACAGGGCACCTCTGATAAATTGCGTAAAGCAGCCTCGAGATCATAGAGCGGACGACCGTTAGCATTCACTCCCTTAGGTGAACTATTGGCCCCACGGCAGAGCAAATTGGTTTGCAGGTTGCAAATTTGGAGCTGGTTGGGATGGCCGGCTACCAACTCTTCAATCCACGCATCAAATCCTTCCATCGGAGATTCCAGCGGCTCTGGAGCATTGCGGTTCTCATGCAGAAATACAGAACGAATGCGAAGAATGGGATGTCTGACAAAAACCACCGGTAACGCGAGAAATTGGTCTGACACAGGAGCTGGCAAAGTGATTTGATGTGAGGAAATAGAGGCTAAATTCGGGCGGGTATGGATCACCTTGATCAACTCTGGTTGAGTAATCATCGAAGACGTTTTTGGGCCGTCGAAGGAGAGGTGGCGTTGACCAAAGTTGTTCCTGAGAACCCGCTCAAAACTGGTGCCGGCGGTTTTGAAGATGTGGTAGTGGCAAATAATAGTTCGGGGCATCATTTCCGTTTTGCTACGGTGTGGGCATCTGCGCCAAAAATAACATGTTTATCGCAGCCAGCATCGTGCTTAACAAATTACTCACGGGATATCTTTCAACGCCTCGCAGTGGCCGGGAGATTTCCCGCGGTATGGGAAGACCATAGGTGTAACGGTTTTAATATTTTAGGAGGCTACATCGGGTCTTATGAATACCGCTCAAATGTGAAAACTTCGCCCAAGAGAAATCGGCTGGGGTGTTACAGTATTCGCCTGCGGCCAGGGCAGCGAGGAATAATGGCTGTCGCCCGGTCGTCATCGAAGATGGCAGTGTGACCTACCAGTGCAATGAAGCATTGAGGAGCGGTGTTTTGGAAGCAGTAGAAGCGATAAAACCTCAGGACAGGCCTTCGGGATTGGGACCGCGTCTGGTCGCTCAGGGACTGCTGGGTGAGAGAGATCTCGAGCGTGCGCTTGCAGCCAAGCGCGAGATGGGGTGTATGCTGGGTGAGGCATTGGTGCGTTTGGGGTTGGTAGCGGAGAACCATGTCGCCACGGCGCTATGTGATGAGCTAGGCGTGGGCTTTGCGAGTAAAGAAGACTTCCCAGAGGATCCTCTGATTTTAGAGCATTTTCCTGAGCAGTTCCTCTTAAATCACCATGTGGTGCCGTTATCTGTCAGCGACGATGTGATGGCTTTTGCGGCATCTAAGCCGCAGGACGCATTTCTCAGAAAAGCCTTACATCTGGCGACCCGCAAACAGATCGAGCTGCGTTTGGGCCTCACAGCTGATATTGATGCCGCGCTGGAGCGATATGTAGAGATCGAAGACGAGGGTGAGCTTGATTCTTTAAGCACGTTTGACGTGAATGACACGGAATTCGTCGAGCACCTCAAGGACCTGGCGAGTGAAGCGCCCGTTATTCAGCGAGTGAACCAGATCATTCAGCGGTCTCTGGATATTGAGGCATCCGATGTACACCTCGAGCAGTTTGATGATGGTCTGCACTTGCGCTACCGCATTGATGGTGTGCTTCAGGAAGCAAGTCAGATCACAGACAGCAATTTGTCAGCGGCCATCGTGTCGCGAATCAAGTTACTGGCTAATTTGAATATCGCCGAGCGACGACTGCCGCAGGATGGTCGCATTATGATGCGGGTGAAGGGACACGAACTTGATCTTCGTGTGTCGACACTGCCCACCGTTCACGGTGAGGGAATTGTAATGCGGGTACTGGATAGGGAGAGCATCCGCCTGGATCTCGCTGATATGGGCTTCAGTGACGATACCTTTGCATCCTACAAAGAATTATTAAAGCGGCCCCACGGAGTATTGCTGCTGACAGGTCCTACTGGATCTGGAAAAACCACCACGCTCTATGCATCTCTGTCGAATATGGATTCAGATTCGATGAAGGTCATTACGGTGGAAGATCCAGTTGAATACCAATTGCATGGGATAAATCAGATACCCGTGCACAGTCAGATTGGCCTGACCTTTGCCCGGGCTTTGCGATCTATTCTCAGACAGGACCCCGACATCATCATGATCGGAGAAATGCGCGATACGGAGACAGCTCAGATCGCCGTGCAGTCCGCGCTGACAGGGCACCTGGTGCTATCCACCCTCCACACCAACACTGCGGCCGGTGCGATTACCCGCCTCGAGGATATGGGGGTGGAGCGTTTCCTGATCACTGCAGCGGTGAATGGGGTGTTGGCGCAGCGATTGGTGCGCAAACTGTGTCCCGATTGCAAGACAGCGGTAGACCTGCCGCCTGAAGTACTCAAGAAAACAGGGCTCGAACCTTTTATGGCATCGGGTAGTCAGACAATTTTTGAGTCTGCTGGATGTGAGACCTGCAAACACACCGGTTACCGCGGCAGAATGGCCATCCATGAACTTTTCGTACTGGATTCAACAATTCAGCGGGCGGTATTGGATGGCGCAGATGCCCAGAAGCTGAGAGAGCATGCGCGTGCCCGCGGTATGCGCACGTTGTATGAAGATGGATTACGCAAGGTGGCCATGGGCTTGAGCTCGCTGGATGAAGTCCTCCGTGTGACCCAAGACCAGAGTGAAGAGGCGGGCGATGATCTGGATGCCGCATAACGCCCGATTCAGAGTGATTGGTTAATCCATGCCGGCTTTTCGTTATAGGGCGGTCGGTCAGAGTGGTAGCATCGATTCCGGTGTTTTGAATGCGCGGGATCTCGCGAGTGCGCAGCGACAGCTCCGCGCGCAACGCTTGACCCCCTTGTCCGTCTTACCCACCGCAGAGGTGGTGCAGCCACGGGAGGGCAGCGGCAAAGATTCACTGCCACTTCCAGACGCGGAAACCGCGCGGGTACTGCTCGGTAGAGTGTCCAGTGGCACGCGGGTTAAAAAAGGTAAGAAGCGCTTTGATCGGGATGACGTGCTTCGTTTCACGGCCGAGATGGCGGTACTGCTCAACGCCGGACTGCCCCTGGACCGCGCCATAAAAGTGCAGATTGATTCCGCCGCCGATGGCGCGCAAAAAACGCTTCTCGAGGAGCTACTTGAATCCCTCAAGGGAGGTAAGGCGTTAAGTGCTGGGTTGGAAAAACGCCCGGACGCGTTTAATCACTTTTACATCAATATGGTGCGTTCAGGTGAGGCCAGTGGCCATCTGTCGGACGTGTTGCGCGAACTAGCAACCTATCTTGAGCGCGCTAAGACGGTCAGAGCGTCAGTGATCTCTGCTCTAATCTACCCCGCGATTCTCGCCGTCGTGGCGGTGTTGTCAGTTTTTGTGATGCTGGGTTTTGTGGTTCCGGAATTCGAGGCGCTGTTTGAAGACATGGGTGAGTCCTTGCCACTGTTAACTCGGGCCATAGTGGGTTTGGGAGATGTGGTTTCTGCGTGGGGCTGGTTATTGGTTTTGCTCTCTACGGTGACCGTGTGGTGGGCACGGCGTTGGTTTGCCACCGCCAAGGGCCGCGAATGGCTCGACCTAAAAAGCCTGACTCTGCCGCTGGTCGGCTCTATTGCGTTGAAATACGAGGTGGCGCGGTTTGCGCGAACCATGGGCACGCTCTTGAACAATGGCGTGGCCATGCTGCGCGCGACGGATATTGCCGTGGGCACGGTGGGTAATAGCCTAATTCGGGCGTCGCTGTTGGAGTTGCCGCAGACCATCAAGCGTGGAGGACGCCTCTCGCAGGCATTGGATGCGCGGGTGTTCTCGCCAGTCGCCTTGCAAATGGTGCGAGTGGGGGAAGAATCGGGCAGCCTCGACACCATGCTGCTGGAGTTAGCGCAAGTCTATGAGTCAGAGGTCGAGGACGAGGTGAAGCGCGCCCTGACGCTGCTTGAGCCCGCACTGATTTTGGGGATGGGCGGTATTATTGCCATCATCATTATGGGTATCTTAATGGGTATCCTATCCGTCAATACGCTAGTGGTTTAACCGCTGGCCCGCTCACGAAAAGGCGATACATTATGAAGCAGGTAAGGGGCTCGACGCAGTGGCCGCATTCAAAGCGCCGGGAGCGAAAATTGAGTGGCTTTACGCTGGTGGAACTCCTGGTTGTGCTGGCCATCCTCGGTATGCTGGCAGCGCTAGTGGGCCCCCAGGTCCTCAATCAGCTGGGCGGCGCTAAATCTAAGTCCGCCCAAATACAAATCAGGGATCTCGAGCAGGCACTCGAGCTGTACAAACTCGATGTGGGTCGGTTTCCCAATAATGGCGAGGGTCTCGAGGCTCTGGTTCGCTCCCCTAGTCGCGCACGTGGCTGGAATGGGCCCTACCTGCGGAAAGACGAAATCCCCCTGGATCCCTGGGGCAACGAGTACCAGTACCAATTTCCTGCCGATACCGCAGCGGGATACGAATTGATCTCTTACGGCTCAGATGGGAGAACCGGTGGCAGCGGCGAGGCGGCAGACGTCAGTATCTAAGAATATGGCGACCTCTTTGCAGGTGCGGGGCTTCACGCTGTTGGAGCTGATGGTGGTTTTGGTCATCGTCTCCTTACTGGCGGTGGCCATCGGCGGGTCAGCAGGGACATTCCTCTCGACCATGGAGTATCGGGATGCCGTCAGGGAGCTGTCTTCTGCGGCCAAGAGGGCGAGGCTCCGATCCCGATCTCAGGGGAAGCCTATTGATTTGGTTGTCGACCCTACCCTTAATCGCTTTGCACTGACCGACCAGCCGGAAAATCTAGAGTCAGACGATTACCAGATGCTGGCTAAAGAACTAAGCATTGGACTGGTGTTTGCCGCTGAGGTCAGTCCGGGGGCGAATGTGGCTGTCATTCGATTTTATCCCGCAGGAGGATCTTCGGGCGGGGAGATTACGATCGAGCGCCCCTCAGGAGCGGGAACGCGCTTGGTGGTGGATTGGCTGATTGGAGATGTACAACAGGAGCCGTTGTGATCAACGGTGAGGGGCGTTCAGTGGTTTCAACTTCTTCTGGTTTTTCTTTGCTGGAAACCCTGGTTGCGCTGGTTATTTTGTCGCTGGCGCTGGGCGCCCTCTATCAGGCGGCGGCCGGCGCTACTCGAAATATTCGGGTGGCAGAGCAGTACACCCGCGCGACCGCCCTCGCCGAGTCGGTGCTTTCAGAGCATAGCTACATTATGGAGCCGAATTCGAGTTTGGTGGGGGAATTCGAGGAGTTCACCTGGCAAGTGCTGTCCTGGCCAGTACCCGACCCTACTGGAACTGTGGCGGCTGAAGACGCTGCGTTGCCCGTGCAGGGCTTGCCGCTCCAGTACCTTCAGGTTTGGGTGCGCTGGCCAGGGCCGTCTGCACAACGCGAGCTCGATCTGCTTACCGTTGTGCCACTTAGAGGCGTCCTAGAATGATTTCTCAATCTCGAGGGATGACGCTTGTCGAGGTGATGGTTGCGACAACCCTTTTTTCCATGATTATGTTGGCAACGGTGACCGCGCTGAGAACCTTCGCCATGACATATGATCGTGTGCGACAGGAGGCGAATAAGACCTCGCAAATCAGGGAGGGAGACCGTTTTATTCGCCAAGCGCTTCAGGATGCGGTGAACGCAGACGGGTTGTTTGAGGGTTCATCCTCGACATTGCATTGGGTGGCGCCGGTTGATCGGGCGGGGGCTGCAGCAGGCTTGCAACACATTCAATTGTTGGTGAGAGATGAGCAGCTACTAGTCTCGTTCGCGCCACTGCGGGCTTCCCTAGAGGCGCCGGATTGGGGGCAGGTAGCGCCAGACTTTCCCTTACTAAAGGACTTGGAAAATTTAGCGTTTTCCTATCAGGCGGAGCCGTTAGGTGAATGGTCATCACGTTTTGAGCCCACTGATGAGTCGACCAATAGTCTCCCATGGGCGGTTAAACTGGAGTTGGTGCTCGCTGGGAAAGGGTGGCCTCCGATTGTGGTGTGCTTAGAGCAGTTCAGGTTGTCGAAATGAAATCACTTCCAGAATCTGGTTACGCGCTAGCGCTTTTATTGTGGATGATTACCGGGATGTCGTTGATGGTGACGGCCGTCATCCATTTTGCGCGGGACGATATCGGCTTGTCGGAATTACGCATTAACGAGGCAAAAAGCCGGGCGCTATCAAGGGGCTTGGGGTTTCTGGTGTCGCGGGATATCGCTCTCAGGCAATTTCAGCAGTTAAGGGCAGGAATAGAAAACACGGAAGAAGGCCCAAGGCGTGTCGGTACGGCAGAGGGTTCAGATGACGGCGCCACTCAGGCCTTGGGCCCGTACGAATATCGATTTGAGCGCGTCGTTGGCAGCGTGATTGTTCGCCCCGTTTCGGGACTGATATCGCTGAACAATGCTTCTGAAGAAGAGTTGTTCCAAACGATCGTTGCTCTGGGGCAGGCAGAGTCAGGTGAGGCAATAGGCATGATGCGAGGCATTATCGACTACAGAAATCAGGTTTCGCCAGTGTCGCGGGACATGACGGGCTTTAGCGGGTTTCGTTTCAGGGAGGAGCTGCTGGCGGTAGAGAATTTGCCCCGAGCTGTTTATGACCGGATTAAAGACTTTGTGCACGTTCACAATACGATGGGTTTGGATCCGGCAAACGCGCCTCCGGAGTTGGCCTCGCTCTTTGCCGACGAGCACATGCTCGCTGGCAGTTCGGGCGCTGCCAGTGGTGGTGGCAAATCGAACTTAAACAGCCAAGCGTCGTTGCCACTAGCGGCGGGTCCGGTCACGTTCGATGCAATCTACGCGCGCAGGCGGCTTGTGCAAAGCGGCGAGTCAAACGTCAAGGCTGTTATCGTTAATTTGTCATTCGATAACGGTTTTCAGGCACGCTATCGGGTGTGGATGTCAGGTTCGGGTAGTGCGCTTATTCGCAGTGAAAGCTTGTCAGCTATTAGTAGAGGGGGGGTCTAAGGTGGCCCAGTCTGGTAACGACGCGAGCCAGTGGTCGCTGTTCGGTCTTGATCTCGAAAGATTTGCTGGCAGCGTGGTGCTGGGCGTGCGGCAGTTGCTGTGGGGACACGAGTCCGGATTACAGCGACGATTTATGCCGAAGGCATGCTTGAAGGGTAACGTGCTGCAAGTAGAAGAAAAGGATGCACAGAGTTTTGGTCTGAGCGCTCATTCATCTGAGGTTGCTGATGCGACTGCGGTTTTGCTGCCCGATGATTTGGTGCTTACGAGGCGCATCGAACTGCCATCAGTCGCAGAAACGGAACTGGCGGCCATCGCGGTGCTTGAGGCGGAGGCCAATTCGCCATTCTCCAAGGAAGACACCAGTTTCGGATGGCGGGTACTGTCGAGAGAGGCATCGCACTTAATCCTGATTCTGGCCATAGCCTCTCGACGGGCGATTGACTCACATTTAGACGCGACTCGAGCGGATTACCTTTCTCGCCTCCGTGAGGTTGAGGTCTGGTCTAACTGCGAAGGGAAGCTTGTTCAGTTCTTGGGGTTTGGAGAGGCGCAGCGGAAAACTGAGTACATTGCTACTCTTGCGCGTTCTGCAGCGAAGGTGGGTTTGTTGGCGTTGGCAGTGGCGGCGATTGTGTGGTGGCCAGCAGGGGCGCTCTCGATCAAGGAACGTCAGCTCAAAGAAATGCTAGTAGAGACGGAGCTAAGAGCCGGTACCGCAACCGCAGCGAGGAATTCGCTCATCGATATGGAGGATCGGCTGACAGCGGCATCGGAGTTTTACGATGACCGGCTACTCTATGATCGGTGGCTGGATCAGATGGCTGCTCTTACCCCTGATTCGGCTTACCTCACCAGCATGAGTTTTGACAAGGACCGGCTGACGATTTCGGGGCAGGCTGCTAACGCAGCGGCATTGCAGACCACGCTGGCCAATGCGGGTATCTTGAGTGAGGTGACGGCACCATCAGCATTTACCCGCGACAATCGCACGGGAAGGGAGCGCTTCACCCTGACCATGCAGCTCGTCGAGGCGCAGCAATGATGATTGCCGAGACCAGGTCCTGGCTCTTTGGTCTTCCCAGAGAAGCGAGATGGCTGGTTGTGGCAACGGGCACGGGTGGCTTAACTCTCGCGTTCGCGTTCTGTTTTTACTCCTTTGCTGCCACTTATCAGGGCTGGAAAGAGATTGGTCGCAGTGCGCCGAGAATCGCCCGGCTGGAGGGGTATGAGTTGGCGCGGGATGATATTGATATAGCTGCCAATGCCGTCGAGATGGCGCTGCAAGAGCTGGCGTTCAGTGACGATAGTGACGAGACTCAAGTCGGCGCGAGGCTGCAGCAAGTTTTGCGTGGGTTCGCTGAAGAGTCTGGGCTCACCGTTGGAGGCAGTCAGCTTTTGCCATCACAAGACGGAGAGATGGCACCCGAGGGGTTTACCGTACTGAGAGTTCAGCTCAATATGACGGGATTGCCCGACGCATTGAGCGCTTTTTTACGTGAGGTCTATCAGCACGCGCCGGTGCTTGATGTGACTAAGCTCAACGCCGCGCGCGCTCGACGGGGCAATAATCGGCGCTCTAAAAATGCAAGTCCCGATGAGTTACAGACGCTGCGTCTTGACGTGCATGTGTCAGCGCTGATGGTGACGCAATGAAGTCCCCGTCGGTATTTTTTTGGTCTCTTAACCAGTTACTGCGAGTTTTGTGGGCGCTTGTTGCAGTGGGTGGGCTGGGACTATGTGTGCTTTATTTGTGGTCCCCTGAAATCGCGCCAGTGCCCCCCGGGGAACTGAGTCGCCCTGATCTGTCGCGCTTGACCGATGACGCCGCGGATGCGGGCCAGAGTGATGAATTCGTAAGTCGACCGCTGTTTCTGCAAGGCAGAAGGCCGCTCTTGGTGGTCAAAGCCCCCCCGGTAACTGTGGTGAAAGATGATCCAGCTCCGCCGCCCAAGGTACTCGAACATCTCAAGTTATTGGGGATATTCTCATCTGGCGATTCCAAAGGGGTCATTCTGGAAGAGAACGGGGGTGATCGACGACGTTTGTTGGTGGGGGACAAAACGGGGGCATGGACCCTAGCCGCCGTCGAACCGAGGGGGGCTGTGTTCGAGAGCGGGGGCGTGGCGCGTCATCTGGCCATGGGTCTGCTTGCCGCAGGGTTGCCTAAAGCAAGGCGTGCGCCGAATGCACCAGTCACGCGCGAAGGAGGGGCTAAGGTGGCAAGCGAAGAAGGGTCTAAGGTGGCAAGCGAAGAAGAAGCCGAGCAACCCAAGAATTGGGCGCCCAGCTTTAACAACCTTTATAAAAAGAAACGGCAGCGCAGGAAAGCTGCCGATGACGCCGCGGCCTCTGGCGGCGCGCCAGACACCGAAAAAAGAGATTAACTATGATCATTGATGAAACCAACCGTTTTAGAGTCTCGCGGGCGTATCCACCGGCGCTGTGTGCATTAGCACTGGTCTTGGTGTCGTGCGCGTCGCCAAATAGTGCTCAGATAGTTGCTGAGAGCACCGCTGAAGGGGCGGGCAATGTGGCCTCTGTCACAGCGACGCGTGCCGACGAGGAAGCTGAATCTGGGTCGACTCGACCCTCGGCGCTCGAGCCCACAGTTTTCTCAGGCACGGGTCACTTTGTCGCTGCGCCTGTCCCGCGCCCACCCATTAGATTGGATGGCGAGGCGGTATTGGTCAATTTTGAGCAGGCGCCGTTGGCGGAGGTGGTGCATTCCATCCTGGGTGAAACCTTGGGTTTGGATTATGTGATTGAGCATCCCATCAATGGCGAGATCACCCTGCGCACGCGCTCCCCCATTCCGCAGGACCAGTTGCTCCCCATTCTCGAGTCGCTGCTCCTGAATAATGGCGTTGTTATGATCAGAGGCCCAGACGATCGCTTTTATGTCAGCGGGTCCGACACAGCGCGTAAAACGGTGCCCCGCTTCGACGCTGAGCCCTCGGCGGGCTTTAGTAACGTTATCGTCCAGCTCCAAAATATTAATGCTACGGAGATGGCCAATATTTTGGAGCCGGTGGCGCCGCCTGAAGCCTTTGTGCGCATCGACAACCGACGGAACATACTCATACTCGCGGGAACCCAGATTCAGCTCGAGGGCTGGCTTGATATTGTGTCAACCTTTGATATCGACCAGCTGGCGGGCGTGTCGGTAGGTGTTTTCCCGGTGAGGAGCGCCGCGGTAGAAGAGATTTTTATGGAATTGGAGCAGATATTGGGCAATGCTAATGCCGACGGCGAAGAGGGAGGTATTGCCTCCATGATCAGAGTGGTACCCGTCGAGCGCTTGAGCAGCATTCTGGTGATTTCCCCCCGGCAGCATTATCTGAATACCGTCGGCAAATGGATTGCGTCGCTGGATAACATCGAGCGGCAGGGCTCTGAGCCGCAAATCAATGTGTACAAGGTGCGTAACGGCAATGCTGCGCAGCTTGCTGGCCTTTTAAGCACCATTTATGGGGGTTCGGTCGGTACATCGGCAGGCGTCCAGCGTCAGAGTGTGGCGCCCGGCATGAAGCAAGGTAGAGCGGGGGTAACCGGCTCTATGGAGGCAGGTATCGTGCTCGATGGGGCCAAGCCGGGAGGCACGTCGGGATCGATTGGCGGCCAGTTTGAACTCGAAGATGGTGTGCGGGTGGTCGCAGACGAGTACAACAATTCATTGTTGGTGTTGGCAACGCCCTATGAGTACGAGCGGATCGAAAAATCCTTGATCAAGCTCGACGTGGTGGCCACCCAGGTGTTGATCGAGGCGAGCATTATCGAGGTCACGCTGACCGATGACCTTGAGTACGGACTCGAGTGGGCTTTTAACAATAATCTGGGTGGTGGTGATACTGGCTCGGGGTTACTCGATCTCGGCGGCGGCTTGGGTGCTCAGGTGCCGGGGTTCTCCTACAGCGTTTCAGACAGCGCTGGTGCAGTAAAGGCTGTCGTCAATGCCTTGGCGAAAAAATCCCTCATTAATGTGATCTCCACGCCTTCCGTGATGGTGCTGGACAACCACACGGCGTCGATTCACGTGGGGGATCAGCAACCGATTCGCAGTGCCTCCACTGTCACTACGGGCGGTAACGTGCAGCAGTCAATACAATATAAAGATACTGGCGTTAAACTTAGCGTTACGCCCTCTGTCAATGACGGCAGACTGGTAACCTTGCAGATAGACCAGTCAATCACCGATGTCGGGTCGGTAGATGCTGCTACCGGTCAGCGAAGTTTTCTCGAGCGTAATGTCAGCTCTACAGTGGCAGTTCGCTCCGGCGAGTCGGTGGTCCTAGGGGGCTTGATCAGAGACAATGAAAGCAAGGGCCGTAGCGGTGTTCCGCTTTTGATGGATATTCCTGTGCTCGGGTCACTCTTTAGCACCACGACTCAAGACAATTCGCGCACTGAGCTGCTGATTTTTATTTCTCCTAGGGTTGTTGAGGGTGAAAACGAGTTGCGCGACCTTAATCTTGAAATGCGGCGCCGTATGAAGGGTCTCGAGGACTTCAGTGACCTACCCGTGAAGTTTGAGGGGAACGGGGCTTAGCATGTACATGGGAACACGATTCAAGTTGGTCGCCGTTGCGATCGCCATGGCCATTTTGTCAGGATGCGCCACGCCAGTGTCAGATAGTCCCGAAGCGGGAGTGATGTCTCGCGCTCAGGCATGGCTCGACGCCCTGATGGCATTTGATATTGAGGGTATCTACAGTTTTACGAGCCCTGGTTATCAATCCGCGCACTCGGCAGAATACTACTCCCGAAATTATGCGGGGAGAAATATGTGGAAAACTGCTGGCTTAGGAGAGGTTAGCTGTGATGGCGCAGAAGAGTTTGGGGTCTGCAAGGTTCGATTGGTGATCACCTTCCGCGGGTTTATGATGCAAGAGGACTTGACAACGGAGCTGACCGAGACCTGGGTGAATATCGACGGCGTCTGGTATACAAAACCACGTTTATAATGATGTCGTTAACTGCGCGCTCTGACCGGCGTTTCAGTCGGCCGATTTGTTATGATTTTTTCAGGTGGCATTGCTCGCTTGATCCTTGGCTCCAGACATCCGGCGCACATTCAAGCGAGCCCGAGACCTCGGAATCCCCAGAAAATTGGCGACTGAGGAATAAAAAGCAGACCCTGCTCGTCTATCCTAATGTGCGGATCCGATTCCGCACGTGCCATTATGAAACCGTTCTTCGGACCACCTTTGGCAAGGCTAAAAGGGTGTAAAAAAAACAGTTTTAAGGTGCTTGAGGCAGGTAGTGGGGTATGCTACTTTTCTTCAAGTTGGTAAGTCTGAGTAGCTTCGGTCCTGCGTTTGCTGTGGCCACGCGACTCGTAAGACCGACGAGCTGGGCAAATAAATAGGTTTATTTGCTTGGAGTTGCTGGACTTAGCAGCGTTATTCAAACGTTTGGAATACTTTTTAGGAGTGATTCATGAAAAAGAATATACTGTCACTAGCAGTGGCGGCCAGTGCAGCGGGGATAACAAGTCTCGCGTCTGCTCAGATGTACGTTAATACGGAGCACACGGGCGAGGCACTTATCTTCCCCTTTTACTCTGCGCAGAATGGCAACAGCACGCTGATTAGCATCGCTAACACGACGGCTGACACGAAGGCGGTAAAGGTCCGCATTATTGAGAGTCAGCAGTCCGAAGAGGTGCTCGACTTTAACCTGTATATGTCCCCTCACGATCACTTCTCTTTTGCTGTTTCAGAGGATGGGACTGGCGCCAAGATGATCACTGCTGACACGTCTTGTACTGTGCCGGCAATTGAGGGTGGCGAGCAGGCCTTTACTGACCTCTTGCTGCTGGAAGATGACGAAGAGGTAGGCGCTGCTGAAAGTCGTGAGCAAGTGGGCTACATCGAAGTTATCGAGATGGGCCAGGTGACTAACGCGGCGCTCGTTACCGCCATTACTCACGTGGATGGTGTGCCAGCAGATTGCGCTACTATTAGCAACGCTTGGGCAATCGTTAACGATACTGAGGGTGCTTGGTACGCGGATGCCAATGGTGAAGATGTTGGCGTAGCTGGAGGAGCTGCGAACGTCGGTAGCTTCGGCATGGGAGCCACTTGGAATGGCGGCGGTCTTTATGGTGTTGCGACGGTTATCAACGTCGCTGAGGGCACTGCTTTCGGCTACGACGCGGTGGCGATTGAGAACTTGGTCGACGACGGACGTCTTGCGACCGGCTCTGAATTGCACTACGCGCCCGGCGATACCCGGCCAGACTTTGCGGACAGCGCCATTAGTGACACTGCTACCGTTGCGATCAACGGCGTACAGACCACTTATACGAATCCCAGTCTTATCGAGGGCGACGATTCGTACCACACCGTTTCAGCCGTGCTGATGTCTGAAACTATCAGTAACGATTATGTGGTTGACGCTACAATTAATGGCTTGACCGACTGGATCGTGAACATGCCAACCAAGAGTTTTTACGAGGATGCGGTATTGGAATGGACGTCGCCGTTTAGTTACGGCTACGTCGGTGGCCAGAGTGATACAGCGGCCAACTATACCAACGATTGTCAGCCTGTGTCTTTGACGGTTTATGATCGCGAAGAAGGGATGATAACGCCACCCGATCCGGCAGATCCCGATGCAGTAAACGATGGACCAAAGTTCTCGCCTTATATCCGGCCTGAAGTTGAAGACGTTGAGACGCCCGACGGCGCGGATCCGGTATTGTGTAGCGAGATGACGGTGGTTCATTTTGGCACGGCGAGTGCGAGCAACACTTCCGAAGCTGACGAGGATGCAGCAGTTATTCGTACGCTTACCAACGTTAACGGCCTGTTGTCAGACGACGATCAAGAGTTTGCAGCGGGCTGGGCAGTAATGGATCTGAGTGGAGATGCGTTGAACAACCCTGTTGACAATGCTCGTATTCTGCCTGGTACGGTGACAGGCGGTGAGCAACTGGTGGGTCTGCCAGTTACTGGTTTCGCGGTTGTGGAGTACACCAACGGTACCCTTGGCTCAGCGCTTGCTAACTACCAGTCGTCCTGGGAGCACAAAGCTAGCGTCGCAACATCAGACGATTAAGCTAGGCAGTAGCAGTGTGGTTAAAAGGAGCCCTCGGGCTCCTTTTTTTTT
>CESO01126302.1_pt1 | contig 19123 bp, 13 predicted proteins | sample 356341 | NCBI WGS metagenome assembly CESO01 (sample SAMEA2621812, study PRJEB7988) | marine metagenome | biome: marine biome (ENVO:00000447); feature: deep chlorophyll maximum layer (ENVO:xxxxxxxx); material: "saline water (ENVO:00002010), including plankton (ENVO:xxxxxxxx)" | depth 35 m
CAATCAAAAGATGTTCCGGGTTTAGGTGATGGCTTATCAGGTTGCGATATAAGCTCAAGTCGTCGCGTGACTTCAAAACTTTAGATATCTTGAGAGCTTTATCATCCCAGTTTTTTTTAGCACACTTGCGATTCAGTACTGTTGCGAAACCTCGCTCTAGCTGACTTATTGAGCTTGGATGGATTGCTAGTAGAAACTCAGCAGCTACGTGCCGCAGTGGATAAGGAATTGCCTTGATAAAGTTCCACCATCTTGCTGTGCCAAAATATCGGTTGTATCCACCAAATAATTCATCACCGCCATCCCCTGACAGTGCCACCGTCACACGACTGCGAGCTAGTTCGGACACAAGAAAAGTCGGGATTTGGGAAGGGTCTGAGAATGGCTCGTCAAAGAACAACGGTAAAAGCGGGATTACATCAAGCGCCTGCTTCGACGATACATATAGCTCATCGTGGTCCGTGCCAAGGTGTTCCGCGACTTCACTGGCGTGCTCAGCTTCGTTATAACTCGTTTCCTCGAAACCGATAGAAAATGTTTTTATTGACTTTGGCGACTGGGCCTGCATCAACGCCACTATAGTCGACGAATCAACGCCCCCAGAAAGGAACGCACCAAGGGGAACATCTGACAGCATCTGCTGGCTTACTGCTTCACGTAACACGCTTTCGAGCGACTGGATCGCCTCCGCGTCGCCACCAGAAAAAGGAGCATACACACCAGACCTTGTCGCCTCGTCGATAGACCAATAGGATATTATATTCTCTTCCTGATTATCGCCGGCTAACTTTTTTTCAAGGAAACATCCTGGAGGCAGCTTTTTTATCCCTTGATATATAGAATATGGAGAAGGGATATACCCCAGCCGAAATTGCAACGCTATAGCATTTTTATCTATGCGGCCTTCGAATACTGGATTCGCTTGTATTGCCTTTAATTCTGATGCAAAAAAGAAAATCCCTTTCTGCGAACCATAATAAAGCGGTTTTTCTCCAAGTCGATCGCGAGCTAGGTACAGCGCGCGTTCTTGCCGGTCCCACAAGGCCAACGCAAACATACCAACTGATTTTATGAGGGCTTTCTCTAGACCCCATACCTCAATTCCTGCTAATAAAGTTTCCGTATCCGAATGACCGTTCCATGACGGATGAGACACACCATCTCGCTCAAGTGTTCTCCTTAACGACAGGTGGTTATATATCTCACCGTTGAATGCAATAACATACCTGCCAGATTTTGATATCATGGGCTGGCTCCCTTTTTCGGATAAATCCAGAACTGCGAGACGGCGGTGACCTAAAGCGATTCTTCCGTTACCATCAAGCCATGCACCCTCATCGTCGGGTCCGCGATGTTTTAAAGCAGACATCATTGCTCCCAACTGCGCGTTAAACTCATCTGGGCTAGTCCTGCCGGAGCTCCCGACAAATCCTGATATTCCGCACATTATATTTATTGAGTCTCCAAAAACACCGCAAAAAATTCTGACATCAGCAAACTTCGATTAGGGCTTGCGACCCTCAATAATAAAACATTCGTTCCGCATCCAATCTGTGTCGTCGGCGTGCGACTCGAGCCCACGCAGATAAGGAATGGTACTTTGCCCATAGTTCTCGAAGCGGAGATCTTCGAACCCTTTAGCAGTCAAAATTTCGGCAAAGAGTTGCTCGTCGTAGATAAATCGATGGTCGCCCCATAGGCGCAATTTGTCATTGAGCATGATGCAAAGGCTACGAGGTGCAAGCCCTCCATACTCTCTCGATATTTCCCGCGAAAAGCGAGTGTAGTGTCGATCTATTAATTCCGACTCTGTCGCACCTCCCTCCCCTTCGTAAAACGCTATGAGTTGATGCAATCCCGGTGTAGCACATCGAAAAGTTCCACCAGGTTTTAAGCAGCGATAGCACTCCGATATCCAATTTTGAGCCTCGACAAAACTCAGGTGCTCCACTAAATGCTCAGAGAATATTGCGTCTAAGCAGCCATCGGGTATGGGCAGTGGCAACGTCGCATCAAGATAGAACTCTGCGCGTATTGAGATGTCCGAATTGATCCAGCCGGCCTTAGGGTACGGCCCTGTTCCAAAGTTTAGTAAAACCTGTCCCTCCTGAGACAGCCGCTTCTTTAACCTCATATTCGAAAGGTATTTCTTTAGGGAGCGGATCGCCGGGATTTTGTTCCATATAAAAACTAATAATCTACGCATCATCTCGGCAACCACGCTCAACATTTATACCCCCAGCCTCAGCGCTCCGAATAAGATCAAAGACCAGACGAGTTGCCTCTAGATCATGATTTTTAAATGAAATGCTTTTTTTAGAGCGAGGTTCTTTTACAACCATTAAGAATTTTTCTAACTCATTTAGATAACCTTTGTCTTGGCGTCTATGTTTTATTAGGAACTTATCTTTCCCCTCAATTAAAGAATGAAAGTCCTGTACCCTTAGACTCTTCCCTTCAACGTGAACCTCTAAATACTCTTTTCCAATACCTTTATCCGCATCAGGTAGGTATGAAACCTGAGCGATTGAGCCGTCTACAAATACGATAGTACTGTGAAGAGCCGTTTTGTCGCTATTTGCATAGACCGCAAAAACTTTTGATACAGGCACGGCAGCAATTGCCATGCAGGTATCAACGAAGTGGCTTAGCTCTGAAACCAGCCGCCCACCACCAATGTCAATATCACACATCCAATGGTCGTCTCTTAATGAGCCAGCCGCAATACGATATATAATATTTAAAGGTCTCCTGCGACCCTTTACTTCTTCTTTTATACGCTCAATGATTGGGCAATATTTTCGGTTGTGGCCCACCATTAGGCCCGCGTTTGACTCGTTCCATGCGTTTTCTACAGCATCCAACTCCTGTGAATTAATCGCTAAAGGCTTCTCCACCAAAATTGAAATTCCCATATTCAAAGCACGGATCGCTTGGGCGGCATGCTCGTTATGCCGGCTACTTATTATTAATCCATCGATGCCACTCTCAATCATCGAGTCAAAATCGGAAAATGCCTGCGCGGCGTTATACCTCTTGGCAGCCTGAGTGGCATTAGCACTCGAGCCAGAGCCAATCGCCGCAAGCTCTACCTGCTTATGTCCAGATAGATTTGGAAGATGGACCTCGCGCGCAAAACTTCCAACACCCCAAATACCAATCCTAAATTCCCGGTCAATTGCTGACTTCCGCAAATCTAATCTGTAAGGGGTGGAATCTAAAGGACGGCTGGGGCCCGGATAGTTCAGTGCCACCGCGAACAAATTCGGCCCGGCATCCTGAACCAGGCTATACGCCTTGGGCGCGTCAGCCAGCGGAACCCGTTTAGATATCAGGCGCTCCAGCTGGGCCCTTCTGGATGCCGCATTCTTAATAAATAATCTCATAATCCGATTTTCAGTCCATCGGACGTAATTTATCGGGTAGTCTATGCCCCTTTCTTCGTACTTTTCGTCATATCGACCTGGCCCGTAACTTCGAGCGCCTCTAACCGTAATTTCTTTTCCGAGAAAAAATGTAGACGCTTGAGGAAGACCGACGACCCCAACGAGACTGATGGTACCGCGGTCCCGCACCAAACGCCCTGCTGTCTCAAATGCAGAATTAGAGGTATCGGAAGCGGTAATTATGACAGCATCAAATCCAATACCATCGGTCCAATTTAAAAGATTATCTTCGCTTTGGCCGTCATTGAGATTAACGGTGAGATCGGCGCCGTTGTTCTGCGCCATCTGTAGACGTTCCTGGACCAAATCGGCTCCTGAAACATTCAATCCAGAAGCCTTGGCCTCCAGTAGAACAAGCTGCCCTATCAGCCCAAGACCAATTATGAGTACATTTTCTCCATAGCCCACCTGTGCTTGACGAACACCATGCTGTGCGATGGCGCCCAATGCGAGGAACGCCGCGCAGTCGAAATCGACATCCAATGGCAGAATGACAGATAGGTTCGAGGGCACAGTTACGATCTCAGCGTGACTGGCATATCCCACACCAGCGCAAGCGACCCGATCGCCAACATTGATTCCTTGCGTATTCGCACCGCACGCCACCACTTCACCAGCGCAAGAGTAACCGAGAGGTATACGGTCATTTAACTTATCGCGAATTGCGTTGAGTGCCGCGTCAAAGCCTTGTCCCATGGCGACATCATAGACCTTCCCTAGCAGGCCGGGATTTTGGCCTACTTTCCTTACTAAACTCCCCGAGCCACTCCCCTCAATCAGTGCTCGATCAGTACCTGAGCTTATTATTGAACTTCGCACACGCACACGAATGAACCCTCTTTGCAATATATTGCTTGGCTCAACTACGTCCTCGACAAGTACTTTTCCAGAGGAGTTTAAAAAAACTTGCTTCATAGATGCCCTATGTCATTAAAAAATTAAAGAATGCTTGCAAGGAGTGCTGGATGTCTACTGACACATTCGCTTATTGCACACTCGAACTTCCCAGCGTGTCACGTAGAAAAATCCGAGATCACCCACCGCGCGTCTGGGCGGTATTCCCCAATCTAAGGCTGTTCCGCGTTGAAGTGACCCCGTCTCGCGAGAGCAAGGTACGCTGTTCATTCGAATACTTTCATAGCCGGATTTAAAATATAAGGAATGCCCTTCTGGTAAAGACCACTCTGACTGTTTTATTTGTGTCCAAGGCAAGTCGCTGCCAAGATGCGCCTCAACCTTCACTGGCAACCTAGATCGGATGCGATCTGTTATTCTTATGAGCCACGGCCCTTTGCCTTCAACGACAACCGTCCGACGATACGTAATGCCCTTATCTAATCTACAATATCCCGTATGCCCACAAGTCACGGCAGTTGCACTACCAAATTCTCTAATTCTGACAGACGTGGGCTTGCAATCATCTACTATCTCAAACGTGCTTCCCAACCTAGCCTGCTCCTGCTCCTCTATACGCACAGTATTGTGTGCTCTGGTACTGCGTAGTGTGTCACGCATACCCGAATCGCCATGGTAGGTATACCACCCAGGATCATGGAGCAAGGCTTTGCCGTTGAGATGTACGACAATCGCCGTCGTATCATTATGGCCATGCCCGCCAGGTCCAGATAATCCATATCCCGTAGGGCCACAATCTAGCCAGACATCTAATTCGCCGCGATTCAAGTGCACCAAACCGGATCGCGGAAGATAGCAAGTTCGCTCAAGCAACCTTGTGCACGGCGAATCATGGCCAACAGTCCACAATGCGAAGGACTCTGAAGGACTTTTGGGGGCAAAAGGCTCTCCAACAATCTTGCTAGCGACGTGCAGGCTCTCGTTAACATTAAGGTAAGGTTCCTCATCTAGGCGAAGCACCCTCGCATCGTCGCCATCTCCAATAGGCGGGACTCTGCCTTTCGCATCCGCCAGTCTGGCCAATGCTTTCGCAATCAAAGCAATGGAATCCATCAACCAAAATGGTATTTGCCGGCGACTAGCTTTAAGGGCAAGAGCTAATAGAGTCAGAAAATCAAGATCAAACCGGATGTAAGGAATACTGCCCTCGTAGGGGACACCATCACTATAAATCTGCCGTTCAACTTCAAGACGCAGACGGCGAAGCCCTCTGCGAACATAATCGTCACGTTGTAAATAAATCCCAGCAAGCGCCAATGCGCTGGCTTCTCCAATCGCATGATTGTTTGTTATCTCGCTATGCGGCGACATTTGACGCGTCAAGGAAAACGCATGTGACGCGACTACATCATTGATGAATCGATGAGTATTTGGCGATGCGTCGTGGCAAAGATCAGCGAAGGCCACAACCGAGAATATCCGAACCGCCAGCTGCAATCCGTCACGCCAATGTATGCCATGCTCGAACGGTGCTTCACTGAGAATTTGCTCTAGGTGTGCCAAGCCAACTTCAGTCCAAGCTTGGTTACGAGTGTAACGCCATGCTTGCCCAAAGCAAGCCAGGTGGTGAAGCCTGCCTAGTTCCCACGGAAACCGGATGTCGCCCGGTACTTCAGCTAGTGGCAAAAAGACAGAGTCTTGCCGCCAACGCCGCCCAGAAATCGGATCAACGTCCCATCTTCCAAAGTTTGGAGAAGCGCTGACGTCTACCCGCCGCCCATTTATCTGAAAAATCCCACGCCGAGCATCTTCGGCTTGCGCCATAACTCTTTTTCGATCCTTAGCAAATTCAGGCGTACTAAGCGAAGCACGAGCGCCAAACAACCACGTACCCGATAATTCCGAGGGGCGGTCATCAATTTCGGACAATCGTGGCGGCCAATTCTGTCGCGCGAAAACTTTAGCGCCCAGACGCCGCGCCATGCGCAATGCGAAGGCGGGCAACTTACCAATAAACCGCCAACTCCCGATGGTCACAAGCGCCATCCGATTATAATCAGATAAAAATCTGCGCGTCAGGCGATCAAACATAATAAAATTATTCGATACCGTGGTGCACGATAATAAAAGCTTGGCCATATGGCAGTCCGCTAATATGACATCGGTAACGATTTGCAATCTCATCAGCCGCGCGAAGCGCTCCAGGTGTTTGGTGGCACCCATAGTCGTCCAGTACAATAACGCCGCCACTTACCATGCGCGGCAAAAAGAAATCTAGTGAATCCCGAACAGGCTCGTAAAAATCCACGTCAATATGCACGAAAGAGAATCTCCGATCGGCAACTTCGTTAAAACGATCAGGAATCCAACCGCGATGGTAGACAAGCGACTCGTACCCGGCGAGATTCTTTTTAACCTCGTCCTCGACACCACGATAATCACCTCTGACCATATTAGTACCCACATCTTCAACTGCAGGTTCGGCGAGGCCCTCGAAAGAATCAAACAAGTGCATACTGCAACCCGGCCTCATAAGGTTGTAGCGCCGATTATATTCGGAAATAATCAAGGAAGACGCCCCTTTAAATACGCCACATTCCGCCCAATCTCCATTCAAGCCTTTAGTAGAAAGCAAAAGATTCCGTACCATGTACATTCGCTGTATTTTTGGTCCGCCTGTACCTTTCCATCCGAAACGAGTCTGGAGTTGGTATATTTCCAAGAATTCCGGATCGCACAACGGCCAATTAAATAAATTGTTAGCAACTAATCGGTATCCGTAGGTGGCAAGAAGGCTCTCAAGAGTTTTGCGCACGTAATTTTTAATCATCGGTATATTCCAGCTTTATCGTTTTCAAAGTTATGGCACCTAGGAAGCTAGCCAGCTGAGCAATCCCAACCAAAGTGAGCCACCCAACAGAAGTCGAATCGGTAAATTTATTGGCAGGACCACACGAGAATGATAATAGCCGAAGATAAGCTGCACAAAACTGGAAATTGCTGTTCCTAAGGCGGCTCCATAGATCCCATAGATTGGGATTAAAAACCAATTGGCTGCGATATTCACTTGAACCGCTAATAAGGCAGAAACCCCCACCAGAATAGTTTTTTTTGCAATGTAAAGTCCCGCAACCGTTGCCATGAATAGTCCATTGAGCAAAGCACTAAAAGCTACCGGCGCAAAAATTGTTTCAGCCTTGGAGTAATCGGCCGGGAAAAGTAATTGCAATAGCGGACCGCGCAATGTGATTAAAAGTGTCGCAATCACCAATCCAGCGATTAGAAATAGTCGCTGCGCGTGGTGTATCATTTCAACTGTGGCGTCCGGACCCTCTTGGTCATGCAAGCGCGTGTATGCTGGAAACAAAAATAGATTAAACGGCCGTGCGAGTAACGCCACCGCCGAAACCACAACTATTGAAGCGGCATCATAGTACGCCACTTCAGAATTATTACTGGTGAGTAAGGAAATCATGAAGCGGTCGGCGTAGCTCAAAGCAACACCGCCAGCGATGACGAGAGTGTGGGGCCAACCATAGCCCAGCATTTCGCCCAGAAGCTTCGCCTGAAAGGCGAGACGCCCTCGGTAAAAAAATGCCGAGCAAGCTAAAAACAACACCTCGCCGGCCGCCAGACCGTAGATATAACCGGCGACATTCCCAAACAGTAGCGCGCCGGCGGTGATGACCACCATCTGCTGGATCGCTCGCAAATTGCTAACTAACGCATGTGAAGCAGCCTGATGCCGAGCGCGCAACCAATTCAATACCTCATTGTTAAGTAAATAACTGAACACCAGCGCAATGATGGCCGCCACCAACAGCATATTAACTTTCAATCTGAATTGGTCTTCGAAAAATAGTAACAAGCCAATGAGTAATGCTGTAGCTGGCAAGGCGGTAAAACATGCACCACCTAACACTGAGCCAAAAACTAGGTCCTCGCGCTCCTTGAATCCGGTCCAGCGAACGGCTGCCTGTGATAGGCCCATTCCGGCGAGTGATATGACCAAAAGCAGCATTGTCTTGGTTAGGACAAGCTCACCGTAAACTTCGGCAGGCAATAATCGAACAAGGATAAGCACTAACAAAAATCCCGACAGCATGGTGCCAACAGTCGAAACCCCGTAGGTCAGAAACTGGCGCGCATAAGCGCCTTTTAGAATATTATTGAGGTCGAGTCGCACTAGAAATATCGCCACCCGCACGGCGGACCTCAAGAATTTGCTCGCTCATTTTCACCACCTGCTGGTCCCAAGTGTGCTCCTTTGCATAACTCAAACGCAGTTCTTTGTCTCGGTCAGTGTCTGAGAAAATCGCCCGTCTTACTGCACGGGAGAACTCGGATGCCGAAGAAGCCAGCGATACCAACTCACCCATTGCCTCGGCCGCTGGGTAGCGCGTTGACACGATAGGAAGACCTGCCGCGAAGTAATCAAGGAATTTTGTGGGCGTTGAATACTGTATGTGCTCATTCTCAGCCCGATAAGGCACTAAACCTACAGTTGCTGATCGGTAATAAACGCTGAGTTCAGAAAAATTTTTGTATCCCAAGTGATGCACATTTGGCAGGGCAAGCAGTTCTTCTACCTCCGTTGCTGGCGCTAAGGCGTGAACATACCCAATAAGGACAAATGAGACATCCTCGAGGTTGTTAGCCACCTTGTGCAAAAGCGTGTAATCGAACCAGTTAGCGAGCGTCCCCGCGTAGATCGCGATGGGTGTCGGGATATCGGAAACATCTGGCGGCGGGTCGTTTGTTATCGTAAAAGCGCTAAGATGCTCATCTCCGCACCCATGACCAATGCGGTAAACTTTTGGGTTTAGTGCAAGAAGCTCTTTTTCCAGCAATACACCCGGAGTAAATATCAGATCAGCAGATTTCACCGTTCTCGTGAACTGCTCCCTAAAAGATGCCGACGCGTCATAGGTATGGAGGCCATCAACACAGTGAAATATAAGCATTTCCCTGCGGATGCCCCCGATGACCCCCTCCCACCGAGGTGAAAAAGACCAGACGATGGGGCACCTCATATCAGCGGCTCTCATTGCCGACCTAACTTGATACGACAGTAACACTTTGTTAACCCACTCGATTATGGCTATGCCGTGCATGGGGATTGCCAAGGGGCTAATAATTTTTACATTAACTGGATCTAAACCTTTCCTTTTTTTTGCAGTGTGGGCAGGCCGAAAAAAAGCCTGCAACCTCCTCAAAACGCGGCCGAGCTCTGAAAACTTCGGCATTCGGCCACCCATGGTTTCCACATAAATAACGTTGTTGTGCCGGCTCAAAATGGCTGAGATCTGCATGTTTGATACTGCGTTATCACCCCACTCACTCGGGGACATAATCAGGATGTCTTTACCGTGCAAAACGGGCCGACTCTCACCACCATTTTTTATCATGACGGCTTCTGGCACAGATAATAGTACTCACAGGCTAGTTTCGTAGCAGCCCTATTGTTACGAGTAAACAGATCAAGATATCTGAAGGGACTCAGGAACCATCCCAGAGTAAACCGTGAAAGAAGATATAAATGAGAATTTGAGAAGCAGGAACTAAAACCGTCTCGAAGTAACCAAATCAGAGCACAAACAGGCCCTACAGAAACCCCTGACATACGTTCATCGAATGCGTTTGTAAGCACCCTCAGCCCCTCTAATGTGTATCTTTGGTAGTCGTATGGGTCTGCATGAAAGCCCTGCAAAAAAGGCACTTCCAAATAGAGCATCCCGCCCGGCTTCAAGACCCGCCGAGCCTCATCGACGACTTTCTGCGGGTTCTGAACGTGTTCGATGACGGCCTGACATATCAGACTATCTATACTACTGTCTTCAAAAGGCAGGCGATGAGCGTCGCCCAACACTGCAACAGTGGGCGTCTGCTCGATATCCAGATGGTAGACGTTCGCCTCAGTCGATATCACGTCTTTCCACAGCCGATGGCCACACCCTGAAAGCCCCCCGGACCCTATATTGACAACTGTTGCTCCGGGTCGGAATACCTCCTTGTGAATCATGCGCAAGCTTTTCTTCGGTATTACATTGAGGGTTGGCATTGGAGGATATAATAGAGACACAAAAGACCGTAAGACGGGACTTCTCTGACCCACCGAGCTCACTATTTCGTTACTGCCATACCCACCGCTCATCCAAACCTCAAGTAATTACCGCTGACGCTTGCGCCCTTCTGAATACAAAAGAAAACCTAATCTAGACCATAACCTCGTATACAAAGCGTCCGGTATTGCTCGCTCAAAGCTACGCCGCTTGGACATAGGCGCCAAAAACGAGATCGCATGCTTTTGCTCAAAGGAAGTTTGCAACGTGAAGTCAAAATCCGGGAACAGCGACTCGCGAATTTCACGTGCGGTGTAGTACTTAGACAACGGGGCGCCGTTTAAGGCCTTGCCGTCCGTATATCGGTCGTGCAATTCCTGAATTGACATCGACAGTAATTTACCCCGCAAAATGCCGTAGCGGAGGATCACATTAATCCAATTATAGAGTGAGTTTCGGTGGTACAACATGATACCCAGTTGACCATCGGGCTTTAGAACTCTTGAAATTTCTCGAGCGCACTGCTTGGTATCAGGGCTGTGATGAATAACCCCCCAGCTCCAGACAAAATCAAAGCTGTCGTCCGCAAAAGGTAACGCTTCTGCGTCGGCCTCAATAACCTCAGCCGACATCCCTTTCAAGCCTAGCCGCCGCTCCGTGACATGGACTGACATGGGCGCAATATCAATAGAGCTCACTTCCCCACCTAACCGACATAGCGCTTCGGTATGAGCACCCAAACCACATCCGACCTCTAAAACCTTTTTTCCCTCAAGCGTTTTTGGGAGTAAGCCTGAGAATAAGGGCGCCCCTCTCTGTTGAGCGAAATACCCGTCTTGAGAGAAATTCAAATCAAACTTGGTCAAAAGTAAAAGCAGCTCATCATCCGTTATGTCTGCCTTCATACCAAGGTGATCAATCTCACCAGGGTCTACATAATCTTGAGAATGACTTGACCACCACTCCTTTGAACGCGCCTTCAATTCTTCGTCTTGCCTTTCGGTAGTCTGCGTCATTTCAAGCTTCCTCTCTGCTTTTTACTCATGTTGCAGTATCTCCAGGAAGGATTTGTATCTGACAGCCCAGTCATATTGAGCCACGTGCTCAATATAACGCTCACTCATCTCCCGACTCCGAGAAGTCAATGCCTCCCCAAGCTTTTCGAGATGTTCAGCGTCGTTACTCGCGAACAACCCGATCTTGCCCGCTACCTCCCGGCTTTCATCTAAATCGGTCGCTACAAATGGAACGCCAGAACTCAGAACCTCAAAGATCTTAATTGGGCACATACTGTGCGTTAACTCATTAACAATAAATGGCATCCAAAACGCATCAATACTCGCTAGGAACTGTGGCAGGCGCGTCCTAGGGTATGCGCCCAAAAAAACCACGTTTGGTGGAAACTCTTCTTTTTGCGCGACTCCCTGCCCGCCAACTTCCGGGCCAACGAAAAGAAAAGTCCATTCTTGTTTACTCTGCGCCATCCGCCTTACTAGATCAAAGTCAAGCTTATGAAGGGCGCCGTAATATCCTATTTTGATGCCTAAATAAGGGGCGGTATTTTGGTCCAACTCTACCCTGCCTGTGGCCACCGGTCCGAATAACGACAGATCTGTTCCGTGTCGCAGTAACTTTATATGCTTGGCGACCGGCGCATATCGTTCATAGAGCCTGCGGGACGTAACAATGCTCGTATCAGCAATTTTTAGCATCTCTGCCGTTAATCTTGCCGTCGATCGCGGTATACCCCTAATACCCTGCCACTCATCAACCATATGAAAAACTACTTTTCTCGGGGCGAGCCTGTCGAGCACCGGCATTGCAAAAGGGTAATAGCTAATTATCGTGGGTGATGTAAATCCCAGTTTAGTTACGGCACTAAGAATAAAGCGTATGTTCACTAGCTGATTCAAATGGTTGACAAAAACATTGTCGAAAATAACGCCCAACGCTGGATGGTACGGAAATGGAACGAATCCGACAGTAGTCCATATATTCGGCGCCACCTGCTCAATAGACTTCCTCAGTACCGGGAAGATTCTTTTTGAAAAGTCTGTCCATCTCCGAACAATACTTATCGGATTCGCTGGGACTTCAACGTACAAAACCCTATGGCCGTCGGCCGCCAACCTCTCAATGTAATGATGCTTTGACGTTCGAAGTGGGGTGTCCCACTGCTCACAATAAAGGACAATAAAATCCAACGCTCAAACGCCTTTCGGTCTAATCGAGCAGTTACGCGCATGGAAAAGCGCCGCCAAGATAAAAAACACAGACATTATTTTGAACATGTAAAGCACGTTTAAAGTTAGCGACATTACCAGCATGGCTAATACTGTAGCCCGCAGAGCAGCCGCCAAAGCAAACGATTCCCCGTGAAGTCCTCGCGCTAGCTCTTTCCAGAAAAACATAATCTTTAATGCCAGCAATAACGCAAGCACTACTCCATTTTCGAGAACAAATTGCAAACCAGAATCAGGCAAAAAGTCGTAGCGGAAAATAGAAGACCAGAAGCCTATGCCCAGTGGATGCTGACCAATCAGATCTAAAGATAAGACTATCTTCGCAATTCTCTCCGACGTTGAAAGATCGAACCCTGAAAAACCTGACGCCCAGCCATTCGATCTCAAGCTCGCCACGTAGCGTGGATCTAGCCCTTCCGCAATTGACGCATCGCCAACGTATGTTCGAGACACTAATTCCGTGAAGAAAAGTAGGCCAACCCCGGCCATTACTATGAGTGCGACAACCTTCCTTTTGTTTTTCTTGGCGCGAAGACTTCTTATCGTCAAATAGCCGCAGCCAACAGCCAACCCCAGCAGTGGCGCACGTTTGCCACACATCACTATACTGACAATTCCCGCTACAAATATGCAAATTGCAGCAGGCCTGCTAGTCGCAAGCAAAATTTTCGAGGCAGAGGTATCCTGCATCAAAATTGAAAACAGTAATAACTCAACAATTAATATCTGCCCGTAATACTCAACTCTATTAGTAATTAAAAACGGCTGGTTCACAATAACGGATAAAATCCCCAATATTGAGGCTAAGAATGAGGTAATAGCCAACGACCTCAGGATTAAGCGTTCGCCATGATTGGAAAAATATTTGCAAAAAAAGATATAATAAAAACCGATGCTTAAAAGCTTTGTCAAATAGATTAAGGAAACGGAAAACTGGGGTAAAGAAAGCTCTCCGTACTGCAATAAAAGCAGAAAGATAGAGTAGACGAAGAATCCCGCCATCTGGCTGAAAAATGATTTTAATTTGGGCCTTAGGGCGGCCGACTTGCTCTGTAAAAACGCGGAAATTATCATAAGAAATAAAACCACATCCGCTATTTTAAGACGAAAAGTGAGTGTGTCTTTCTTATAGTGTCCGTCGATATTTACACCCTGAGACAAACGCCCCTCGCCGCCGGGAAACAGCTCAAACGAGAAGTAAAAGTCGAAGAATAGTGTGAATACGGCTGCGTGAGCTAAGTACTTCATTTGCGCCTTAAATCGGGCTTATTCCAACCTTGATAGTCCGAGAGATTCATAAAAACCATACTGGCGTTTCGATTTCTAGACGGCCCTGCCAACCTTCCGAAAACGGCATTTTCATAGTCAACCCAACCATGAGGCGGAAACGTCGAAGGGGCAGTACTCAATCGCAAACCTCACTCCGCCTTGCGGTTGACCCCGTAGCTGACCCAGCCACGCCATATTGGAATTTGACCTATCTTCTGTAGCTCTAAGCCGGCGCCTTCATGTAGGGTTTTTATGCCATCCTTACTGAATCTAAATTCGATCTGAGCCCCCAATCTGTCATAAAGCTCTCCTACGACCGAGGACACAGATTCGTTGTGGTGATGGGGAATGCTCATAGACCATTTTTGGAAGCCTACTGTCTTTAGAAGTCTGGCAGGAAGCGTAAGGCACACATAGACAAGTGGCGCCAATACGTTGCAAAGCAGTCGCAACACCGGCAGGGGCAGTCTATGGGTGACCTTCCGGACCAGAGTGATCGGCATTAATAGTAGTCGCTTTACAGGAAATTCATGCAGGCTGGAATAGAGGTACATTGCCAGTCGGCCACCGGGTTTTGTCACTCGGCCTATCTCTGCCATGCAGGTCTGGGGGCTAGGTGTGTGATGCAGTACCCCGAAGGTATAAACCCAATCGACAACGCTCTTACGTAAGGGTATCGTCAAAAGTGACGCTCGGATGATAGCTACATTCGTTACCCCTTGGGCCGCTATGCGAGCTGCGGCAACTCTGGTGCCACCATCGCTCAAGTCGATTGAGACCAAAAACGAGTCGGGATTTGCCATAGCGAGCCGCACCGTATCTTTACCATGCCCGCAGCCTCCCTCAAGGCCAATACCGTTCTGTTGCCTAGGGAAATCGGTAATCTTCGTTACCTCATCGTAATGCCAAGACGTAACAGGAGAACTAACGTTTGGCATATCCTCAAGCCAGCCCTCTCCGTAGTGCGTTGAGGTTCGCTGCACAACCGCTTCGAAGTCCTCGGTGCAGTCAAGAACCCCTTCCCTCCATAGATATCTATGTGAACATTGAACACACTGCAGAGCCTGCCACTGCTCGTCTTGCAGAATCTCTAATTCTTCGGACCCACATTGATTACAGTGCACAAGTTTCCGAAGTGCGTTCAAAGTTATCAGAGGAGTATCTAGGTGGGTTTTCATTTTTTTAAATCCTAATCTAGACCCATTTGAGGCAGGTGCTAAAGACGGTAATCAGCATTCGTTTGCTCTTAGCCAAGACCCTAAAGAATATAATAGCCAAACCCTGAGCCACGCTTGACCGCCATTAGCCCGCTCAGCTTGTGCCATTATTGATCTCACTGTTTTTGCGTCTAACCCGATATTATCGGTTAAATCATTTAAGACAGCTCTGATGTCATCTCCCAGTTTGTCTTGTATCCAGAGCTTTAGAGGGACCGTGAACCCTTGTTTTTGCTTGTTAACTAAATCAAACGGAAAATTCTGGATTGCAGCTGTCAACGCGGGTTTATTGGCGACGCCTTTTCGTGGCGTTTTTTGTGAGGCTGGGATGCTCAAGGCCGCACTAATTAGATCAACGTCTAAAAGGGGAAATCTGAGCTCCAGGCCATTGGCCATGCTCATTACGTCCCCATCAGGCAGCAATTTATTTCCCGCATAATGGGTAAGTTCCAGTAGACTAATCTCGCTAAACCGGTCTGGCATCCCCTCTAACTGGTTGCCAATTTGTTGAATCCAAGCTTCTGGCATAGCAGACTCTCCAAGTGGTGGCTCCTCCCCCAGTAGGCTTCTTCGCTGGGCGAAAGAAAACACGCCTCTGCGTACTAAAAAAGTGCTCAAGAGAGACAGGTCGCTCCGCAGTACCTGACTTAACTTATGCCTAGCAATGCTGCCTCCGTCGAAGAACCCAGCGAGTAAATGGCGCAATGATCTTGGCATCGACTTTAGGCGCATCGCTATCGGCACCTGAGAGAATGAGGGATAACCTCCGAACAGCTCGTCTCCACCAACACCGTGCAGGCATGTTTTGATACCGGCCTGAGAGACGCCTCTGCTTATCAGATAAATATTTAACCCATCATCTGAAGGTTGATCCATTCCCTGAAAAAACATCGAGGTTTGTTCCAGCAAGTCCTGCTGGGAAAACTGAATTGTATGATGCTTTGCACCTAGATATTCCGCGATGCGCGCTGCACTTTGTGCCTCGCACATATCAGGAACCGACGGAAAACCCAGCGTGAAAGTATTAATCGGTTGCTCCGCTGTAATACTAGCCATCATTCCCAGTGCTGTAGAGTCAAATCCACCCGACAAAAGCAGACCTACCGGAACGTCAGACACCAAGTGGCGGCGAACAGAAACTTCTAACGCTTCGCGGATCGAGCCCGAATCAGCAGCAGGGTGTGAGGACTGCCACTGCCAGTATGGCTCTGGAGGACCTATTTCTGTATTGCCTTCCACCCACAGCATGTGCCCGGGAAGAAGAGCTCTCACGTCTTTAAAAATGGTCAGAGGGTCTTGAACGGAACCGAAAGCTAAAAGGGAATCTAGGCCAGCCGCATCGATGCTACCGTCTACTACTCCTGATTTCACCAGCGCCCTAGCTTCGGAGGCACAAGCGAAAAGTTGCGGCTGCGAAACGAAATATAATGGCTTGATCCCACATGGGTCCCGCGCCAACAGGAGTTTCTGTTTTGCTTCGTCCCAAATAGCAAAAGCGAACATCCCTCGCAGTTTTCGAAGCAACTCCGCGGGCTCAAAGTAGCGATAAGCCTTCAGGAGAACTTCAGTATCGCTGCCGCTGATAAAGGATTCACCTCGCGCTACTAGGTCAGCCTTTATTTCTTGGAAGTTGTAGATTTCACCATTGAACACAATAGCGTTATTGGTTCGCTCATCAACCATCGGCTGATGACCCATGGCAGACAAGTCCAAGATGGATAATCGCCGATGCGCCAGCCCCAGGGTCGTGCCAAATTTGGTCAGCCTTTTGTATACTCCCTCCCCATCTGGCCCTCTGTGAGCCATGGCGTCAGCGAAAGCGGCAACCACTGAAGAAACAGTGGGCTCAGAAGGGCTCAGGACCAAACCAATTCCACACATAACTAGATGATGTACTCCGGGGGGAATGCACCGCCTGACCGTACAATAAGACTCAAACGAAAAACGGTGCCGATGAAGCTAATACAAAAAGCTACCTGCACGCCGGTTTGCCGATGCACGTCGCTCTAACTGAGGCGGGCCTTGGGTTGCAGGTGCGCAGCTAAAATGATCGCCCCCAAGCCCCATAGCCACCTGAAAGACAGCACATCCATGTCAATGCATATGACTGCCAAGACAACAATATTCAGAGTGAAAATCCTATCCAAACCATCCAAACTCCGCCCCGCACCCAACGTCATCTTCCTTTTTAACATCCATATCAAACCGCAAATCACCGTAAAGCCGAGTAAGCCCATTTCAGCAAGAAGAGTGAAGTAGTGGCTTTGAGCGGAGCGATAGTCCGCCAAATCTGCGGGAATAAACGCTTTGCTGCCTAGGAGCGCTGCATAGTCTGAGAACCCTCCCGGACCAACGCCCAGCCATGGCTCTTGAGTGAACATAACCCAGCCGGCGTACTTCAACCATGCGTAGTGATTAAAAGCGAACATAAACTCAAAATTAAAAGACTCGGACCCGACGGCTGGACGGAGAAAATAGACGGGGTTAGGCACCTGCTTCGTGCCAAGATCAACAATTTCTTTTACAAAAGCAGGGTCGTTGGTATACGTGGCGCTGTAGGCTAGTGGGTAAAGAATCGTATAGAGCTCAAGAATACAAAAGGCGGCAACTGTGGCAATGCCGCCAGCCCAAACCCAAAAGCGACGGCCGAGAACATCCCAGCGAAGGTATAACAAACCTAGCCATACGGCTAAAAGCGTTCCGACAAAGGCTCGCGACATCGTTAGCAGACTGATGACAACCACCGTGGCTATGAGCGCCAATCGGGTCACCCGCTTATTTGGAGGGATATAGTTTTTGAATAGGTGATCTAAGATCGGCAGAGTTGAGACGGCGAGATATGCAGCCGTCATATTTGCCGTTGGTTTTAATAAAGAAGTGACCCGAGGTGTAATCGGAACCAAGTCTTCGATACCTAGCGCAACGCCAATGATTCTGGACGGCTCTGCCAAAGATGAGTGAACGCCAAAGGCCAAAAGGCCAATTCCAATCACACCCATCAGTAGCACTAATAAATAGCTAGCGCTGGCCCAGCTCAATAGCTCCTGCCCCAGCCCATAAACGCGACTACTCAGATAGATACTGACCGCAAGCATTATGAGGTAGAAGACCTTCGTGGCTTCCAAAATGGACTTTTGCGCATGGATACTGGTAAACGCACTGCCATAAAGGATACAAGCTAGCAACGCCAGCAACACACCCACCGCGTCAAGCTTTGGAATCGGAAATCGACCCCTTAAATAATGCAAAGCCATCAGCACGAACATCGGAAGGGCAAGTAACTCTGAAAGCTGGAGCCTGTGAAAAGCAGGATCCATCGGGTTCAGTAGCATTATTGGTAAGGAAAACACCAATAAACGGGTAAGCCACGCGGTCATTTGATCCACTCTATCGAGCTCGCGCGAATGCAAGTTTTGCCACTCAGGGGTTTGCAATTTTAACGCCCGGCAACAGACGGATAGCGCCATGCTGTTCACGGATGTGACGCGCTTCCATTGACCCTAGGTCATCACGCACTCGCTCCAAAAGCTCTCCAATAAAGCCTGTCATTACCATCTGAATCGCAAACAGCTCCAAGCCGATGGCACCCCAAAACAGTGGTCGTATCTGAGTTGAAGAAATGAAGTAGGTCATTGCTAACGCCGCATGGATTACTAACCCAGAAACAAATAAGCAGCCTCCAATCGCGCCAAATAGGCGCATCGGTCGCCTAGAGAAAAATAGCATGAACCAAATGCTTACTGCATCGATGAGTGAACGTGGAAACCGCATCCAGCCGAACTTCGACTCCCCATAACGCCTAGTGTGCCACTGCATGTCTCGCTCGACGATGCTGAAACCCTCAATGTGCAGCATCACAAGAATAAACCGGTGCCAATCACCTCTTAGCTCAAGAAAGGCTAAACACTCTCTCTTGAAGCCCTTCAGCCAGTTCATATCTCTAAGCGTCAAGCCAAACAACTTCTGACAAAATGCGTTATATATTTTAGACGCCAAGTCCTTCCCGTCTCCCCGACCCACACGTGCGCCCG
>CESO01056482.1_pt1 | contig 19121 bp, 14 predicted proteins | sample 356341 | NCBI WGS metagenome assembly CESO01 (sample SAMEA2621812, study PRJEB7988) | marine metagenome | biome: marine biome (ENVO:00000447); feature: deep chlorophyll maximum layer (ENVO:xxxxxxxx); material: "saline water (ENVO:00002010), including plankton (ENVO:xxxxxxxx)" | depth 35 m
GAGAGGGCCGCTAAGGCGGAAAAGCTCATGGATGGGTTTACTGCAATGATCATGGACAGTGATTATAACCCCAGCGAAAAGCTCCGTATGCTTGATACCCAACAGCAACTTTTGGATTCGGATGGTTGGGCCGCTGGATGGGGCCTCGGCGATGTAGGATTTAGTGAGGGGGCTCTCGCCTCCATGAGGAAGAATATACGTTCACTTCGCCGTAATGTTACGGATGACGCTCTTGCTGAGACTTTTGATGTTCTCGGTGGGATCAATCTTGCTACCTCTAAGGATGTCTCACGAGGTCTCCACGCCAGTCTTAAAGACTCGGATGTAAAGAGGCTTGTTGAGCTTCAGACAAAATCGGCTATCGTACTGCACACTAGTGATGGAAAGTATGTTACCGTTCCTGCCAGCGACTACGAACAGTGGGCCGCTGAACACCGCGATTTTACTCCTGTCGGTGTCGTTATGGAAAATCCTGAGGACTCAGGCCGCCCTGACGGAGCACCTGTAGGTAAGAGTGGTCTCTCTATCTACGGTAAGGTTCCTGAGAAAAAGACCGATGGTGGACAAGAGTATGTTCACCCTAAGGTCCGAGAGCAGTTCCGTCACATGGATACTATCCGCCTCTACGAAAGTGGAGAGGGGAATATTGCTGAGGACGACAAGGATGTCCAGAGACTGGCAAGGGAATTCCCTATGCGGGCTATGGCTCTCTTGGAAAGTAACAAACAGTTTACTAACGCCTTGGCTGCTATTAATGCAGACCCGGAGGCCAAGAAGAATATACGTGCTTACTCTACCGCTGCCTTGGCTCCGGATCAATATCCGGGTTATGATGAGTGGCAACAACAGACGTTTAACCTCCGGCGTGTTCTTACTAAGAGTGGCGGAGAAGGTCGAACCCTCCTTGGATTCCCTGAGGTTACTCAGTCGGGATCTAACCGAGCTGGCTTGACCCCTGAGCAGATCCAAGCGGGGAACATGTATGCCCTCGCTATGTACGGCGAACAGATCTTTGACGATCCGGGTGTTGAATGGGATCAGTTCGATGTAGCTAACCGAATCAACGTAGCTCGCCAATACCTGACCAATCCCAAGCTTTGGGACAATGGGGTCACTTCTGTTATGAACGAGGCCCTTAGTCCTAGTCCGGAAGAAGGTCAGATTTCAGGTGACGCTCAGCGGCTTCAAACTACAGTGCTTCGGCACTACAACGATCAGCACCCTGATCAGAACTTCGAAACGATGGACGAGCTGCTTTCGACCGTAGGCAGTGCTCCCTTGAGATATTACGAAGATCACATCAACGACCGAAATGGTCTGTTCCGTATGACTATCGACGACCCGGACAGCGGAAACGTCAACACTGTTGATGGCTTTGTTCAGTCCTTCGTCGACAGCTCAGAGGTGATCTTTAGTAACCTGAACTATAGCAACGATCCTCGTTCTCCCGAGTACTTCTACGAAGAAGGATCTCCGGAGGCTACGGCTGCCTCTCTGTTGATTGAAGCTACTAGAGATCCTAATAACAGGATAGCCCTTGAAGCGATCGGGCAGCAGCTCTTTGAAGGCGTTCGCGCCTCTGGAGCCGAACTCGCTGATTCCAACGCGCTCGGTGGGTTCTTCTTCCGTAACCTTAAGAAATACGGATACGAAGGCGCTCTGGATAAGTTTGATCGGCTCGCTGAGGTTACCTATAAACACTACGTCCGATCAAGAAGTCCTATGGCCGTAAAACACGGGAAAGAATTCACCTCGCCTTCTAAGCATGATAGAATTACTGCTCTTAGTAAGGCGTTCCGCGACAGAGCAGCTCAGCTCTTCAAATTTGATCGCAACTCTTCGCAGGACAACGCAACAAGAGATATCTCAGCTGATGAGACATTTAATTACGATGAGCCGACTGGTGGGACCGTCAGGCAGCGAGGATTCTCCGCTGTTCTGAACCCCGATCTGTTTAGTGAAGAACTCCGTGCAGGTCTTAGGCCCTTTAGGTTTAATGCCTACCACGCGTCAAATGAATACTTTAAGCCTCCCACCTCCCAGTGATGTGAGTAGGGATCGCTCTTCAATTGGCGGCTCGGTTCCCTAACGGGAGCCGGGTCGTTTTTTCTAACTCTCTTATATGGCTTCACTACGAACCCCAGTAAAAGGAAACTACTAATGAACAATGATAAAACCAAGAACCCCTTCGAGATCCAATCTGTCGAATCTCAGAGGCTTGACTTCTTTACCGAAAACGCTACTAACAATAATGAGCGGGACACCTTTGGTAGTCACTTGCCTAAGACGATGGACCTCGCGGTTCACAATGGTAAGTTCTACACAGGACTGACTAACGCTCACTTTGCTGCGATGCGTATCCTTGATGAAGAAGCAACCAACACTAGAGAGCTTCGAAAAGGAGAGCTAGTGGGCGGTGGGCAAGCAGCTTCTGCGGCCTCCTCTATGGAGAACAACAGTTATGCTCAGATATCTCGCCGTATCGAAGAACAGATGTTTGGTCGGACTATTACGACCGATGAGTCTCGGAAGACGGAGCTGGACGAAATCGGCTACTTCGCCCCCGGCCAGAGCGTTGGCGGCGGTCAGGACATCGGCCTTACAACCGATTTAGGCTTGAGCCCTCTTTACATTGCTCTGAGAGAACTCGATGCCGACACCACGACCACTGAACAGCTCTCTATGCTGTTGGGTACTATCATGGACCCTATCAACGGCGACGACACGGCCCGAGAAGGTGTCCTGACTCGTCTTGTGGAAATGAATGCTGTTCCAGAGCAGATGGTTAAAGAAGCCCGCCAGTCGGGTAACTACGATACCGTCATGGCCGTTGCAGGTACTAGTACCAACACGATGCAGGCTGCTGTTGATAGGGTCGACGAACTCGACTTCCCTCAGCTCGCTCAGGAAGCTACCGCGGCTGGTCTCGATAGTCCGATTGCTCGCGGTTTCTTTATCCTCGAAGAATTCCAGAAGGGCTTCTCGCGTGCTGCGTCGAAGTTCTTTACTGGACAGATGTCGCAGGAAGACTTTGCCAAGATCCTGTTACAGGGAACTAAGGTTTACGGTGCTGACTTCGTAGAGGAGTCAATGGCCTTCCAGCACCAGCATAGCTTTACCCTCCCCTCAGGGGAGAAACGACCGGGCTTTAGCCTCAGATCAGAGGAGGGACGCAAGGCTGCCTACGATAGCCTCGACGACGACTTCAAGGCCGGGCTCGAAGCTTTGGGTCTAGATCATAATCGTATTGGCTCTAGCGCTGCTCACCTTGGTAACGAGTACTCCTATAAGATGTATGTTAAGAATATCCTCCTCTCCGCCGCCTCTACTAACATGCGGGAAGTGGCGTACGAGACGGAGATGCACGACGGGCTTAGCTATGCTACCCGTGCTATCACGGACATGGCGATGGTTGACTTCGCTAATGATCCGACCTCAGTCTTCATGACTGCCTCTACCATCGCTGGTGGCTTCGGTGCCTCCGCCTTGGCTGGTGGTGTAGTCAAGCAGGGACTGAGCAAGACGATGATCTACACGGCTATAGACGGCCTTATGGCTGGTGCCGCCGAGGGCTACGCTATGTCTATCTCCGAGGACCTCAGTGCTTTCCAAGCTGGTAAGACTGGCGTCACGATTGACTACTCTCAGGTCATGGACGATACAGCTCTCTACGGCAGCATGGGCATGGCCTTCGGTGGTCTTCTCCCCGTCCTCTTTGCAGGCGCGGGCGCTGGAGCAGGCAAGCTCAAGAGTCCTGCCTCCGCGATGCTTACGGGCGTCCGGAATACTATTGATGATGTAGCCGGTGCTGCAGGTGTAGAGACGGCAGGTATGGCCAACCGGTCTGCTGTCCGCTCCGCCTCTAGCGCCGAGCTTGAACGGGCTCAGGAGTACTCTCTCCTCCACCCCGGCGCTGTGATCCGTCTCTTCAGAGGCGAGATTGAAGCTCTGGATGTGGTAGGTCAGTCCCTCCGAAGTATGACCCGAAAGGGTGACGAAGGTCTCGAAGCTCTCGAAGCTCTCTTTGACACCGACGGGCTTGCTCGCATGGGTGTGTCACCTCTCGAAGTTGCCGACCTTGTACTCGCCATTCAGAATAAGCTGGGACCCGGTCAGACGATCGGTGCCGACCAGTTGATGGGTATTGTTAAGAAGTACGCCAAGAAGGCTGATCGCGCTACGCGGTACGCTGGTATTGCTGGTGAGTCTTCTCTCGAACGACGAATGAACCTGACCCTCGGTGCTCTTGCTCAGACGGGTAAGAGAGCTGCGGCTCGGTTCGTCGGCGGTCGTGGTCTGGTCTCCCTGACTGATGCTGAGGCGGCTAAGTTTGCCGTCTCCCTGAAGTCCTTGGCGGACGGCGATACCTTCACCCCCGATCAGATTAGAGTGTTCATGGAGCGCGTTCTGCGTCTCAACGACATGGACGTTCAAGATAGGGCTGCGGACCTGATCCGTAAGCGGTTTGGAAATGACGTGGACCTCACGCAATTTGAACAAACCCTTAACGGTGTCCGCTCCCAGTCCAAGGCTGCTCGTAAGGATAAGTACCTACGAAAGATCCTTAGAGCCGAGCACGCCATGGACATCCTCGATAACGAACGAACTATCAAGATCGCTAGCCGCTTGGGCGTTAGCTCCAAGAAGCTCCGGGCTTACGTCCGCGAGATGAAGGGCGCGATCGGTGATGAGAAGTTGGTGGCCGATGTTGACGCTCGCTATCAAGGCGCGCGTGAGGCTATCGAAGCTATCAACGCTGAGGGCCTCGAAGCCTTCAAATTCCTCGACGCTCCCGAGAGCTATAACACTCGCCGCTTCATTGAAGAGGATGATAGTGTGGAAGCGATCCGAGAGCTGGACGAGAACCTGCGAGCCCTGACCCGAGAGACGAATGAGGCTCGGGCCAAGTTCCAAGAGAAAGGCCAGAAGAAGCTTCTCGCGGACAAGCTGCAGGAAATTAAAGAGAAGTACGCCCCGGAACTCCAGCGGCTTTCTAAGAGCCTTGGACTTGAGCTTGACCAGAGTCAGGCCATGGAACGGGTCGTTGCTAAGATGGACGGTACTCTTCCGTTCAAGCTGATGTCCGAGCTCCAGCAGGGTAAGGTCATGGCTGAGGGAATCACCCGCGCCATCGACAACGTCTCTGCGGACAAGGTCAGCTCAGGACTCGCCGCCCGTGACCGAGGGTTCATTGACATGGCCTTCGAGGGTACGGGTCTCGGCGAACGCTTCCGTAACATGTGGACCAAGATGGCCATGTGGGGAAGCACCGGAGCTCAGCTCACTCGTAATAACAACCGCCTCATCCGAGGCATCAGCCAGCTCATTACTGGGCAGCACGTCGCCAACAAGGTTCACACCAACCTGACCTCCTTCATGACGATGGAGTCAGCGGTAGAGTCAGCGCGACGTCTTCCTATGATGTTCCATCAGATGCGTAAGGGACATCGTATTAAGCTGGGTGGAAAGGCGAACACCCTTCTGGGCTCGTCCTTCAACAACCTGCGTATGCGTGGGCTTCTTAGCTCCACGGATCAGATCAATGCCTCCAACGTCAGCGAGTTCGTTGACGAAGAGCTGATCGAAGCCTACAACAAGCTGGGCGGTCCTGAGGAGTTGGTGGAAGACCTCCGTGCTATGCAGGACGAATTTACTTCTATTATGGTCCGCTCCTTGGAGGAGGCTGCCGAAGCCGGTATCCCCCTGCCTAAGGGCGTCACCGCTCAGACCTACATCCCCCACCGCGTGGCGGGCAACATCTCTCCGGAGAAGGCTGCCTCGTTCGTGTCGGACTTCCGTCAGCTTCGTGCTAAGCAGCTCCTCGGTAACAAGGACGCTGCCCTCGACCTCGAAACTCTAGACGCCCTCGGGTGGATTCAGATCACTCGTGGTGCTGAGGTCGCTGGTGACGGTACTAAGCTCGACAAGAAGTTTATCATCCCCGCCGACTCTCCCTTCTATGGGATGTCTGGTAAGCTTGATGATCCTATCGAGGATGCGATCTGGCTCCGTAAGAATGTGATCGGTAAGGGCCTTAAGCAGCTCGAAGCTCTGGAACCGGGGGAAGGCAAGTTTGCTTCCGCCGCTAGTGCTCGCACCGCTGCCGTGGACCTCGCTGAATCTCCGGCCGACCTCCTCGCCATTAAGCGTGGTGAGGCTGTGGCCCGTTCTAAGGACACGCCCCGTGCCGAAAGCGCTGCCCAGAATGGCCGCTCGCAGACCGTCGCCGATGCGGTGGATGGACTGGACGAGCAGCTCACGGTTCTCGAAAGAGGCCGCTCTGAGCTGGCTAAACTGGACGGAGTGGGAACCAAGAAGCAGCAGCGTGCTAACAAGGCGCTCGCTAAGAAGATGGACCGCGCTCTCGCTGTCCGTCGTAGTCAACTTAACCAAATGATTCGAGAGGCTACCGAAGTCGGCGAAGACCTCGGACTCCGTACCACCGTACGCATGGCTCCGGCTGAGCGTGGTCGTGTGGCTATGGACGACGTTTCGTACCGCGGACTTTCGGATGGTCACTCAGCGCTAGTCGACAAGCTCGACGAGCTCGTGGCTCAGGGTATCATGGACGACGCTGCAAAGCGGGTCATCATGGCATCCTTTGCCGACGTTGATGCTGGCAAGATTTCTGCTATGGCCTTCACTCGACTCGATCGTATGGACGCTCGTACTATGAAGGGCAAGGCAATGATTGGTGGCGGGGATGTGAATACCGCCATTGTTAAGCTTGCCGACATCACGGGACTCGACATCGTGGACGGCCACCCGGCCCGACAGTTTGCCGAGACCTTCATTCACGAAACCTCACACATTGCATTCATGTCCGCCCCGCCCAAGCTGCAGCGAGCCTTTCAGGCCCTGTACAACAAGGTGAAGGCTGGTCACAGAAGCGACATCGTAAAGCTCTTTAGTCAGCATGGCGTTGACCCCGAGCTCGCTCTCAGTAATGTCCACGAGTTTGTGGCCTACCTGTCGCAGATCTCGTTGGTCGCTAGTCGCACGGCTGACGACGCCCTGACCCAGACCTTCCTCGGTCGAGTCAAGCAGTACTTCGTCAAGCTGATGAAGGGCCTGTGGCTCGGTGACGAGATCAACGTCTCTGGCGTTGCTGACTGGGACATGATTGATAAGGGTGTGCGTGGTATCTTCAATCGTCTGGCGGATGATTCCGTCGCTGACGACATGGCCCGTAAGTTTGGCGTGGCCGCTCGGGTTGATGAGTATGGATATGAGCATGCCTCTATGCGTACCTCCACCGAGCTGGATGAAGATATCATGGATCTCCTGACTGCCGAGAAGGCAATCAAGGCTCTCCGAGACACGGCCGCTACCCGAACGGGTCAGCAGTTTGAAGCTCGGGAGCGGGAGATCACCGCTCTGACTAACAGTATTGAAAAACTTGAGAATCTTGCCCCCGGCAAGGCTCGACCGAAGAACAGCAAGCAGCGGCTTGAAACTATGAAGGCTGAGCTCGCTCGTCTTCAGGCTGACGAAGGTGCTTTGCCTGCCTCCGCTATCTCCGACAACGCTACCGAGAAGATCCGACTAGAGGAGCTCCTCGGCGAGAAGCGTTCGCTGATTAGCCGTATCAGCCGCATGGGACCAGTCCTCGATGATGATCTGGACGCCCGGTGGTTGGCTGAGCATTTCCCTGCTGGATACGCGAACGCGGTCCGGGCTGGAGAGATGCGTCTCAACCACCTGTCCGCTATTGATGATCTGGAAGCTGATATCCGTAAGACGAACCCCGACGCTGACCTGACTCAGGTGCGTATGTTCCTCTCGTCCCTTGACCCTCGCCTCACCTCGGACATGACCGTGATCAATAGGGTCATGGCAGATCTTAAGGATGGAGCGGCAGGAGTCTACTACAGAACGGAAGCAGGAGCTGTCACGCTGCAGAAGTCTGGTCTTGAGACTGGTCTTCGACGTAGCGTGGAAACCACCGATGCTACGGGTAATCTTAAGAACCGTAACCTGAACGACATTATGATCCATGAGATCACGCACCATGTGACGAGATCGCTGCAGAAGAACGACCGTAAGTTTGGTCAGCTTCAGCAGCAGCTCTTCCATAGCATGTCCTTTGCTCAGAGGCAGGAGTTCATCTTCGAGGTCGCTTCGGCGGTCCGTGGAGAGAAGGCTACCTCGGACGGCTTTGATGGACAGATTTTCTCTAAGGATGAAGATGGAATGTTTGGTGTCGGTCTAGCTCCGGTAGCTGATGGTCGTACCTACTTCAATACTTACAATGTTTCCTACTATGCCGAGACTGAGGTAGAGTTTGGCAATGAACTGATGGCCCTCGTCCTTGAGGGTCGTATGACTGCGGACAAGCTCCGTCAGGCTGCGGAGAAGGTAATGGGTAAGGCTGAGGCCAAGAGCTTCATCTCTACCGTTACTAACTTCATCACGAACTACCTTGGGAAGGCTAACGAATGGGTTCAGTGGAACGCCAAGGCTGTTAAGGAAGGCACGCTCGCCGGAACGTCGGCGCAGTACCGCATCCTTAATGACATGGCTGACATCGCCGAGGACTTTGGAGCCCGTCTCCACAGTGGCATCGGCCTGAGCACCAAGACCCTTGACACCCAGATGCGCGGAATGGACGCGGTCGTTAATGCCGTCGAAGCTCTGTTCGGGCGTCGTAATGGTATGATTCAGTTCAATGAAAATATGCTGGGGTCGATCCACGGAGACTTCCTGTCTCTGTCCCGTCCCGAGCAAGTCAAGTTGATTAATCGACTGATGTCCGATGCGTCTAAGGCCAAGGGCCACCAGAAGGATATGATCCTGATGGCTGCCTATAAGGTACACGACCACGTACACGGTACGAACAAGTTCTTTAAGGCGTTGGAAGACGTCGAGATCAATGCTTCGGAAGCTCACCCTACGGGTGGCGCTCGTATCCGTCAGCAGATTGAGGAGCTCAATGAAGCGATTGAGATCGGTCAGAAGGCCCTCAAGGATGTTGACGACCCAGTCGCTGAGCGAGAGTTCGCTGCTCTGGTAGATACCCGAAACGAACTCGAAGATTCTCTCAAGAAGGACAAGGGTTCTGGCGACCGTCTCCCTGAGGAGGCCGCTGATGAGACCCCTGTCGTCCGCGATGAGGATCCTGTCATTCCTTCAGTCACTAAGGCGGAAGCCTCTAAGGATCCTAAGGATCTGATGGCCTACGTCTACTCTAAGTTTAAGGCAAGGGGCCTTAGCGATACTCGGCACTCCAATGCTTTCAATGAGGCGTTGATTCGTTTCTTTGATGAGAATGATGTTGCGGCCGTGCTCGCTGTCCGGTCCCCTGACGAGATCGCTGATCAAATCCTCACCGAGGCTTCCTCTATCGAGGTTCGTTCTATCAAGTCCGGGGTTGAAACCGACATCGGAAACAAGGGCATGGAACAAAGAGTTCCTGTCCTCGACGATGAAGGCAACCACGCCCGCAACGCCGCGGGTGAGAAGTTGTACCAGAAGGTCAGCCGACGCAACGTGTCGATCGACCAGACCCGTACCTCCGACTCCGAGGGCCTGTCCATCAGGGACACCCGAGAAGACGCTGTTGGTACGGAAGCTCCCATTAATATGGCGGAGCATATGGAACAGCAGGACATGCGCGTGACCAAGCTTAAGGCTCTCCTCACGTACCTGAATGGCGATTTTGATGGAAAGGCTATACAAGGAGATGGTGAAGTTATCTTCACACGAAAGCAGATTGAGCAGCTTGAAACTCACAACGCTCTGATTCGAGTCCTTCGGGAGGAGTTCCCTGCCGAAGATCCGATTGATATTATCAAGCGGGCTCGTCAGAGGAAGAACAATAAGTACACTGCGGAAGCCAACGAGATTGCTAATCGTATTGCTGCGGTCTCCGGCCTGACGAAGTCCGATGTTCAGCGTGCCTCCGGAAAGGGAGGTCCGATGCGTATGGACGAGATCAGGAGTTTGATGGAGGAAGCGGATAAAATTAGCATGAGGGACCTCGCAGAGTTCAACTCGCAGAACTACTCCCGTAAGCCGGTTGTTGAACCTGAAGTTGTCGACGATGTTATTGATGAGCTGCCTTCGACGCAGCGGATCACTGAGCTCACCGTGTCGGCCCCGAGCCGAGCGGACAAGCTCGACAACTTCCGTAGCAACCTGACCCCTGAGGATGCGGCTGATCCTGATGCCGCTATTGCTCGGGCCGTTGAGGAAGGCGTAGATGAGATTGACGCTACTGAAGCGTTCTTCGATATCTTCCCTCCCACTGGCTGGGCTCAGATCCTCGATCGTATGAAGCGACTCGGGTTTACCAAGAGCAGTGACGAGATCCTCGACATGCTGGAAAGTATGTTCAACGAGAGTGGTGGACCCTTCAAGTTCCTGACGGACGAGTTCATGATGCCCCAAAAGGGATCAGGTGTCTCGTTTGCTAGCGAGCTGGCGGACCTCTACTACGCTGTCCAGCGAGCCAAGGGCGAACTGAACGGCACCTCGGCCCGAATCCCGGCGGAGATCTCTGGTAAGGAGATCGACCTTCCTCGTTTGTCTGATGCTGAGCTTAAGGCTCGGTGGAACAACGATGCCAAGGCCCGCGTTAACCGTGACCAACAGGGTCTTGGTGGCGGACAGGACGAAGCTACCTTTGCTGGTACGGAAGGTCCTGACGGATCTCCCCTTCCTCGTTTGTCTGATGCTGAGCTTAAGGCTCGGTGGGACAACGATGCCAAGGCCCGCGTTAACCGCGACCAACAGGGTCTCGGCGGCGGACAGGACGAAGCTACCTTCTCTGGTATGGAAGGTCCTGAAGCTCCCGCTCCTCGCATTGATGATGCCGGTGGCGGTGAGCCCCCGGTCCCGCCGAAGGCTCCGTCCGCTGCCTCCCCCGACGAGACTCCCCGTAACACGGTCGTCCTCGATCGACTCAAGCTTCGTAAGGCTGAACGCAAGCTCCTCGAAGCTGGTGCATTTAACACCAACCACCGACTGGCAGACAAGGGTACGCTCTCCGAGCTGTACGCTATGGCTGTCCGTGGTGACGATACCTCTATCTACTCCCCGCAGTACGTGAAGGACATGAAGGCTGAAGGTCACACCGATATCGATCCGATGTCCGTGATCGGCAACCGCTACATCCAGCACGCCTCTGGTGGCTTCAAGGCTGCCTACCGCGGTGAGGCGAGTGAACTCACGACTACCATCGGTCAGGTTTCGAGCCCTCAGGCTCACTTCAGCCGTACCTTTACGGATGAGGATCTGGCCGACCCGGAGTTCGGTGAGGGACTTGCTAAGCTCCTCTCTACCTCGTCCTCTCCTGAACTGCTCCTGCAGCAGTACTCTGAGATGACGCTGGGCTCTATCCGTATCCAGCAGATGCTGAAGGACATCTTCGGAACCGAAGTCTCCGTCACCGATCTGTTCGCCGCGGTGGAGCGTAGTCTCAAGCAGCAGGCAGCGTCCTCCGGCATCTCTGGTGCTCGGGGTGGCCGATCGGTCAGCCGCTTGGATGGGGATGAGATCGCGGAGTACATGCAAGAACTCCAGCAGACGTATCTCCGTTCCCGAGGCCTGAACCCCAACCGTGCTCAGCGCAAGGGCTGGGGCCGTGCCTCTCGTATTACTAAGAACCTTACGTACTCCGTCCTCGGAGCTCGGTTCGCCCTCTCGGTCCTCTTCGTTGAGGCCCCCAAGGCGATCTTCTCCCACACTAACCTGAATCCTGTCAAGATTGCCGCTAACACGGGCAGGCTTGGTGCCGCTTTGATTCAGGGCGCTGCGGGTCAGGCGATGACGTTCAAGCCCATGGCCCGCTTCATGTCGAACTTCGGTATCGACCAGCGGATCATGAGCAACACGCTAGAGGATATGGTGTATGAATTCGAGGCTATGCAGGCCAGCTCGTTCTCACGACATGGTTTGAATGGCGAAGAGACGGCGACTCACGAGGCCGCCCACAGTCTCATCGACCGTGCCTCTCGACACAAGTCCGAGATCTTTGCTCCGGGGGCTTCCCCCATGGATCGTCTTGAGTCGGTTACCTCCGCAGCAGCGGACTTCACCGGCGTCCTCTCGTTCATGACCCCTGTGACTAATGCTGTCCGTAAGGTGGCATCGAATCAGGGCAAGGAAGTTCTGATCAAGCACCTTCCTCAGCTGAAGAAGCTTGCCGCAGTTCTCTCCGAGCTGCACGAGGGCGGACGGTTCACGACCAAGGAAGCCATCGGCGAGGCCCGCAAGCTGGGCATCCCGCGCAACTTGGCGGTCTACGCCTCCCACGCTGGCCTTCTGGCTGACGGTGGTAAGGTCGTAGATTCCCTCAGCGGTCTGATCCCCTCGGGGACGGTCCGTGGTCGAGATCTCAATATGAATCAAATTCAGGTACTCATCGAGCAGAACCGTCAGGGCCGCCGCGAGGCTGGTCTTGGCTCCTCCTTCGATGAGGCCGCAGCGGATGCTAACGCCGCCGAGGACAAGGTCCTCCCGGCCGTTAACCAGTTCATGATGTACTTCATTGGCGAAGCCTCCCCGGAACTCCGAGGCGGTATGCGGGTCCAAGGGAATAACCCCCTGTCCGACCTGATGTTCTCCATGCTCACGTACCCGATGGCTGCCTACCAGCACATCTTCTCCAATGGCCTTGCTGCGCAGGGTCCGGCCAAGATCGCTGGTATCGCTTCAGGCCTGATGGTCCTTGAGTACATGAACCGGAACCTCCAGCGCGCTATGAATGCCAAGGATGAGGCAGAGCGCGAAGAGGCCATCCGAAGTCTGACTAAGCCCAAGATGACTGACCTGATCGATGTGGTCGGGCAGTACGGAACTTCCTCCCCGCTCTTCGGGATGCTCGGCCCCTACGCCAAGGATCTCATCGGGAACCCTCTCTCGCAGGCTGCCTACAACTTGGCAGACGTCGAGCAGAAGGAGCGTGAGAAGTTCTGGCGGGCTCAGCCGTTCCAGTCTCCCGCTATGGCGATGGCTAGCAAGTTCGTGGGTACGACCGGTCGGTTCGCCGAGGCAGCCGCCAAGCGCGCTACCTCTAGTGACGACAGGACTCGCAAGAGTTTCAACACTGCCGCTGGCAATGCTGCCAAGCTGGCCGTGGAGGTCTCACCCCTGAACAACCTCGTCATTGATCAAACTAGCAGACTCCTCTCTGGTGGTGGTCTTCAGGACCATGCCAAGGCTCTCTTCTCCGCCGAGAAGGCTGGCCTGAGCTCCCGGCACATCCTGCCCCCGGCGCTTGAGAATCGTCGTGCTGCCTATGGCGAAGAAGGGATCCGAGATCCTAAGCCTCTCCGACAGGGTGATCTCAACCCGGCCCCTCGTTTCTCCCCCGAGACCGAGAAGGCCCCGCTTGAGTCCCCGGTCACCGAGACTCCGAAGCTCCCACCGGCAGCCTCGGTCAAGAAGACTCCTTCGAGCCCCGGTGCTGGACTGGCCGACGGTCTTGCAGAACTAGACTGACTCCTTAGATGCTGCTCGGGGTCCCCCTTATGGGGGGCCTCGGGCGGTTTGGGGTCCGTGCATCTAGGGGGCCTAGGAGGCCGGAGGATCCTGCCTACGGGCTTCCAAGGGTCCTTAAGTACGAACAATGAGTATCCACTAGTTGGGACTAAAAGGAGTAGATAGGGTGGCTCACAGAGGATCTACGGAGTTCCCCGGTCCCCTCAGGGGCATAGGGTAAACGCCTAGTACACTAAACGTGAGATACAAGAGGAAGAGGGCTAAAGTATGCCTTAGGTAGTCACCAGTATCCTGTTGTGTAGCAGGTGAATGTAAAGTGCAGTGTGTCCAGCGGGGTACCTAGGTCCCTCTTCCTAGGAAGTGTGCGCTGTGGTCACCTGACACTCTCAAAGTCAGCCCACAGACTGTAGGAGGTGACAGATATCAGCGGCATCGTCCTGAGCCACTGTAGTTTATCTCAGGGAGTGTCCAATGTAGCCTCACTAGATCGACTAGGGGGTCAGGAATACACACATAGGGTCTAACAAAGGCCAGCCATCGCGTCCCCCCGGTACCCCCCCGGAGTCCACTGCCACCGAGGAGCCCCCATCCAGATGCCCCCGGATATCCATCGAGGAACCCGAGTATGTGCAAGAGTCTGCCCTCGTCCGCCTAGAGTGTCCGAGAGACAACGGACAACCGACAGTGCTGACTGGCACCTCGATGGGCACAATAGTCTACCATTGACTACCCTAGAGGGATAACAGAACACAGAGCACTCCTTCGAATAGACTTGTGACCTCCTGCTACCTTTGCCAACAGTGGTAAGCACCTGACACCAGTCAGGGTCGTAGGCAGCCCCGGAATCACCATCGTCCTGTGAGACTCCTCACTAGTACGCTCTGATCGTGACATGTGGCTAGCATCAATCAACCCGTATAACGTCCTACGAACCACAGCAAGGTATGCAGCATGAGAGCGGGCGAGTCTATCGGAGCCTAGGACCTCAAGGCCTTAGTAGCCTGTGACCGATCCTAGCGGACCTAATATGGAAAGTATGTCGCACGGACGTAGAGGCTGATGGGATGTCCATCGCAACCTCGTAATACGATCATTCCGGCATATGGGACCATGGAGGGTACGCTAGCATGTCACAGACCAACGGGCCGAGAGACGATAGGGGACCGAATAAGTAACTAGGTAAAACCGGAGCCTATGCCCTACCGGGTGTAGTCTCCCTTGATAGAGCCTAGGATGCTCGTTGTGAGCGTCCGTTAGTGTACCCTTTGGAGTTTCAACTATGAATACCCTCAACCGCCTTGGTGGCCGTGAACTACTCGCCAACAGTCTCTCCGGCTGTGACGACTCGGCCCGAATCCTCCTCGATCGATTCAACAAGCGTATCCGGAATAGTGGGCCTGATCACCCTATGACCGTTCGACTGGCTGGCTGGCTTCGTGAAATCCGTGACTTCCGTGCTGAGGATACCAACGATCCGGCCCCCGCTCCCGTAGAGTATACCTTGCCGGTGGGTCATATCATCAAGGATGGCGTAGAATACGCTCCTGTTGGGCCTGCCCCGGCTGTGGCTAGCAAGAAGAAGGGTCGAGCGTTCTCGGCCGACACTGTGAAGATGGTGCAGATGCATGATGGTGGTATGACGTATGCCCAGATCGCTACCGCTATGGGTAGGTCTGGTGAGGCTGTTGTCGGTGCGGCTGTCCGACGATACCGGAAGGCCAACGGATGATGCGATTGGCTGCACTCTGTTTCTTGATTCTTTGTTAGATACCTCGGATCGGATGCCCTACCGGGTGTCTGATTCTTTTCACACTCACGATCCCATTGCGGAGTCCCTACGATGAACGAAGCACGACTAGCCCGAGTGATGAGTGCCTACTCTCGCATAGAGGGTAGGATCCACGATAGGCAGGAAGCGATCGCTCGACGTCATGAGACTAGGATCTCAGTGATCGAGCGGTTCGTCAGGACCGACTGGAATCGTGTGCTAGACGAGGCAGCGTGCCGTGCCGAACTGGCAGACGAGTACGCTAGGCAGGAGTGCGGGATCTGTGAGCGGGAGGAAGGGACATACCAAGTGTCCCATTCATGGGACGTACATTTTCAGTCGATGGAGCCCGATGGTGCTAGGTACTGGGAAACAGAGACTGCTGGGTATCAGGCATGGTACTTCAGTACCAAGGAAGGTGCCCGGACCTACGCTAGACTGCTCATCGCTCGATTCGGTGAAGACTCTCGCTACGATGTCTCCATCCTTGAAATCCTCTGAAAAGGAAATCTATGCATAATCACCTGATTTTCAGTATCGTGTTCGATGGTGTAACCTATAAGATCCATGAGCATAGCAGTGGGACCTACCTCATGGGTGCTAGTCAGTGGGAATGGTTTGCTAATAGCGATGGCAGCGACGTCGCATGCTTCGCTGCACAACGCTACCGAGCAGGAAAGCGTATCATCAAGGAGACCGCGGTATGATTCAGACGAACCCAGCAGTATGGCCTGCATCAACGGATATGGATTGGATTCCCGGTAGCGGTGAGACTTGGACGAAGTACCGTGATGGCGGAGAATATATTTACGTTCGTCAAGTGTATTACTCACGTCGCTTCGGACGTAGGGTATATACTGGACAATCCGGCTGGTGTGACCGTACTGACATCGTTCGAGACTACGACTACATGCAAGCGAGAGGAAACGTATGAGTTGGCGGCGTAAGCGTAGCAAGGGATCCAAGGATAACCCTGTGGTGGGTGCAATGGTCATCAACACCGGTGGTGGTGGTGGCGAGATGCCTATGCGGCGTGTTTCACCCGAAGAATCAAAGCGTAGACGTGAGGCTAACAAGCAACTCTCTAATGTGGGTAAGGAAGACCAATTGCGTATAGATAGACAAGTCGCTGCTATTGCGGCCACAACCAAGCGTATCAAGCGTCAGAAAGAACGACGTGCCGCCCTACTGCAAAGGAAAAAGAATGGATCAACCTGACACCGAAGTCAAGGAAAGTGTATACAACTGGATCATTCGGGAGCATGAGAATGCTAACCCTCTCACCCTCATCGACATCGCTAAGGATGTAAACGCATCATGAACGCTCAAACTATCACACTCACGCCCCGGGAACAACGAATCTGGGATGCGTACGTCGCTCAGAAGGGCTCGACTTGCGAGTACCCTTACATGCGGGACAACGCCGTAGTCATCGCCACTATTACGGAGGATAACTGATATGATGTTTAGTCTCGAAACGTATCGTGTGAACCTGAAGCAAGTCCAGCGTTACTACAACGACGCCATCGCTGGTGGTGACGACGTTATGGCTACCAAGTGGGCAGTCGAACGGGCTCGTATCCTCGCACGGATCAACGATCACCCTGACACAAAGGAGAACTCATGAATGGATTCAGTACGCTGGAAAGAGTTCGTCTCTACTGTGAGGACCCTCAGCCACAGCCGGGGCTTGCGTCACCATTCGTATGGTGGGCAGATCGATTAGGCCAGCAAGGTGCTACCCAATATATGTGCAATGGTCTGTGGGAAGGTATGCAAGAAGATAGTATGGTGATTGAATTCATCGTATCGAGAGGTGACGCTTCTATTCTGAGCATCGCTGTTCATTCTCTGATCCGTGAGTTCTGTGACTTATACGATCAGGAAGAAATTCTGTTTACTCGTGAGCCTATCATGGCTCAAACTGTCCGTATTCCTTGAACTGGAGTTTATACAATGTCCGTCTATTCTGCTAACGAGTTCCTCGCCCCTACCGTGTCCGAACTCATCTCTGAAGGTCGAGTCAACGACCGAATTCCCACTGCCTTTGATTATGCGGATAGCGTTTACTTGCTCCCCGATGATCGTCTGGATGCTCCTGATCAGATCGGTATCCTCGCTGAGGAGGGGAAGGCAACCGTGACCTATGTGAAGACCACCAAGTCCGTCACTGCGTGGGATGTGAGCCTCCCGCCTCTTTCTGCACAGTGGAAGGATGACATGTCCCGGAAGATTCGGAACGTCCGACGGCGTGATCCGAATGCCTACCCTACCCTGAAGGCTCCCCAGTCGTTCATCGACACGGGCGTCTGGCCTGACGACGTGCCTCGTCCCGGCGTGGGAGGCTGAATTGTCTTTCACACTCACGGTGCGTGATCTACTGCAAGTGGCTGAGAGGCTTGGGTGTGAGGTGTCACCCGAGTCTCTGGTGGGTTATAGCAAGGAAGAACAAGTGATATGGCTCGTAGCCTATCTCGAATCCTATACACGGAGTATGAAGAATGTCTGATATCCTCACTGACACGAAGCGATTCACCAACACCGCAGGCTTCAAGGGTGCTAGCACTAACGATCTTATCCGCATTGCGGCTCAGGCTATCGATTACGCTGGCGAGATCAGCCTCAAGCACAGCCAGACTACTAAGGACATCCCTGTGGCCTACTGTGTCTTCGGCAAGCATTTCCGGCAGGTGACTACCAACAATGATCACGAGAAGACTATGGCTAACGTGATCAACGCGATTCGACTGGATAACGACTGTGTCTGTTCGCAGGGTGCTACGTCGTTCGAGTTCCAGTACGATGGTATGACGTTCACTGTCTACGTCGAAGACTTGTACGATCAGATCGTGGCCGAGTCTAAGGATAGCATGGTGGAGGAAGCCCAGTACGAGTTCGATCGGATGTCGAAAGATACGTCGTACCTCAGCAACTACATCAAGTTCGATGATGAGATGTTCCGTCGTGATCTTGAGCATGACGAGGAGGCTATGGTCTCTCCCTATGACGGTGTGGTTCACGAAATGTTCTGGAACGAATACAACAGCGACACTACTACTGATCGTCAGTTCGTCACCCGACGTCAGACCCTTTACATGATTCGAGAGGATTGATACAATGGCTAAGTTTGATATGTGTGTCTGGTACAGTGAGGTAGAGTACGGTAAGGCTTGGACTACGATCGAGGCCGACTCCGTAGAGGAAGCCGAGGCTATTCTGGAGAAGGCTATGGCTGATGATACGCCTAGCCTATCGGATGACCTTGAGTGGGACTTTGATCCTAAAGGTAGCGAGGGTGTCCAATGGGATTATGAGTCTGGTATCACTACTTTCAAGCAAAAGGAGTCTTGAATAATGAAGACAGCGTATGATATTCTTGAGGATGTCAATGAAGACTTTCTACACTGCCTACTGTTGACCCCTAACAGCCTTAGAATCTTCGCTCCCTATTCCTATAGCATTCCGGCGAATGATAAGGAAGATGAAGATTTTGTTGCCGAGTATGATGATAGGAAGCACGCTGCTAAGGCTCTAGAGGATCTCAAGTGTGCTGACTTGGTAGTGGTACATATCACTAACCGGCATCAGTCGGTTGGTTGGTTCACATGTATCATGGAAGAGGGTAAGGTACAGATCAGTGATTACGATAAGGGTGGCGAACGGTTCGTCACTGCTTGTGCTGAGTACGCTGCCGACAAGGCTAACGGTACTACGACGTCGAACGCTCAATGGAACTCGAAAGGAACATGCTATGGAAGTTAGTTTCAGTATCTGCACGGAAGAACTGATGGAAGAGATGGACATCGATAGTACGGTCGAGACTCTTGTGTCCGACGCTGTGGGGGATGAGATCCTCAGCCTTGAGATCCCTGACTGGTGCGATATCCATGAGGCTATCAACGAGGGTATG
>CESO01027131.1_pt1 | contig 19108 bp, 17 predicted proteins | sample 356341 | NCBI WGS metagenome assembly CESO01 (sample SAMEA2621812, study PRJEB7988) | marine metagenome | biome: marine biome (ENVO:00000447); feature: deep chlorophyll maximum layer (ENVO:xxxxxxxx); material: "saline water (ENVO:00002010), including plankton (ENVO:xxxxxxxx)" | depth 35 m
TCAAGTTAAGAAAAAAAAAAAATATTATTATATTCTTATACTTTTGGGAATTTTTACTGCATTTTCTTTAAACCTAATTGAACCATCAAATAATAAAATATCACTAATTTATTTATTTTTTACCAGTATAATTGCAATAATAGCAATGATTTTACCTGGTATTTCTGGCGCACTTATTTTTATTTTATTTGGAGTTTACGAACATATTATAGAGTTATTAAATAAGTCAATTAAAGTTTTATTATCAATGCAAATTGATTTAATAGTTTCAATATATTCAAGGATTCTGGTAATTATATTAGGTATGATAATTGGACTCAAAATTTTTTCAAAAATATTGAAATGGCTTTTTTTAAATTTTAAAAATCAGACTATCTTTTTTTTAATTGGTATTATGATAGGCTCATTGCCAAAAATATTGCCTTGGAAAAACTCAAATAATTTTGAAAGTATTTTCACCTATAACAGTGAATATTACATTAATATTTTTTCAGGAATTTTATTTATGATTTTAGGATTTCTTCTATTAATTATTTTTGATTATTATACTAAAAAAGAAAGAAAAGTTGAAAATAATTAAAAGATCAAATAAAGACTTTATACTATTGATTTTGAAAGGAGCAGCAATGGGTTTAGCAAATAAAATACCTGGAGTCTCCGGGGGAATAGTAGCATTAATTGGGGGTTTTTATCAAGAATTAATCGAAACATTTAAAAGTTTCAATATTAATTCTTTGATTTTAATCAAAAATGGAAGGTTTAGAGATTTTTTTAAAACTACTAATTCTAAATTTTTATTATGTGTTTTTTCTGGAGTTATATTTAGTTTCTTTTCAGTTTCATTAATACTGGATTATTACATGATTCATTATGAAAAGCAAGTTTTAGGATTATTTTTTGGAATGATTTTAAGTTCGGTTTACTTCATAGTAAAGAAAATTTCAAATTATTACAAATTAAAAAATATAGTAATTACAATACTTGGATTCATTTTTGGATTTTCTTTAATGTTTATAGACCCTGGAATTGAAAAAAAATCATTATTGTTTATCATTTTATGCGGTTTTATTAGTATTTCGGGAATGACCCTACCAGGATTATCAGGATCTTATTTACTTTTAATAATTGGAAATTATAAACTAATATTAGTAGATTCTGTAAATAATCTTTTATTTATCATAAAAGATTTATTTCAACTAAATTTTGAATTCTTAAATAATAACGAAAAGGTATATATGCTAAAGGTTATTGTGTTTTTTTCAATAGGATCATTAATTGGTTTAATTACACTTTCAAATATTTTGAGTTTCTTATTAAGAAAATATAGTGACTTAACTATAAGTATATTGTCAGGATTTATAATAGGAACTTTACCAACAATATGGCCTTGGAAAAAAATAGATCAATCAATTATAAATGACTCTGTCGCTAACTCAAATATTTTTTCAAATATTTTACTAAGTGACCCATATTTACCAAATAAATTTAACACTGAAAATTTATATATTTTATTATTTATTTTTTTTGGTATTTTAATCATTGTAATTTTAGAAAAATATGGATCTAGAAATTGAAGGTATAAAAAGGTTTGGTTTAGTTGGAAAAAATATAGATTATTCTTTTTCTAAAAAATATTTTGAAAAAAAATTTATTAAAAAAAATATCAAAAATTGCACCTATGAAAATTTTGATATAAATTCAATTGATTTAATTAAAGAAATATTTTTACTTGAAAATATTAAAGGACTAAATGTAACAATCCCTTACAAACAAAAAATAATCCCTTATTTAGATTTTATTGATTCAAAAGCAAAATCAATAAATGCTGTAAATACTATTTGTTTTTTAAAAAATGGTTCGACCAAGGGTTTTAATACTGATATAAATGGATTTGAAAAAGCATTATTTAATAATTGGAAGAAAATCAAAACAAAATGTCTCATAATTGGAACTGGGGGAGCTTCAAAAGCTGTAGAATATGTATTAACTAATAATAATATAGCGTCAACATTTGTTTCAAGAAATCCAAAAAAAAATCAAATTAGTTATTCAAAAATTTCGAGTGAAATAATAAATACGCATAAATTAATTATTAATTGCACTCCAATTGGAACATATCCAAATATAAATAAAGCACCAAAAATCGATTATAATTTATTAACTTCAGAACATTTCCTTTTTGACCTTATTTATAACCCAAATGAAACAATGTTTTTAAAAGAAGGAAAAGCTCGGGGATGTAAAACGTTAAATGGAAATGAAATGCTTAAAGAACAAGCAGATAAGGCATGGAGTATTTGGAATCAATAATTTCCTATATTTAAACTATAAAAAATTTTATATATTTTAAAAATTATATCAATAAATACTAGATTTATATTATTAAATAGATAAAATTTAAATAATTAATTAAAAATTAATTCTTTGAAATGCCAACTAAACAAAATAAAATAAAAAATGATATTCAAATTCTAAATAGTCTTTTGAATGATATTGATTGGCATATAAAAATTAAGGAAATTGAATTATTAATCAAAAATCTAAATAAAATAAATAAAACAGAATTTAAAAAAGAGTTCACAGAAATAGATGAAATTAAAAATAATTTTTTAAAAAAGAAGAAGATTTTTTATAGAACACTTGATAACGAAAGAAATAAAAATTTAAAGCTAAAAAATGAAATTATAAATGAGATAAAAGAGTTAGTGAATTCAAATGATAAGACTCACATAGTATATAGTGAATTCAAAAAGCTTCAAAAAAAATGGTATTCCCTAGGACCAGTTCCTATATATGAAAGCAACAATATTTGGCAAACATTTAAACATCATATTGAAAGATTTTACAATTTTCTGCATTTAAACAGAGAATTAAGGGAAAGAGATTTTAAACATAATTATAATGAAAAAATAAAAATTATTGAAGAAGCTGAGCTTTTAGCTAAAGATGCTGAAAAAGATATTCATAAATCGGTAAGAGAACTGAATAATCTTCACAGATTATGGAAAAACGAACTTGGCCCTGTAGAAAAAAAATATAGTGATGAATTATGGAAAAGATTTCAAAAATCATCTAGATTAATACACAAGAAAAAAAATATTTATTATAAAGAAAGGGAAAATCTTTTAAAAGAAAATCTTATCAAAAAAAATAAAATTATCGATAGAATAAATCATATAAATAATGATGTTGAGTTGGATTTTTCAAATATTAAAAAAATTAGCGATGAATTAAATATTTTGAAAAATGAATTTCAATTGATTGGAAAAACATCTAATAGTAATAATAAAAAAATTTGGTCTGATTTTAGATTATCTCTTAAAAAAATTAATAACAAAAAAAATGATTTTTATAAATCAAGAAAAAAAGAAATCAATAATGCAATAAAATTTAAAAAAGAATTAATTCATAAAATTAAAAATATCCTTAAAGATGATGATTTACAAAAAAACATAAATATTGTAAAAAATATTCAAAAAGAATGGAAAGAATTAAAGGGGATACCAAAGAAAATCTCCGACAAATTATGGGATGAATTTAAAAAAGTTTGTGGTGAATTTTTTAATAATATCAAAAATAAAGAGAGTTACGATTCAAAAAAAGATATTGAAAAAATTAATTTGCTCAATGATTATTTATCTAAAACAACTATTCCTAAAAAAATTAAAGGAGAAAATGAATATTTAGAATTTCTCTCTGAATTAATAGAAAAATCAAAAAAAATAACTAGCAACAACAAAAGATTAAAAATAAAAACTAATGAATTAATTATAAAAAAAATTACAGAAATAATTGATGTTTCCAAATTTAATTCTAACATGAAAGAAAAAATTAAATTTGATTTAAACTTAATTATAATTTTAAATTGTGAATCTCAAATTAACTCAGAAAAAAATCACTTGAATTTAGAGAAAAACAAAATTAAAAATGAACTAATTCAACTTCAAAATAATTTAGAATTTTTTTCTAAATCGAGTGAAAAAAATCCAATGTATATTGAAGCTAACGAAAAAATTACCTCGTTAAATAATAAGGTTTTAATAATTGATGAAAAAGTTAAAAAAATAAATAATTTAGTTAATAATATTAATTTAGTAAATGAACCCAAAGAAGAAACATAAACTAATGACTAAAAAAACTTCTTTGATTTTTTCCATAATAAGTTTAATTCATTAACAGACAAATCATTAATTTTCCTCCCTTTTGAAGATATATTTTTTTCCATATAATTAAATCTATTCATAAATTTTATATTAGTTTTTTCCAATGACTTTGAAGGATCAATTTTAATAAATCTTGCATAATTAATTAATGAAAACAACAAATCTCCAAACTCATTCTCAATTTTTTCTTTATTATTTTTATTTATTTCTATTTGAAGTTCTTGAAGTTCCTCATTTACTTTTTTCTTTACATCAATAATATTAGTCCAATCAAATCCAATACTCGATACTTTGTCTTGAATTCTTATAGCTTTAAAAATTGGCGGAAGACCATTAGGAACTCCACTTAAAACACTTTTATTTCCCTCTTTTAGTTTTATTTCTTCCCAATTTCTTTTGAGATCATCGCTATTATTAATTTTTTTATTATCAAAAACGTGAGGATGCCTATTTATAAGTTTATTAGAAATTGATTCCGAAACATCATAAAGATTAAAAATTTCATTTTCACTTGCAATTGTAGCATAAAAAATAATATGTAATAAAATATCTCCTAATTCATTTTTAATTTGCTCTTTATCATTTAGAATGATAGCCTCAGATAGCTCAAAAGTTTCTTCAATAGTAAGGTTTCTGAGAGTGTCAAAAGTCTGCTCTCTATCCCAAGGACACTTCAATCTTAATTCCTCGACCAATTTAATTAGATTATAAATTGAATCAATATATTTTTTCTTTATGGACATTTTTTAAATTCTTTTTTTATTAACTGGAAATTTCATTAAATAATTTACACTTACTTTACCTTTTGAGATGTCCATTAATTTACCATTTAACATTTTTTTCTTCAATGAAGACAACTTATCGGTAAATAATATACCTTCTATGTGATCAAATTCATGCTGAATTATTCTTGCAGCTAATCCAGAATAATTTTCTTTTTTTAAATCAAATTTTTCATCAAAATATTCAATTTCAATTTCTTCTTTTCTATAAATATTTTCTCTTACATCTGGTATGCTTAAGCAACCTTCATTAAAACACCATTCTTTTCCAGTTTCAATAATTTTTGGATTTATAAATACCTTTTTTAAATTTTTCAATTGGTGTTTGTAATTATCTTCGATTTGATCATCCTCATAAAATGGAGTTCCATCAACTAAAAACAGTCTTAAAGATAACCCTACTTGGGGAGCAGCAATACCAACACCTGAGGCAGCATACATTGTCTCCCACATGTCCTCAATATTTTTTTTCAAATTAGGGTTTCTTAAGTCAACTTCTTTAGCTTTCCTTTTTAAAATCGAAGTACCATAAGAAATAATTGGTAAAATCATATTTTTAATCTTCTATTCCTTTCAAGATAAGACTGTAATAAAATTGTTGCACTAATTGAATCAACAAGACTTTTATTTTTTCTTTTTTTTTTCCCAATACCAGAACTAATTAAAGTTTTTTTTGCTATGACTGAAGTATATCTTTCATCGTATCTATCTATTTTAACTTTTGGAATACTATTTTTTAATTTCTGAATAAAAACTAAAATTTTTAATTCAATAAAAGACCCTGTATTATCTTTTTGCCTTGGTAAACCAATAACAAATTTTTCAACATCATTTTTTAAAGTAAATTCAATTAAAAAGTCAATTACTGAACTGGTTTCTATAGTTGTTAGTGATGATGCAATTATCTTCAAAGGATCAGTAATTGCCAATCCTGTCCTTTTTTCACCAAAATCAATTGCAACAATAACAGACATATGCAAATATAACAACCAATATCATATAGTAAAAATTATAATTATAAAGTCGCTTTAAAATATTAAATTTGAATAAAATATAAACAATGAAAGATATTATAGAAAAAGCATGGGACAATAGAGAACTTCTCAAAAAAAGTGATGTCAAAAAAAGTATTTTAAATGTAATTGAAAAGTTAGATAATGGTGAATTACGAGTTGCTAGTCCAACCAAAAAGGGATGGATTATTAATGAATGGATAAAAAAAGCTGTAATACTTTACTTTCCAATAAAAAAGATGGAAACAATGAACGCTGGGCCATTAGAATTTCATGATAAAATTCCTTTGAAATCAAATTATGCCGAAAAAGATGTTAGGGTTGTTCCTCATGCTGTAGCAAGAAAGGGTTCATATATTTCTCCTGGTGTTATTTTAATGCCAAGTTTTGTAAATATTGGTGCTTTTATTGACCAGGGGACAATGATTGACACATGGGCTACAGTTGGAAGTTGTGCTCAAATAGGGAAAAATGTTCATATTAGTGGGGGAGTTGGGATTGGAGGAGTTTTAGAACCTCTTCAAGCCGCACCAGTAATTATTGAGGACAACGCCTTTATTGGATCCAGATGTATAATTGTAGAGGGTGTAAAAATTGAAAAAGAAGCTGTTTTAGGAGCAAATGTAGTAATAACTGCATCAACAAAAATTATTGATGTAACAAAAGAAAAAACAGAAGAAATTAAAGGTTATGTTCCCTCAAGATCAGTAGTTATTCCTGGTAGTTATACTAAAAAATTTAAATCTGGTGATTTTCAAGTTCCGTGTGCTCTAATTATTGGTAAAAGAAAAGATAGTACAAATAAAAAAACATCTTTAAATGATGCATTAAGAGTAAATAATGTTGCTATATAAAATATAAATTTTTTGGAAAAAGAAATTAAAAAAGTTGTTTCAAATTTAAAGATGGGAAAAATAGTCCTAATGCCTACTGATACAATATGGGGTATAACATGTGATGCAACCAATGAATTTTCCATTGATAGAGTTTTTAAATTAAAAAAAAGGGATAAGTTAAAGTCCTTGATTCATCTTGTTCCAAATATTACATCTTTAGAGAAAATAGTTGGTCCACTTTCAAATAAAATTAAAAAAATTATTAAAAATGCATTAAAACCTACAACTATAATTTATAAAAATTATCAAAATTCAATTGAGAATATCAAATTAAAAGACAATACAATTGCAATAAGAGTTGTTAAAGACAAAAGATGTAAAAAAATAATTTCTTTACTTGGAAAACCTATTATTGCAACTTCAGCAAATGTAAGCGGAGAAAAAAACCCTAATGATTTCGATGAAATTAGCCAAAAAATAATAGATGGTGTAGATTTTGTTACAAAATTGAAAAATAAAAATAAGTTTAATCAACCATCAAGAATAATAAGTATTGACGAAAATGATAAAATTTTAGAACATAGAAGTTGATGACTAACATACAAAAAACTTTAAATCACCATATAAATTCACCTCTATTCAAATCAATAAGTAAAGTTGCTGATGAGATGGATTGTCCAGTATATGTTATTGGTGGATATGTAAGAGATATTTTTATTAATCAAAATAGTAAAATTACTGACATTGATTTTTTAATAATTGGTTCAGGTATTGAATTAGCAAAAAATGTAAAAAAAAATCTAAAAGGTGCATCAAAAATTAAAATTTTCAAGACATATGGAACAGCAATGATTAAATGGGAATCATTAAATTTAGAATTTGTTGGTGCTAGAAAAGAGTCTTATTCAATTGAAAGTAGAAATCCAAAAATTATTTCAGGAAATTTAAAAGATGACCAAGATAGAAGGGATTTTACTGTAAACACGATAGCAATTCAATTAAATTTGTCATCTTTTGGTAATTTAATTGATCCTTTTGATGGAATAAAAGATATAAAAAACAGAATATTAAGGACTCCACTCGATCCAAATACCACTTATACTGATGACCCGCTTCGCATGCTAAGAGGAATAAGATTTTCTTGTCAACTTAATTTTAATATTTCAAAAGAATCAGAAAATGCAATTAAATCAAATTCTAAAAGAATTGAAATTATTTCAAATGAGCGAATAGTTGAAGAACTTAATAAAATTTTAATGTCAGATTCTCCTTCTAGAGGCTTTATATTGCTTGAAAAACTTGGTTTATTAAAATTTATTTTACCAGAATTAATTTCACTAAAAGGGATAGATGAAATTGAAGGACAAAAACATAAAGATAATTTTTATCATACACTTGAAGTTTTAGAAAATATTACCAATCATTCAGAAAATCTATGGTTAAGGTGGGCCGCACTATTACATGATATTGGAAAAGCAACTACTAAAAAATTTGATAAAAAAATCGGATGGACTTTTCATGGGCATGAACTAATCGGATCCAAAATGGTTTATAAAATTTTTAAAAGATTAAAAATGCCTTTAAATGAAAAAATGAAATACGTGCAAAAAATTATTTTTTTAAGTTCAAGACCCGTAATTTTATCACAAAAAAAAATTACAGATTCTGCAATAAGAAGAATTATTTATGATGCAGGAGATTATATTGATGATCTGATAACTCTCTGTGAAGCTGATATAACAACAAAAAATATAAAAAGATTTAATTTATATCATGAAAATTTTAAAATTGTTAGAAAAAAAATAAAGGAGGTTGAAAATAGAGATAGAATACGAAATTTTCAACCTCCAATTTCAGGAGAATATATTATGAATTATTTCAAAATAAATCCATGCAAAGAGATTGGAATTATAAAAGAAAAAATTAAAGAAGCTATTCTTGAAGGAGAAATTAAAAATAATCATGAACAATCTTTAAAAATGATGAAGAAAATAGGTTCTGAAATGAACTTAAAGAAAAATTAATGATCAGTAATAAAAAAATTTATTTTTCCGCATTAATATCTCTCTATCTTGTTTATCTAGTAATTTTTGCTGGTGGTACTGTTAGAATGACAGAAAGTGGAATGGGATGTCCGGATTGGCCAAAATGTTTTGGGTATTATATACCACCTTCAAATATTTCAGATTTGGAGTGGAAAAAAAATCATTCATATAAAATTGACCAAATTATAATAAAAGATCAATCACTTTTAGTTGCTGATAAAGACTTTGTCTCTGGGGAATCCATAGTTCTTAATAATTGGAAAAATTATACAAAACATGACTATGCAGAATTTAATGCAACTCATACATGGATTGAATTTATAAATAGACTTCTTGGAGCTTTAGCTGGGTTATCAACTTTAATTTTATTTATTTTTTCAATTAACTACATTAAAAAAAATAAAATAATATTTGTTTCAAGTTTTTTAATTTTGATCGGTATGTTATTCCAGGCTTGGCTAGGAAAAATTGTTGTTGACTCAAATTTATTACCCCTCAGAGTTTCTCTTCACATGTTGATGGCTTTTTTAATTATTTTTGGATTAACTTATTTATTGTTTATAACTTCTAAAAAAACATTTAATTCACCAGTCCCTAAAAAAATTAAGTTTTTATTAATTTTTACATTCATACTACTAATTTTGCAAATTATTGTTGGAACTCAGGTTAGGCAATTTATTGATTTACAAATTGATGATTTAGGACAAGAAAAAAAAGATATGTGGCTAGAATTAGCACCTTTCAAATTTTATTTTCATAGAAGTTTTTCAACTTTAATATTTTGCTCAAATTTGTTTATCTATTATATTTTTAAAAAAAATAATTGGAATATTTACTTGTTAAATTGGATAATGATTATATTAATAATTGAAATTATTATTGGAGCAATAATGTATTACTTTTCATTTCCTTTTTCTACTCAACCAATTCATCTTTTGTTGTCCGCATTTCTTTTTGGAATTCAATCTTATTTTATTTTTAGTATTTATAACCCTATTAATAAAATATGATGATTTACAGATACAGAATAATTTTAGATACCAAAGATGATGTTTTTAGGGATATTGAAATTAGGTCGAATTCTTCTTTAGAGGAATTTCATTATTCAATTGCTAATGCATTTGGATTTGGCGGAAAAGAAATGGCATCATTCTATTTCGCTGATGAAAAATGGTTGCAAGGCGAAGAAATTCCTTTAGTAAATATTGAGGAAAACAAAGAATCAATGAAAGATAAAAGTTTAAAGAGTTTAATTAAAGCTAATAATCTAAAACTAATTTATGTTTATGATTTTTTTTCTTTATGGACTTTTTTTGTTGAATTCATTAAAATTGTTGATGAAAATTCTAAATATGAATATCCATGTCTTAGTTTTTCAAAAGGAGAGGTTCCAGAAGTGGCCCCAATTAAAAAATTCAAATTTGACAACCTAGACATAACATCAGATGAGAAAGAAGATCAAAATTTTAATAAAGACCATGATCTAACCGACGATTATTATATTTAATAAGACCTAATTAAGTTATTTAAATTGTGATTTTCATAATGTTTTCTTACATAATCTATTGAAGAACCCATTAGATATCCCATATTTTTACATTTCATGAAATCTTTTTCATTTGTGAATTTAAAAATATCTTTTTTTAATTGATTTAAATTTTCATTTTTAGTTATTGTATCTTTCTTCATCACATCAATCAATTTATTAATTCTATCACCCGAGCTTATAATTCTTTTTGCAACAATTGATCTTTCTTCAATTTTATATTGAAGAACTGAGTCATGTGAAAGTCTTTCCCTAACTATATTCATCATTGGCTTATTTTCCTCAAAAAATTGAGGTCTATAGATATTTAATTTTCCTTCGAAGCATTGCTGATCAAAATCAATTGATCTTATTTTATATACAACTTGGTCAAAATCGTGTGTTGGAGTTATTACATAATTATATGCCCTCATGTCACCCAAAAGCCTTATCATACACCTTTCATTAAATTTAACAAATTCTTTAGCAATCTGAGATTTTTCAATATCTGAACAATTATTCAAAAATTTAGTAATGAAAATATCCCCTGGAATTCCAGAAATGTGTTCCTCAATAAGGATTGAATCATTAACAAGAAAATTTAAATTGTATGGAGAAAGCATATGCTCTAATTCTAAACCGTAAATCCTAGAGGCATCTGTTTTTTTAACATAAAAATATGTGAAATTATCATTTAAAATATTTCTTATTTTAATTCTAAAAGGCTTAGAATTACCAAAAGTACAATAATCAATAGCATCAATATTTAAGTGCTCTAATCTTGAATCATTCCCATCTGAATGTAATATCTTATAAACTTTTTTTAAATTTTCATCAATTTCATCCCTCTCCAAATTATTATAATAAACTCTTATCCAAAGAGTATCATTTTCACTGCTGTCATATACATTAACAGATCCTTTGAAACGAAGTAAATCGTCATAAGAAATAGAAAAAGGTTTCCATCGATTAAAATTATTTAAATAAAGATTTAAATATTTGGATACTTTATAAAATGGTTTTTTTTTCGATATTAATTTATCTTCCATTATTAAATTTTAGATAAAGTTAATATTCTTTAATTAAAAAATATGTTGTCATTTTACTGTATAAATAATTTCAAACTATTTAACATTACAAAATTATTATTTTAATAGTCAAAAGTATTATTTTTATTTACTATTTAAAATCCATGAACTTTAAATTAGAATCAAATTTTAATCCAACTGGAGATCAACCAAAAGCAATTAATGAATTAGAAAAAGGATTTAGAAATAAAGAAAAATATTCAACACTTATGGGAGTTACTGGGTCTGGTAAAACATTCACAGTAGCCAATTTAATTGAGAAACTTAAAAAACCTGTTCTAGTATTAGCTCATAATAAAACTCTAGCTGCTCAATTATACTCGGAATTTAAAAACTTCTTTCCAAAAAATGCTGTCGAATATTTTGTTTCATACTATGACTACTATCAACCAGAAGCTTATATGCCAGTTACAGGCACTTATATTGAGAAAGACTTGTCAATTAATGAGGAAATTGAAAAATTAAGATTAAGAACTACATCATCATTATTATCAGGAAGAAGAGATATTATTGTTATTGCTTCAGTTTCTTGTCTTTATGGAATTGGAAATCCCGCAGAGTTCAAAAAAAATGTTATTAACATTAAAAAAAATCAGATAATCTCTAAAAATAATTTTCTGATTAAACTAGTACAAAGTCTTTACTCTAGAACAACTGAAGAATTGAAAAGAGGTAATTTTAGAGTTCAAGGAGATATTATTGATATATTTCCTGCTTATTCAGATTGCGCATTTAAAATTCATTTTTTTGGAAATCAAATAGATGAAATTGAAAGCTTTGACCCATTTTCAATAAAAATTATTGAACAATTTGAAAGTATAAATATCTATCCAGCGAATATTTTTGTTACATCACCAGATAATCTTCAAAACGCAATAGCAAATATTCAAAATGATTTAATTAAACAAATTGAATATTTCAATCAACTAGGACAAAAATTAGAATCTAAAAGAATCGAGGAAAGAACAAATTTTGACTTGGAGATGATCAAAGAATTAGGTTATTGTTCAGGAATAGAGAATTATTCAAGATATCTTGATGGAAGAGAGCCTGGTTCAAGACCTTTTTGCCTCATTGATTACTTTCCTGAAGATTACTTAATGGTGATAGATGAAAGCCATGTAACAATTCCCCAAGTACATGCAATGTATGGAGGAGATAAAAGTAGAAAAACAAACTTGGTGGAATATGGGTTTAGATTACCAGCTGCAATGGATAATAGACCACTTAAGTTTGAAGAGTTCGAATTTTTACAAAATCAAGTTTTATATGTAAGTGCAACTCCCTCTAATTATGAGTTAGAAAAAACTGAAGGAGTAGTGATTGAACAAATAATAAGGCCAACAGGATTATTAGATCCAGAAATTGAAATAAGAAAAAGTGAAAACCAAATTGATGACTTATTGGAAGAAATTAATTTAAGAGTAGAAAAAGATGAACGTATTTTAATTACTACTCTTACAAAAAGAATGGCTGAAGAACTTACTAAATATTTATCAAAATATAAGGTAAGATCAAGATATATACACAGTGATGTTGATACACTTGAAAGAGTTGAAATTATGCAGGACCTTAGGAAAGGACTTTTTGATGTTTTAATTGGAGTTAATTTATTGAGAGAAGGTTTAGATCTACCTGAAGTATCACTTGTAATAATTTTAGATGCAGACAAAGAAGGATTCCTAAGAAGTAATAGGTCACTAACTCAAACTATTGGAAGAGCAGCAAGAAATATAAACGGTAAGGCTATAATGTATGCTGATAAAATTACAAGAAGTATGGAAAAAACAATAAATGAAACAAAATATAGAAGAAAAAAACAAATAGATTATAATACTTTAAATAATTTAGTTCCTCGACAAATCAACAAAACTTTGAATAATTCTCTGTCAAAAAACTCTAAGAATTTAAATTTAAGTAATGGTAACGAATCAAAAAATATTACTCAGAACTTAAATATGAAAAGTAAAAAAAATATAAAAAAAGAAATAAATCTGTTAAAAAAAGAAATGGAAAAAGCTGCAAAAGATCTTAATTTTTTGGAAGCTGCAAGATTAAGAGATTTAATAGTAAAATTAAAAGATTATTTAATTAGTAAATAAAAAAAAAGGCGATGACAAATAAAAATGAATCGTCGCCTTTAGAAATTTTACATAACTTTAATTACTTTTTTAGTTCTAACTATATCAGTCTTTTTTTTATTTAATTTTATTTTTAATATACCATCCTCATAATTAGCATCGATTTTATTGGTATCAACTATTTCAGGTAAATTAAATGTTCTATTAAACGATTCATATCCAAATTCCCTTCTGGAATACAAATCTGGATTACTATTAGTTAATTTTGACTCGTCTAATCCAACTGATAAAATATTTTTATCAATTTCAATTGAAAAATCATTTTTTTTCTTTCCAGGTACGGCAAATTCAATAAGAAAAAATTTTTCATCTTCCAGAACATTAATATCAGGAGTTTTAAATTTTAAATAATCTCTTTTATTTAATTCATTATAAATAAAATTATCAAAAAAGTCAGAAAAGAGATTTTGATTATATTGTATTAATTTCATAATAATTAATTTTTAAAGTTTAACGTTTATGAAAAGTTCAAATATAATACCATTACAAAAAAGATGACATTATGTCACTAATTTTCCGAATAATACTGCCAATATGGCGCTAATTGATTGCCTCGTATACTTTGTCTGCAGCCTCCTTAAAACCTACAGCTGATATCACGTCAAGACCGGAAGAATCAATTATTTTTTTAGCTTTATCTGAATTAGTACCCTGTAGCCTTACTACGATTGGAACTTTAATAGAATCTTTAAGATTATTAAATGCTTTTACAATTCCTTCAGCAACCCTATCACATCTAACAATTCCCCCAAAAATATTTACTAAAATAGCATTCACGTTTTCATCTTTTAGAATTAATCTAAAAGCAGTTTCAACTCTAGATGAATCAGCAGTTCCACCAACATCTAAAAAATTCGCGGGATCTCCGCCTGCTTGCTTTATTAGATCCATTGTCGCCATTGCTAAACCTGCACCATTAACCATACAACCCACATTGCCATCAAGATCAACATAGCTTAATCCAGCATTATTTGCTTCAACTTCAACTGGATTTTCTTCTCTAAAGTCTCTCAAATTAGAAATATCTTTTTGTCTAAATAATGAATTATCATCAATTGAAACTTTAGAATCTACAGCAATTATTTTATTGTCAGAAGTTTTAAGAACAGGGTTTATCTCAAATAAAGAGGCATCAGATTTTATATATGCGTTATATAGAGAAGTAATAAATTTTGTCATTTCTTTAAAAGAATTACCGCTTAAACCCAAATTAAAGGCAACTTTTCTAGCTTGAAACGGTAAAATACCAATCTTTGGATCAATTGTTTCAGTAAAAATTAACTCAGGGGTTTTTTCAGCAACAGATTCAATATCCATTCCACCTTCAGTAGAATACATAATTATATTTTTACAAGAAGACCTATCAAGTAAAACAGATACATAAAATTCTGATGTTTCTGATTCCCCAGGGTAATATACATCTTCTGCAATTAATACCTGATTTACAATTTTTCCTTCTGGAGGAGTTTGAGGAGTAACTAAACTCATACCTATAATATTTTTTGAAAATTTGTAAACTTCATCATAATTCTTAGCTAATTTTATTCCTCCACCCTTACCTCTTCCACCTGCATGAACTTGGGCTTTAACCACAAACCAATCTGAACCAGTCTGAGTATTTAAATCTTGGGCAGCAATTTTAGCTTCGCTAGCTGATGAAGCGACAATTCCCCTTTGAATTGGAACTCCATAACTGTTTAACAAATCTTTTCCTTGGTATTCATGCAAATTCATAATCAATATTTTAATAAAATTAATAAAAAACAACTTACAATTTATTTATGAATTAATTAAAGGATTTGTTTTAAATATAACATTATATATAATATTTAATATATTATTTTATAAGGAGCGATCCAGAAATTATATCTTATTAATATTGTAAAAAATATATATGGAAAATATCGATTTTGTTAAAGTAGTTGAGAAATTTGGAAGCCCATTATACATTTATGAAGCTGATAAAATAAAATCTCAATTCAAAAGACTTTCCAATGCATTTAAAAATGTTGAAAAGTTAAGAATTAACTATGCTGTAAAAGCCCTTTCAAATATTTCAATACTAAAGTTAATGAAAAAATTAGGAAGTGGAATTGATACAGTTTCTATTCAAGAAGTAAAGTTAGGAATTAAAGCAGGCTTTAATTCTAATAGAATAATTTTCACCCCAAACGGAGTAAATATATCTGAAATTGAGGAAGTATCTAAGCTTGGTGTTCAAATAAATATAGACAATTTATCAATACTTGAATCATTCGGAAATAAATATCCAAAAACCCCAGTATGTATAAGAATTAACCCTCATGTTATGGCTGGAGGAAATAGTAATATTTCTGTAGGGCATATTGATTCAAAATTTGGAATTTCAATACATCAAATACCTCACTTAATGAGAATCGTTAAAAATACAAATATGAATATTAATGGCGTTCATATGCACACTGGAAGTGACATTCTTGATATTGATGTTTTTTTGCATGCAAGTGAAATTTTATTTGATACAGCAAAAAACTTTAAAAATCTTGAATTTATTGACTTTGGAAGTGGCTTTAAGGTGCCCTATAAAATTGGAGACATTGAAACTAATATTGACGAACTTGGTGAAAAATTATCATTAAAGTTTAATTCTTTTTGTAAAGATTATGGCAAAAACTTAACATTAGCTTTCGAACCAGGAAAATTTCTAGTTAGTGAAGCGGGAAGTTTTATTGCAAAAGTAAATGTAATAAAACAAACTACTTCTACAGTTTTTGCTCAAATTGAAAGTGGATTTAATCATCTAATTAGACCAATGTTATATGGATCATACCATGAAATAATTAATTTATCTAACCCAAATGGAAGAGAAAGATTTTATTCTGTTGTAGGTTATATTTGTGAAACTGATACGTTTGGAAGTAATAGGAAAATTTCTGAAATTAATGAGGGTGACTACCTTCTTTTTAAAAATGCTGGGGCATATTGCCAATCAATGGCAAGTAATTATAATTCAAGATATAGACCAGCAGAGGTACTATGGGCACAAAACAAAGCTCACCTGATAAGAAAAGAAGAATCATTTGAAGATATATTAAAAAATCAAATTGAAATTAATGAAGATGGAATTTTTTAAAAATTTTTTTATATTCAGGAAATAGAACCAGAACCAATAAGTTCGTCCTTTAAATACCATGTTACGAACTGACCTTCAGCAATTGAAGATTTAGGTTTTTCAAAAATAACATAGAACGCATCATTTTGATTATAAATAATGGCTTTATCAAGTGGCTGCCTATATCTAATCCTTGCTAAAACATCCATAGATTGTTTTTTAATTAAAGCTAAATCTGGTCGAACCCAATGAACATCTTCATGTAAAATTCTTATTCCCCTTCTAGTTAATCCAGGATGTGATTTACCTTTACCAACATATATAACGTTTTCATTTACATCTGTATCAATCACAAACAAGGGTTCTTTCATGCCTCCAACTGACAAGCCTTTTCTTTGGCCTTTAGTAAAAAAATGAGCTCCATGATGGAGTCCTAAAATTTCACCATCTGTTTTTTTATATTTATTTTTTCGAGTATGGAAAATTAATTTTTCCTCAATAGAATTAAATACTAAATTATCAGAGTTTATATTTTCATAAAAAGATTTTTTTATTTCAATAATCTCACCCTCTTTAGTCTTTAATTTTTGTTTTAAAAAATCAGTTAAACTAATTTTTCCAATAAAACATAGACCCTGGGAATCTTTTTTTTCAGCAGTAACCAAATTTAATTTTTTAGCAATTTGTCTTATTTCGGATTTTAAAAAACCACCTAATGGAAATAATGATTTAGATAATTGTTTTTGATTTAATTGGCATAAAAAGTAGGACTGGTCTTTTTCATTATCTTTTCCTTTAATTAATCTAAAAAGAGAGCCATTTGACTTACTTATTTCTTTTTTAATACAATAATGTCCTGTGGCGATGTAATCAGCGCCCAATGAAGTTGCAACATTTAAAAAAATTTCAAATTTAATTTCTCTGTTACATAGTATATCAGGATTTGGAGTTCTTCCTTTTTTATACTCACTAAACATGTAATCAATTATCTTTTTTTTATAAATTTCACTAAGATCAATTGTCTGAAAAGGTATGTTAAGTTTTTCCGCTACTAACATCGCATCATAACTGTCCTCTAACCAGGGACAATCGTTACTTAAAGTAACGCTTTCATCATGCCAATTTTTCATAAAAAGCCCTATTACTTTAAATTTTTTTTTTAAAAGATGTGCTGCTACACTTGAATCAACTCCACCTGAAAGACCAACAACTACTGTTTTTTTCATAATGCAAATTTAAAACAAAGGCGAAAATTCATTGGAAAAAATTTATCTTTTCCTTTTTAACTTTTTTTGTTTTTCAGCTTGTTCCATCGCACGTTGGAGTCTTGCAGAAAAACCTCCTGATTTTTTTGGTCTTTTTTTATTTTCCTCAATTTGTAATCTAATTTTATTATCATCTATTATATAGTTCTTTATTACCAACATTAAGATAATTGTCAGAATATTTGAAACAAAATAATACAAACTTAAACCACTTGCATAATTATTAAAAAAGAAAAGCATCATAAGAGGCATCAAATAAATAATAATTTTCATGTTGGGCATTCCTGGCTGAGTTGGAGTAGCTTGCTGTCCAGCAGTCATCATTGTATAAATAAAAATTGCAATTGATGCAAGTATAGGGAATAAACTTATGTGGTCTCCATAAAAAGGGATACTAAAAGGAAGATCCAAAATTGAGTCATATGAAGAAAGATCGTCAGCCCATAAAAAACTTTTTTGACGTAAAGCGAAAGCTACGGGGAAGAAACTAAAAAGAGCATAAAAAACAGGTAATTGTAAAAGGGCAGGTAAACAACCTGACATTGGATTTGCTCCCGCTTGATTATACAAAGACATTGTTTCCTGCTGACGTTTTACTGCATCATTTTTAAACTTATTGTTGATTTCTTCGACTTCAGGCCGTAGTGTCTTCATTTTAATTTGGGACACATATGACTTATATGTTACTGGAGACATTGCAAGTCTAACAAGAATTGTCATTATTATTATTGAAATACCATGAGGAAAATAACTGCTTAAAAATTCAAATAGTGGATTAAAAATATATTTATTAATCCAGCCAAATATTCCCCATCCAAAATAAATTGATTTTTCAATTCCTAAATTATAACTGTTAAGAGTATTAAATTCAGAAGGCCCAAAATATAATTTAAAATTTTCATTAATCTCACCATTAGAGTCAAATTCATACTCTGAAAAATAATTTTTAGTGTAAATTTGATTTTTATCTTCAGAAGAAACTAAATTTTCAGAACTAAAAAAAACATTTTTGATTTGATTTTCAGGAACTAATATAGCATTAAAAAAATGTTGCTTATATCCTATCCAATCAACTTTTTCAATATCATCTTCATCAGAACTAGAACTAGATAAATATGACATCTTTTCATATTCATAACCATAAGTCAACTCAGTATAC
>CESO01044602.1_pt1 | contig 19096 bp, 16 predicted proteins | sample 356341 | NCBI WGS metagenome assembly CESO01 (sample SAMEA2621812, study PRJEB7988) | marine metagenome | biome: marine biome (ENVO:00000447); feature: deep chlorophyll maximum layer (ENVO:xxxxxxxx); material: "saline water (ENVO:00002010), including plankton (ENVO:xxxxxxxx)" | depth 35 m
ATCGCTGTCAAGCTGATCGCGGTTGAAGGCGTACCAGAGAGACACTAGAACCATCGTCTCGATCATCACGAGTACCCAATGCAGGGAAATCACCTGTTCGGCGCGTCCATCGACGCCGGCAAACTGCTCGAGGCCCGTATAGAGCCCCCAAGCGCCTGCCATGCCCAGTAGATAACCCGCCTGCTTGGCCATATCCAGCTTGCGCAGTTGCTCGATAGAGACCATCAGCAGGGTTTCACAGCGCACAAGATAATTACCCAGAGAGAAAGTCAGCTGGTAGCCGATATAAACGAACAGTGCTAGCGGCAACTCAAGCGGCAGAATGAGCACTGCTGCGACCCCGCTGAGGGTAACCAGCTCGACCAGCAGCGACAGGCGAAAAAACCAGCCCGGTGCAAGAATCCGACGATACTGGGTAGCGACCATCAAAGTGCCCAGCGCCAGCCCGATCCCTCCCGCAGAGAAGATAGCGGGTGATAACGGTGTGTACAGAGTGAATACGGCGCCCACCGACAGGCCCAGAAAAAGCGAGTTGAGAAATTTGTAGCGGACAAACGCGCCTGGGCGGATCGCAGGGTGCGGAGCCATATTTAGTAGTCTACGCCCTGTCTGGCGCGAACGCCGGCGCGATAGGCGTGTTTCACTTCCTTTACTTCAGAGACGGTATCCATCGCTTCCCGCAATGCCTGACCACCACCACGCCCGGTCACGACCACGCTTTGCGATTCGGGTCGACCGGTGAGCGCGGCGATCACCTCGCTCTCCGGCAAGTAATCGAAGGCCAGCATGTAAGTGAGTTCGTCAAGCACCACCAGGTCATAACCAGCATCTTGCAGCATCGCTAAGGCTTGTTCCCATGTGCGCTGTGCCGCGGCGATATCACCCTCTCTATCTTGAGTGTCCCAGGTGAAACCCGTCCCCATTTGGTAAAGCGTCACCCCGGGCAACTGCTCCCTCACAAAGACTTCCTCGCCTGAGGACTGGACGCCTTTGATGAACTGGACGATGCCCACTGATTGGCCGTATCCCAGCGCGCGCATGACCATGCCGAAGGCCGAGCTGGTCTTGCCCTTGCCATCGCCGGTGAGTAAGACGCTGACACCCCGCTCGACATCGGCTTTGGCAATACCGTCATCCACGGCAGCTTTTTGCTTGGCCATGGCCTTATTGTGTTTGGTGGTGCGATCCATGGTTGCGTCCTAGAGGTTCACGCGAATGCCCGCGTAGGCGGTTATGCCGGGCATCCGATAGCCGGGCAGTTGTTGATCAGATTGATCAGTCAGGTTAAGCACTCTTGCCTCCAGAGACCAGCGAGGAGTCGCCGCCCACCTGGCGGTTAGGTCTACCGTCAGGGTGTCGTCAATGGGGGTCATGAAGGGGTCGGTGGCCTCACCGGTATGTCGTGCGGTGAGCCTTGCCGACCAAGCGCTGTGTTCCCATACAATGCTCAGCCGACCGCTTTGTTCCGGTCGGTAAGGTCGATCATTCCCATTTTGCTGGGTGGCATCCACCCAAGTGAAGTTTCCCTCCATCAGCCAGTGTTGAGAGAGCGGCAGACTCGCGACCAGTTCCACACCTTCTGAAGTACTTGTGCCATTGGTCTGCAGATAACCGCTGTAAGTGGCGAGATCGTATATGATTTCATTGTCGATCTGCTGGTCAAACCAAACGAGCTCGAGCGCCAATTGCGCGACGTTGCCCAGTATGCCGACTTCCCAACCTTCCGACTGCTCCTCGAGCAGCGGCGTTCCAGCGGCTGGGGCATAGGCAAACGGACCATTGTTGTAAGCGATTTCGTAGAGGCTGGGGGCCCTAAAACCGGTGCCCATTGCGCCGCGCAATGCCCACCCTTCAGCAGCGCCCGTGAACGCGTATCGCCCACTGACTCGCCAGCTCTCAAACTCTCCAAAATCATCGTTGTCATCGTGCCGCCAGCCCACCGTCATGACGCCCTGACCAAAGCGTTGCTGGGCTTCAAGGTAGATTCCCGTGTTATCTCTTGACCAATTGGTGCTGGCGTCAGACAGCGATTGCTCCTCTTGATCCACGCCATAGGTCAATCGGGTATTGTCGGTGGCTTGCCAGGAGCCCACCAAAGAGAGGGTGTCGGTCTCGCCGCTGGTTTCGTAGGAAAGTTGCTTCGCTGAGAAAAAGGCGCGCTCCGTCTCGCTCGAAGCAAAACTGAGCTCGACAGAGTGCTGATCAGACGTATATCGAGCCGCCGCGCGCCAGGCCTGCTGTTCATATTCGTCTTCACAATCGTGGATGAGGGCGAAGGTTGCGACGTCGTAGCACCCGTCGTATTCGTTGTCGCCGGATAGGTCAGTTGCGGCGACATGCAGCGACAAAGCGTCATTGAGTGCCATCGAGAGGGCTCCGTGCGCAGTCGTATTTTCATACCCATCGCGATCCGGATTCACGCTATCGATGTCTCTGGCATTGATGCCATCCGTCTCCAGTTGCGCAATAGAGATAGACCCGGTCACGCGATCGCTGCTCACCACGCCATTCACGGCGGCCTGATAAAAATCGTCACCGCCCGCCTCGAAAAATCCCTCGAGCCCGGTCTCCGCGTTGTCATCAGTGGTGGACATCAGAATCACGCCACCGGCGTCCGCGCCCCATAGCAGCCCTTGAGGGCCGCGCAGAATCTCTACCCGAGACAGTCCGCTACTCATAAGATGCTCAATGCGGGGACTGATCTGGGGGGAAGAAGGATCAGCGATGTTGATGCCGTCAAGCACGATACGGGTGCGGTAACCTTCCTCGCCGCGAATCCTTACCGCAGCTGCCTTGCCGTAACCGCCATCCATGGTCACGGTCACACCGGGCTGCGTGTCTAACAATGAACCCAGATCCGCGTAGCCGAGCGAGCGCATGTCTTCGCTGTCCAGTACGCTGACGGAGACGCCAATTTGGTCGATTAGATCAGGTGTGCGCGACGATACGATCACTTCTTCTACAGCACTCTCAGCCGGCGCTTCCTCTGCGGAGGCGGCGGTCGCCCCAGCGACCGGCAGCGCAAAGCATGTCATGATCGAGAGCGCAGTAGCCCAGGCACGGGGTGCCGGGTCAACGCTGTTGTCTGTGCTTGAAAAGGTGTCGGTGTGAAGCCTGAGTCGGCCAGTCCCGAGCCTACGGTTACGGTATGAGTTCATCGGTGCCATCCCTTTCGCCTGTCAGCGTTATGCTCTGAGTTGCCATCAAGCGTTGTTTGAAGGGCTGGGGATGCTAAACACGGCGCGGCATGACGACCGGGCGTATCGGACGCATCCTGCAGAAGCCCTCCGCTCCACATGATGAGGTTGTATCAGGCAGGTATCGGGCTCTCACCAGTGTGATGACCGTTGCGGGGGCAGCGCCGGACTTGAAGATTTCTCACCGGACTTCCCTTTTAACCTACCCAGATCAATAGATCGGTAGGCACCTGATGCCGAGCACAGTACTCTTCCGCGATACCCGGGTCAATTGTGGCGGATGTTAAGATTGCCTGATGAACTCTGCCCCCGTGCTATCGCTACCCTCCGAGGCCCAACGGCGCCGCGTGGCAAAACTGTTGGGACGAGATCCTAGGGGATTGCGCGCGATACCTGTCTTCGATGGAGAGGGCGAACCGTTGGTCATTCGGGTCGCTTCTATCGTCGACGGCAAACCGTTCCCGACGCTTTACTGGCTGGTGGGCTCAGATATTTGCCTGCGCATTGATCGGCTTGAGGCTGCAGGCGCAATTGCCGAGCTGCAGCGGCGTGTTGATGCCTCTGGGGTGCTGCGAAGTGCGATGCTCGAAGATCACGCTCGGCATCGAAAGGAGCGGGCAGGCTTCCTTTCTTCAGAGGAGCGGCAGGTGCTTCAGGCGCGAGGCATGCAGGCCGCGCTGGACGAGCGGGGGATCGGAGGTATTGCGGAGCCCGACCGGATTCGTTGCCTGCATACCTGGTATGCGGCGCACCTCGTCACCCCAAACGCGGTCGGAAGGCTCGTTGATGAGCTGCTCGCAGATGGTGAATACTTGGCCGCTGACTGACTCGATGTCAGTGGTATCCTTCGCCGCTGACAAAAAGTAGCTTGACGGGAAACGCAACATGTCCACCAATACTGACGACCTTCGCATTCGCAACCTGCGCGAGCTGTTGGTCCCTGAAGCACTGATCGCGGAGATGCCGGGCGAAGGGTCGCTGGCTGAGCACGTGGCTTCATCCCGAACGGCGATTCAGTCGATCCTCGAACGCTCAGATGACCGTCTTGTGGTCGTCGTAGGGCCCTGCTCGATCCATGATCCCGAGGCCGCGTTGGATTACGCGGCTCGACTGAAGACGCTGGCCGACGAGGTCGCGGACGATATCCTCGTGGTGATGCGCGTTTATTTCGAAAAGCCACGCACCACCGTGGGTTGGAAGGGTCTCATTAACGACCCCCACCTGGACAATTCTTTTGACGTTAACGAAGGCCTGCGCCGCGCTAGGCAGCTATTGCTGGATATTAATGCTGTGGGTCTGCCCACGGCGACGGAATACCTTGATTTGATCTCCCCCCAGTACATTGCCGACCTCATCAGCTGGGGCGCTATTGGCGCGCGGACAACTGAAAGTCAGAGTCACCGTGAGTTAGCGAGCGGCCTGTCTTGCCCGGTCGGTTTTAAGAACGGCACCGGCGGGAATATCCAGATTGCGGTCGATGCCATTGGTGCCGCGCAACATTCCCACCACTTCTTGTCCGTGACTAAAGGTGGGCAGTCGGCCATTTTCGAAACGGCCGGCAATCCTTATTGCCACCTGATCCTTAGAGGTGGGCCGCAACCGAATTACGATATGTTTTCAGTAGACGATGCCTGTGCAATGCTGGGTAAAGCCAAACTGCCCGAGAACCTGATGATCGATGCCAGTCACGCCAACTCCCGCAAGCAGCCCGAGCGGCAGGTTTCGGTCGTTGAGGATATTGCGACTCAGGTAGAGAGAGGGGATCGTCGTATCGTGGGTCTGATGCTCGAGAGTTTTATCGAAGCGGGTCGTCAGGATGTGGTAAGCAAAGATAAGCTGGTTTATGGGCAGAGCATTACCGATCCTTGCATGGATTGGGCGCAAACGGTGACCACCCTACAGACCCTTGCCAAAGCCGTTCAGTCACGGCGTGACTCGGTGTAAGGCAGTGAACACTCGTTTTCTAAGCTTAGGGCCTACTGTGCGGTGTGCATCCCTATTAATGGGGTTGTTAATGCTGGCGCCGGCGCAGGCACAGGATGTGCAAATCGAGTCGATCCCTGATTGGAACGAGATGACCGTCGCGGAGCTGTCCGAAACGGTCTCTGACGAAGTGGCTTCTCTCCGTATTTTCGAACAGGCTCCTATGCCCGACTCGTTCGAGCGTCGTCGCACGCTGGAGATTCGGCGTGACGAAAAAACTATTCATGCGCTCAGGAGCGTGCAGGCGCTGGCCGATCGCGTTCTCGCCTTGCCCGAGGAGGCGCCCGAGCGGAATACATTGACGCAGCTCATGCTCAGCCGTGGCAGTCTGATCGAGCAAACCCTGACCGAGCGCTTTGCCAGTCTCACACTGCGTCTCAACGAATCTTTAAACCGCCAATCAGAACTTTCTGGGCCTGCCCTGCTGATAGAGGAGTCTTTTACGGAGCTGATCGATGAACAAAGGCTTCGATATCTTGAGCTCTTCACTGAGCAGGCTTTGTTGTTAAAAGCGCTGGCAATTGACGGAGCAAGCTTGCGCGACGAGGTGGTTGGTACTCTGAGCCTGTATGGCGAAGAAATGATGGGCTTGATCTATCTTCATCACAATGGGCTGGAGATGTTGGCTGCGCGCCAAGCCGCCGACGGGACGGATGTCGATCTCATACAGGCGGCTCGCTTTGAGTCGGAGCGACTGCAGCTTGCAGTGCTGCGGCTGAGAGGCGTGGTCACACAACTTGAACTATTGGGTGGCGATACGGTTGAAATGCGGCGAACGCTGATCGAGCAACGGGGCAGCTTGGCACTCGCGCTGGTCGATACCGATGTGGCGACTTTGCTGTTTGCCGAGGCGACCACCAAATTCAAGAATTGGCTTGCCAGCCGCGGCTTGTCGACAACGCTCTCTATCTTACTCTTTGTCATCATACTGATCGTCGCGCGATGGGTGGCGCGGGTGGCACGGCGACTCACTGAACGGGCTCTGAAACATTCTGACCAATCGATTTCGCAGCTCTTGAAAGAAATGCTGATCTCCATGGCCGGGACAGTGGTTTTTCTGATTGGTGTGCTCGTGGCACTGTCACAGGTGGGCGTTTCGGTAGCCCCTATGATTGCGGGCCTGGGCGTCGTGGGTTTTATTGTGGGTTTCGCCCTTCAGGATACGCTGAGTAATTTTGCCTCAGGGGCCATGATTCTGGCCTATCGGCCCTTTGATACGGGTGACTTCATCTCCGCAGCAGATGTGGAGGGCACGGTCCGCAATATGAATCTGGTCAATACCACGATCGTCACCATTGATAACCGGCTACTGATTATCCCCAACAGCAAAATCTGGGGAGGCGTGATTCTTAACTTCACCGGGCAGCAAACGCGCCGCACCGATGTTGTCTACAACGTGAGCTACAGTGAGGATCTAGACCACGTGCAGCGGGTGCTCGAAGATTTGATTGCGTCAGACGAACGCTTCCTGACCACACCTGAGCCCATTGTCCGGGTGAAGCAGTTCAGTGACTCCTCGATCGATTTTCTGGTGCGAGCGTACGTCAAGACAGACGAATTCTGGGAAACGCTTTGGGCGCTCAACAAGGCGGTCAAGCAGCGCTTTGATGCCGAGGGCATTACTATTCCTTTCCCACAGCGGGACGTTCACCTACCTGCGGGGCCGGTATCGGGCGAAGTCGGCTAGCTCAAATCTACGGCACGTTTTTGGCCCTTTTAGCCTGGCCCGACGGAGCGCACTATCGAGAGTTGCAAGAATCATTTAATACTTCCATGTCACGCCGGTCGTAAGGTTGAAGTCACTGTTGGAGTTCGAGGAATCACCCCTGTCTGCCTTGTTATCCGTTTCCGTTCTCGCGCTAACAGTCCAGTAAAAACTGTCAAACAACTCCCAGCTGATCAATAAATCCAGATCGCCGCGCACCCGTCCCCAGTCCGACAGCGAGGGGTAGGTATTACCGTTGAGAGAAATGTCCATATCGAGTTTTTGAAAGCTGTACAGGTGCCAACTAAAGTTCAGGAACAATTCAGCGTCGCTGCAAGTTTGTAGCAGTTCTTTTTTGGGTATTGTCGCCGTGGTGCCGCCGAAATTGTCTCCGCCATACGGAACGGCGATATCTGGATTTTCTTCGCAGGTCTCGCGCCGCTCCTGAATGCCCTGTATCCCGGCCGAGACAGCCAGCTCATGGCCCAGCTCATTGATGAGGTAGCGTCCAAGACCGACGCCAAGGGAACCTCGATGAGCAATTCCCAGTTCATCATTTGAATCATAGCGAGCATTTAATACACGATAGGATTGGGCGGTGCCGCGCTCGCGCCAAAATTCCCGGGAAATTTTAAAGGTCGAGGCATTGCTGCTCTCGTCGGTCGTATTAACTTGATCCGTGGCCCTAATCTTGCTGTCGTCGATCCTCCCTGAGAAGGTGGTTCGGCCGCCTCGCTGATCGTACGATCCCCTCAAGGCCAGCGTCAGGAGCTGATTGTTAGTGTCAGCATTGAACGTGCCACTCAGCTGTAAATCGAGCTTATCTGCCAGCTGTTCCTCGATCGGTCGCACTTCAACGATGTCTTCAATATCTAGCTGCTGATCGACTTTTCCGGAGCGAAAAGTGAGCTGATTCGGCACACCGTTGGGTACAAAGCGCCCGTAAACTCGATCGCCATCATCGAGTCTCACTTCATAGACATAACGGCTATCGATCTGGCGTACGTCTCGCCACTTGATGTTGATAATGCCCGCATAGTCGGTGCTAACCGCAAGCTTTCCCGCGCTCATGATACCGACTGCGCCCGTAATCTGGTCTCCATTTCCGACGGTGATCACGTCTGTTTTTGAGTGAGCCCACGCTACAGAGCACAACATTAGCGTCGAACAAAAGAGACCGTAATTCCGTAAGACGGCGCTGAGAGACATGGTGTGTCCTTCCCGATTGATTGAGAGTATCTAGTGGTGGGGCATCAGTGTTTTATTGAGGGCCTATTTTGCAAAAACAAAGCTTGTTGCCATCGAGATCTTTCACATACCCGCCGTAAAAAAAGCCGGCCGATCGCTCTCCAGGAGGGCCATCGCAGGTGGCACCGAGTTCGATAGCTTTGGCATACATGGCGTCGCAGTCTTCAGGTTCACCTGCGCGAATGGCAACCATCATGCCGTTGCCGGCGCTTGGAGCTTGCTCGTCGTAGGGGATACACACGGCCAGCATGGGATTGTGCACATCAGTACCGTATAGCGCGATACGCTCATTCCCCATGACATACTTGACGCCCATTACACCCAGTAAGTCGTCGTAGAACTTCTTGGCGCGATCAAAATTAGCCACGCCGAGCGTCGTATAAGCAATCATCTTGTTTCTCCTGAAGAGTGAATTTTCGTCTCGACCGATGACGTCACCCGTTTTGCCTGTTTTAGACATCGTCGATTTGGGGAGAGCTTATCGGTGAAGCGGCAGGATAACCAGATTTGGGGCTTTTTGTGACACCTAAAGAGCGCGTATTCTGGCCGCTGGAATCATAGACCTGAACCATGATGGAACCATTACTCATAGGGCTTGTTGTCGCCGCACTGATTGCCTCGCTGATCTTCAGCCGGCTGGCGCCATCGCTAGTGTTCACCTTAGCAATGGCAGCCTGTGTGTTGGTGGGTGTGATTGACATGCAGACCGTGATGGCCAAGGCGACCAACGACGGTCTGATGACATTGTTACTGCTGTTAATGGTGTCAGTTGGTTTGGAGCGACTGCCCTGGTTGCTGGCATTGTCCCATCGCGCGGTCAAAGGCTCGTTAACGAGGACAATACTGAGTCTCTCGGGTATGACGATGCTGTTCTCGGCTTTCGTGAATAACACCGCCGTCGTGGCGACCCTTGCCGGGACCCTGCGAAAAAACCCGCATCACGCCGCCAGTCAGATTCTACTGCCGGTCTCTTACGCTGCCATTCTTGGGGGCACGCTGACGCTGATCGGCACGTCGACTAATCTGATTGTCAGCAGTTTCCTCGAGGATATAACGGGGCAAGGCATTCCCTTCTTCGCGTTTTTACCCGTTGCTCTGCCTGCCGCAATCGCAGGCCTGATAGCGATGCTCGTCATGCATCGGGTGCTGCCGATCGGTAAGCAGGATGATCTGCCGGTCAATGAGTTTCTGATCGAGATGGTGGTGGGCGAGGACTCACGTTTGATTGGCAAAACTGTGTCGGAAAACGGTCTTCGTGATTTGGGCGACTTGTTTTTGGTCGAACTGGTGCGCGAGGGTCGCTTGCTGACCCCGGTGGCACCCGGAGAGCAGCTAGAAGCGCGAGACCGACTGATTTTTTCGGGGGATGTCTCGAAGGTGGGTGTGCTGGAGCGTTTTCATGGGCTGCGTTCCTTTGCCATCGATCAAGGTTTACTCGGTATGAATCTCACCGAAGTCATACTGATCCCCGGTGCGGCGCTTATTGGTCAAACAATAAAAGAAAGCGAGTTTAGGTCCCGATTTGATGCCGCGGTGGTGGGCGTGCATCGGGATGGCGAGCGATTATCGGGTCAGTTGGGTAACATTCGGCTACGCGTCGGCGACTCATTGATGTTGGCTGTCGGGCCCGACTTTCAAAAACGTAGCAATCTAAGCCGTAATTTTTTGATTATTGAAAGCAGTGTGGCCAGCCACAGCCTGTCCAGTGGTAAAAGTATGGCGGTGGGGGCGGGTATGTTCGCCGCTGTGACGTGCTCGGTGCTCGAATGGCTCCCTCTGACAACCGGATTAATGTTTCTGTTATTGCTGATGCTGGGGCTGAAGTTATTCAGCACAGCGGAACTTCGTCGACGCTTCCCCTTCGAGATGTGGTTGATCGTCTCCTCCGCTCTGGCGATCAGTCAGGCGGTAATGGACTCGGGTTTAATGGGCAGCGCGATGGCTTTCCTATCACCCATTATCGGCAGCGTGCCGCCTATGATGATGTTGGTCATGGTGTATGTTTTGACCCTCGCTATGACCGAATTGATCACCAATAATGCAGCAGCTGCGTTGATGTTTCCGCTGGGCTATAGCGTGGCGCTGACAGCAGGGCTAGACCCAATGGTATTTGTGATGGCCGTGGCATTGGGCGGTAGCGCGTCTTTCCTGACTCCCTATGGCTATACCACCAACCTGATGGTGCAAAATTTGGGTGGTTACACCCGCGCAGACTATGTGCGGTTTGGTTGGTTAGTGTCGCTGGCGTACTCCACAGTCGTATTAATACTCTTGCCCCGGATCTTTCCGTTCTAGCGCCGCTGGCGAGTCAGTGCGATTGAAGGCATCTTTGATGTGCCAGCTAAATCACCGATAATCGGCTCATGAGGAATAGATGCTAAAAACCAGCGAATATTTAAGTGCTGCTGAGCGTGAGCAGGTGCTGAATGGATACGACCAGGTATTGCGCCATACGGTTCAAAGAGCGTGAGCCTGTCGCCAGATCAGTGGGTTGAGCGGCTGCTTGGGCCGATCGCTGAAGCGCTGTCATCGGTGGTGTTCTATACGGTATCCATTGCCGGAACCGATGTGCCGCTTATCGTCATGTGGACGGCGGTGGCAGCGTTATTTTTCACGGTGTACCTGCGCCTTATCAACCTCAGGGCGCTCGGACTGGCGATCCGGCATGCGAAAGGCGACTTTTCCGATCCCAACGCGCGAGGAGAGATTAGTCACTTCAAGGCCGTGGCGACGGCGATCTCGGGTACCGTCGGCGTGGGCAACATTGGCGGGGTGGCGGTCGCTATTTCCCTCGGGGGTCCCGGTGCGGCCTTCTGGTTGTTTATTGCCGGTTTGTTATCCATGTCGACCAAGCTGGTGGAGTGCACCCTCGGCGTGAAATACCGCCGCTACAATGCCGACGGATCTGTCTCGGGAGGGCCTATGTTTTACATGGAGGCCTATTTCCGCGAGCGAGGCTGGCCGCTAGTGGGGAAGGGCTTCGGCGCTTTCTACGCCATTGCTTTGGTGATTGGCTGTCTGGGTATCGGCAATATGTTCCAGTCGAACCAGGCGTTCGCGCAGGTCTTGGTGATCACCGGCGGAGAGGCATCGTTTTTTGCTGATCGAGGCTGGCTCTTCGGTGTCGCATTGGCCGGTGTGATTGCAGCGGTGATTATTGGCGGTATTCGCTCCATTGCCCGCGTGGCCGCAGTGTTGGTGCCGGTCATGGCGCTGCTCTACCTGTTGAGCGCACTGTTAGTGCTGGGATTAAGTGCTGAGCATATCCCGGCCGCATTGGCATTGGTGACGTCAGAGGCCTTCACGGGTCAGGCGGCATCGGGAGGTATTCTGGGTGCGATGGTCATCGGATTTCAGCGCGCGCTGTTTTCCAATGAAGCCGGCATCGGATCAGCCTCTATTGCTCATGCAGCGGTGAAAACGGAGGCACCGGCCTCTGAGGGTATTACCGCACTGCTCGAGCCTTTTATCGATACCGTCGTCATCTGTTCATTAAGTTCTCTGGTGATTCTGACCACCGCCATTCCTCAGGGCTTGATGGGATCGGGGCTGGCGGGTATCGAGCTGACGTCGGCAGCATTTGCCTGGCATTTCGCCTGGGCGCCCTATGTCATTGCTGTCGCAGCGCTGTTATTTGCCTTCTCGAGTGCGCTGGCGTGGTCTTACTACGGACTGAAAGGCTGGACGTACCTGGTAGGCGAAGGCCCGCTACGAAGCGTGTTCTTCCAGCTGGTGTTTTGTGCGTTCATTGCGCTGGGCTGCATGCTGGAGCTGCGGGCGGTGCTGGACTTTTCCGATGCGATGACTTTCCTGATTGCGCTACCCAATATTCTGATGTTGTACCTGTTTGCTCCGATGGTTAGACGCGAGGTCAATCAGTACCTGGCAGATATCAAATCCAGTTAGTAGGGCTGATGACCCTCGCTCACCACTCGGTGTAGCCGCCGGGTAGCGGGGAAAAAATCATTTACAGGTTTATGCTGCGTACTGCGGTTATCCCATAACACCATGCTGTCTGGCCGCCAGCTGAACCGGCAAGTGAACTCGGGCAGGCTGGCGTGACGCCACAAAAACTGAAGAATTTCTGCAGACTCCAGGGGCGGCACGCCCTCGATGTGCGTGGTGAACAGGGCGTTTACGAACAGCACTTTCTTGCCGGTTTCGGGATGGGTTTGAATCACCGGATGACGAACAGGCGGGTTGGCCGCCACCGCGTCGGCCAGTCGTTCCCGACCGCCCGGTTCGGCGAGACTTTCCCTGAAGCCGTGACTGAAATCATGCACGGCAACCAAGCCCTCGAGATAGCGCTGCATGCCTGCAGAGAGCCCCTCGTAGGCTGCGGTCATGCTGGCAAATAGCGTGTCTCCGCCGACTTCAGGAATGGTGATGCCCCGAAGTACCGTGACTGATGGCGGGTGCTGCTTGAAAGTCATGTCCGAGTGCCAGACCTCGATTTTCGAGGGGGCCTCTCTCGTGCTCTCAAGGACCATGACCTCGGGAAAATCCTCGACCGTGCGGTAGGCAGGATGGGTTTGCAGCGGCCCAAATACCGCTGCCAGATTTTTTTGATCTGACGGCGCGATCGATTGATTGCGCAAAAACAGGACCTCATGCTCATTGAGCAGGGCGCGCAGCGAACGGGCGACTTCGGCGTCTATGCCGTCGCCGAGGTTAATAGACCGTAGTTCTGCTCCAATGGCTCCCGCCACGCGCTTCACGATCATTGCATCCTCTCCCGTTCTTTCCAGATCTTACAGGGCCAAGGGGGGATTGTGCTCGCCGGTGACGTGGTGGGGCAAGCGCCCACCTGACACAGTGATTCCTGAATCGGCAACGATTCGACGTGTGCCGGTTCGGTCCGAAGCGACCTTAAGCCCGGTGCCAGTTAGCCTAAGAGGAGTGATTAACATGAGAAAATGGATTTTCGTACTGGGTCTTTGTGGCGCGATGGCGCCACCATTAAGTCAGGCGGCGTCTCCTGTGGGAGTGGTTCCGCTCAATTTGCAAACCGCGACCGTTCGGGTCGCACCACCACCGCTGCCCGACGAGCGATCTCGCGCACTGTCGTTTTTGGAAGCGTCTCAGCTCCGCGGTCGAGTATTGCCGTTCGTGATCGGTGTTGCTGCGATCGACATAGCACTCGCGAGTTTCTATTGGGGTGTGTACGTGCCGCACTATGCAGAGACAGCGCCCGCTTTTTAAATGTCACAGCACAGGGAGGTGTTAGTAATGAGACCCACCACAGCTAATCCTGTTGAGCGGTTGCAGCTAAAAATCGCACAAGACGCCGCTCAGCAAGCCCGCGGCCGCTACTTCGCCGTGAGAATCCTGCCCGTCTTGCTGCTATGGGCACTGCTGATGGCCGCGGCAACAGTGGTCGCGGGGGGTCTGATTTCGCTTGGCGTTGCCTTCACCACTTACTTTGGCGGGGCTGCCGTGTTGGTCATCTGGCTGGAATATCGCGCCCGTCGGCATGTGGCTGAGAGATAAACGCCATGGCGTTCGGCGGGTAAGGGCGCTGGGCCAGTTGATAAGGCTCGCCGGCGCAGTCGCCGGTTTTTTAAGCGCAGCAACAATGGCGCTGGCGCAGCCGGTGAGACCTTTTGAACTGGCGATTGTCGCGCAGCATCACCATTATGATTGTGGCCCTGCCGCGCTGGCCACCTTGATTGCAGCGCAGACGGGTCGGCGCATCGGGCTTGAAGACGTCAAAAAACAGATCACGCTGAGCGCCGAGGAGTCGCGTCGCGTGCGGGCGAAAGGTTACAGCCTGCTGCAGTTAGCGAGCATGGCTAAGGCAGTCAGTGCGGAGCCGAGTATTCGTGAGATCACGGAACGGGACCTATCCCAGCTGCCCTTACCGGTGTTGGTCTATCTGTCGCTCCCCACCGGCCCGCACTTTAGTCTCGTGACTGCCATGGCGGGTCGCCATATTGCGCTTGCCGACCCGTCACAGGGGCCTCTGATTTGGTCGCGACAGGCCTTTCTCGCCACGTGGGCTCCGCGCGGTAAAGGCTTCGTCTTGTCCCTTACAGCAGCTCCTGCCGTATAAGAGATAAACCCCGTTCGTTAACGAGTTCGGCGCCCGCAGCGTGCGTCACCACTGCGGTGCTAGCGAGATCGGGTCGCAAATAAGTCTCGGTTACCCGTCGAAGGTCGTCGAGGGTGGTGCCTACGATGCCCGTGCGCAGGATTTTACGATGCTCAGCTGTCCGCCCAAAAAGGCGCTCATGAAAATCCCGTTTGGCTTCACCCGCCGGTGAGCCAGGCTTGTCGAGGCTTGCCATCACACTGAGAATTGCCTCTTCCAGCGCTAGCGACTCGTGCTGGGTTTCCAGTAACCAGTTTACCGAGGCATCAAAATCCTCCAGCGTCTCAACCAGGCGCGGATCGCGATACGAGAAGAAGCGGAACGCGCCAATATTGGGGTCATTGCTGGCGCCGCCACCATAAGCGCCCCCTTGTTCCCTGATACTGCGATGCAAAAAGCCGTTTCGCAGAAAGGCTGCCAGAACCGATAACACCGGGGCATCGGGATGACCCGATGGCACGGTGGGATAGGCCTTGGCACAGAAGTTCACCTGCGTATTGGTGACCCATACCTCGTGTCGTGATTCGCGAATCGCTGCAGGAGGCGAGCTCGCCGCCGGTTCATTGGCGAGTGCCGCAGCAGTTTCGTGGGCCGCTGCGCTGGCGGCCGCGATATTGGGTTCATCGGCAATGGTGCACAGTAGGGGTGCGCCCGCGGCCGCCAATTTTTCATGGATAGCACCCAGAGAGTGGGTCAGCGCCTCCAATTCGCCGTCCTGCTTCAGAACGTCATCGAGGGCCCGTAGCCGACGGATGCCTTCCAGGCCACCCTGTTCATGGCCAAGCCGGGCCAGTGGGCTCATGCCTGCGCAGGCCGCACTCATGGCGAGGGCGTGGCCGCTGCCCGTGATGCCCTGATCGCGGCGCGCCCGCATTTGGCTTACCAGATCTCGGATGCGTCCGTGTTCGTCGAACCGCGCTGTCTGCAGGGTGTCTGACATCAGTGCGAGTTGGGGCTCGATCCTGTCGGCCAATGCTTTGGATGACATCATGAAGTAGCTGTCGCAGGTCTGCTCGCTGTTGCGATGGGCGCGGCTGCTGACCGATGCGCCGAGTGAGCCCACCGTCGCGGAGTGCCGTTCTTGGGTCTCCAGATAATCGAGATCGCCGACCCCGACCTCAGCCATCAAGGCGATGGTCAGCGGTAAATGCTGTTGCTCGGCACTGGTCAGCGCCGGCAGCGGGCTGGCCCATTGTTGATAGACGAGGCCATTAGTCCCCGTCGTGTAACGATAGTGTGTTGCCTTGTCGCCCTCGATCATGGGCACTGCAGACGGAACTTCAGCCGGAATATCGGAGAGCGATACCCGGGGCAGGATGTTGGGGTCGTCTTTTTGCTCCTGGCGTTCGCGAAGCCGCTCGGCCAGATCGAGAATTTCGGCTTTGTGCTCGCCATCGAGACTCTCTTTCAGGGCTGCGAGACGATCGGCTTCGGCAGTCTCCCGCCGCGTTGCGAGCGCGGCGTCGGGAGCCACCACCAACCTGACGCGGTGGGGGTTATCCAGCAGGAGACGTCTAATCAGCCCGGGAATATACCCGTCGTCCTTGACCCGCTCTCTGAGCGTGGCAATGACCGGTTCGAGGTCTAGGGCGGCGACGGCGTCGCCGTAGTGGGTTGCGGCGCCCAATGCCCGCAGCATGAGATTCAGCCCGTATGGCATACCATCTCCGCTGACTTCTCGCTGGTGCAGCTCAATCTGCCGGAGGATCGCCTCGACTTTGTCCGCAGCAATCCCTTCCGCAGCCACACTCTCAATGCAGGCGAGTACCTCTGCCTCAAAGGCGTCGGCGTGCTCTGCTTCGCTGCCCTCAATGCCGCAACAAAAGACCATCTCGCGTATCGATTCTTCCAGTCCACATAAAGGGGAGGGGGCGGCACCTCGCTCGGTCGTCTCGAGGTAGTACATCAGCGGCGAGGCGCTATTTTCCATTAACACAGAGGAGACAAGTTGGGCTTCTAGCATCGCTGTGAGGTCAGCGCTCTCGCCGAGCTTCCAGCCCATAACCAGATGCGTTTTGTTTTCTGATCCTTCTTCTGCATCCACCGCATAAGGATGGGTGGCGTGCCTTGGGACATCGAAGGGCGCTTCCAAGGCCACCTCAATCTTGCGTTCCAGCGCTTTGAAGCGATGCAGGACTGACGCCTCGAAGACCTGCTGATGCGCCTCGGCAGTCATATCGCCAAAGGTGAGAAAAATGGCATTGCTGGGGTGGTAGTGCTCGGCGTAGAAATCCCGCAGCTCTTGGTAGGTCAGGTCCGGAATGTGCTCTGGATCGCCTCCGCTATTAAAGTGATACGTATTCGAGGGGAAAAGCTCATGGCAAAGCCGGTCCCAGAGAACGGAAGGCGTCGATGACATGGCTCCCTTCATCTCATTGAATACCACACCCTTAAATACCAGAGGCTGACTGCTGTCGTCGTTTTCGAACTCCACCCGGTGACCTTCCTGTGCAAAATCGAGGGGGTCGAGCCGGGAAAAAAACACGGCATCAAGGTAGACGTCGAGGAGGTTGCCAAAATCTTTCCTGTTTTGGGTGGCGAAGGGATAAGCCGTCCAGTCCGAGCTGGTAAAGGCGTTCATGAAGGTATTCAGTGAGCGCCGTAGCATCATGAAAAAGGGGTCCCGCACGGGGTAGCGCTCGCTCCCGCACAGCGCGGTATGTTCGAGAATGTGTGCCACACCGGTGGAGTCCTCGGGGACCGTTCGCAGCGCCACCATGAACACGTTCTCTGCTGAGTCACTGCTGAGATGCAGGTGACACGCGCCAGTCCCGGGATGCTCGTATTCCTCAACGGTGAGATTCAGGCTGGGAATAGGCACCGCGCGCTTCAAAACGAAGGTGTTGGGGTATTGAGTGTTTGCGGGCGTGGCAGAAGCTTCAGTCATGTGAGATTCCAGTCCTACTGTATTCGGGATTGCACTGACCGGCAAAGGGTCATCGGGCGTTTTTTTCCAGTTTGATCTTGTAAAGCCAGGGCCAGCGTTTGCCGGTCACCCAAATGGCTCCGTCCTCGGGGTTCATGGCGATGCCATTGAGTACGTCGGTATCGCGAAGCCGGTCTTCCTCTGGCAGTAAGCCAGCGAGGTTGATCATACCGACTACCCGACCATTGGTGGGATCAATTCTGGCGATTTGGTCTGTTTGCCACACATTAGCCCAGATTTCACCGTCGACCCACTCGAGCTCATTGAGATTTCGCAGAGGCTCGCCTGCCAGGGTGATCGGCAGGGTCGCCAGTTCGCCGCCGCCGTCGAGATCTGCCGAGTAGAGTTGGTCAGATCCGTCACTCATCCACAACACTGAGCCACTGTGCGTAGCGCCCCACCCCTGTCCGGGTAGGTCACTGCGTCCGATCAGAGTCAGCTCGGGCAGAGCATAAACCAGCATCACTCTCTCCCTCCAGGAGAGGAGCATTAGACGGTTATTCACGATGGTAAGCCCCTCGGCAAAAATGCGCGGGTCAACCGGTACTGATTGAATGAGGTCTAGGCTCGGGAAAGTATAGACCCTGATCATCGAGCGACCATACAGGCCCGAACTGACGTACAGCCTGCCGTCATGAATCTCTAGACCCTGAGTAAAATTCTCGCGATCGAAGCGAGTTTTGGAGATCACCCGGTAGCCGTAGTTCACGACCTTCTGTTCCGAAGTTGTCTCGGCCAGCGCGACGCTGTGCGGCAGTGTGGTGGCGATGACGACAGACAGAAGTTGCAGGCAGCGCACTATCACAGGGGCTCTCCGCGCTTTAACGCACGCTCGGCGAAGCGAGCGGGTGAAATGGCGCGTTGAAGATACCGCGGCACGGCAGGTGGTGTGCCCAGCATCTGATCGATCAGCACTTGTGCAGCGAGCGGCGCTGCTGACAAGCCTCGAGACCCGAGGCTGGTCAGCACCGCAAGTCCGGGTTGCAGCGGACAGGGTGCATCAATCACCCGCTTGCGGTCGTGGCGCAGCCGCTCGTAGCAGGTATTAAAGGCATTCAGGTCGGGCGCCATTCCTGCAACGGGCAAGTAGTCATTGCTGTTGCAACGGTGCGCGATTTGTCCACGCCAGCCGCCCTTGGGCGCGGTTAAGTGGAGATCGGGGAGCGCAGTGCACATCATCTCGACATTATGCGCGTGTTCTGACTGGCGCTCATCTGTGCCGATGTCGCCGGGACCGAAACTGGCGCCCATGCAGTGGATGCCGTCCCGTGCAGGGGGTAAATAACCCTGATCACAAACCGCGATGGGCAGCACATTCAACTGAGACGAGCTAGGCAGATGCGTCGTTTGCCCGCGAATGATATTGAGCGGCAGCCACTCCAGACCGGATTGTTGCGTGACGCGTTGTGCGGTGGCGACAATCGCAGCGGGTGCTTCGGCCACGCAGCGGCCGTCTTGAGCCTGTGCCTGCCACAGTCCGTCCGGTGACGGTTGCAACAACAGGTTCCCGCACTGCTCCCTCAGAGAAATCAGCGGATGATCGAGCAGTGCCCGACAAACAGCCTGCGGGTTGAGCCAACCCCCACGCAGGTAATGAATACCGCCACACCGTGGTTCTAGCCCAATCTGCCCAGCGATTTCCGTTGCGCTGACAACTCGGGCAAAATCCGGCGCCAGCGGCAGTACGGCGGCGAGATGTTCAAGGGTGTCATCGCTGTCGTGCAGCTGAATGTATCCTCCCAAGCCAATATCCAGACCTTCTTTTAGGACGCTCGATGCGACGAGTCTCTGGTAGTGGTCTGTGGCGTATCCATACCCCGCCAGAGAAAAATCAGTGAGGGGATTATGCTGATGAGAAAGTCGGGTATAGGTCACCCCTTGTAAATTGCCTGAGCCGGCTGCTGCCATCGCACCCGACTCCAGCACCGTGACGGGAATCCCCCTCG
>CESO01003976.1_pt1 | contig 19094 bp, 17 predicted proteins | sample 356341 | NCBI WGS metagenome assembly CESO01 (sample SAMEA2621812, study PRJEB7988) | marine metagenome | biome: marine biome (ENVO:00000447); feature: deep chlorophyll maximum layer (ENVO:xxxxxxxx); material: "saline water (ENVO:00002010), including plankton (ENVO:xxxxxxxx)" | depth 35 m
AAATTAAAGTTCCACTTGAACTTATATTACCTGAGGATGTTATATTATTAGTTACTTTTAGATTACCTTGTATTTCGACTTTTGGATTAGTATCGTGTATTTTTACTATATCAGTATCATTATATCCCAATATTAGATGATTATTATCATCATAAATAAATCCATTATCGTCTGCAGTTCCACCAAAATGGATAGCACCCTCACTAGTACCACCTGTTGCTTGTGGAAGTTGTAAAAATTTAGTTAATATAGTATTACTTGAACTTATATTACCTGAGGATGTTATATGACCTAACCTATGATGGATTGAACCTGAAAAACTATGGATATCATCTGATGAATTACCAAATTGATTACTTTCTGTAAGATTTGTTATTAATATATCAGAATAAGAAAATGCATTTAAATTATAAGATTCTGCATTTAAAGCAGAAGCTGATATAATACCTACGCATATTTGTTCGCCCGTTTCTGCTAAGTTTAGATTAGAATCTATTAAATGACCAAATTCATCTTGATCAGGAGTGGCATTACTGACAAAATGGGTTTTAAGGGTTGTTTTAGATTGTATAGCCATTTTATTTATTTATTTTATTATACATATTAAGTGTCCCATCTTACAACAAGGGTAGTATCGGTTTCATTTGAGGTTTTTATAGGCTGTCCCAATTTACCTACAACTAATAGTTCATTATTTTCATTATATAATCCTATAGTTGTAATATAAGGTTTAAAAAGTGAGCCTGTTGCAAAATTTGCAATGTTTTCATCTTTAGAAGATCTTAATTTTCTTGCTGTGGGATTTAATGTATTATTATATTCAAATTCATCTATCGTACATTTATATTCATTTTCATAAATTAAATGAGATCCTTGAAATTTAATATTTGTTAACCACTTACTAGATATTCCCCCTACCGTAAAATCATTAGCTGCTGTGTCTGAAGCATCTAGTATCATACTTCCTATACCATAAGAAGTAATTTTAGGGAGATAAGAAGGGTTTGTAATTGTTATTAATCCATGAGAATAAAATATATTTCCTATGTAAGGAGATGCATTTTTAGTTCTATAGTGATTTTGTATTTGGGTTTCATTTAGAGCTTGGTTGTATATTTTTATATTGGATAGAGAACCGCTAAACGAATTATTATTATATTTTGATGTTATGTTAGATTGACCACCTATGTAAATATTAGCTTTATTATTTGTAATATTAGAGGTACATTTTTCACTCTGCATAATAGATGTATCTCTATATATATTTATTAAAGATCCTTCACGAACACATACTATATGATAGGGTAAAGTAGGGTTAATAGATCTATGTAAAAGTACAGAACATCTGTTAGTATTATCCCCATCAGATACTTCAAAATATAGTTCAGTTTTATCTGTTGTTTTTTGTAAATATATTTTAAAGGGATATTGATTTCCTGCGTTTATTTCTTGTATTTCTCCGGGGGCCCCATCATATTCAGAAGGACCTGTGATTGTATTTTGGATAGTTGATTTAGATAAAACGTGTATTAGGGTTTCTTCTCCTTCAAGCGGAATATCATTTTTAACATCTATCCAAAATTCAATAGAATAATTATTATTTTCGTTGAAATTTAAATTATCGTTGTGAGTAACTTTAATTTCAGATTCTGTGTCAAATGTTATTGAAGGAAAATTAATTTTATCCACTGTGGTAGATAAATTTATTTTAGAAAAAATTATTTTATTATAATATATATGGTTTAAAAAATAACTATCATCATATTCATAATAAGCAGAATCAGTAGTATAAGATGATAAGTTATTTACTTTAGTTTCATTATCTATATTTAGATTATATTTTTTAAATCCTTCCTGAGGACCTATATTTAATAAAATTGATCTAGGGTCAGTTACAAAATCATCAATATTTATGTTTTTATTAATTATGTTTCCGTAAGAATCATCTATGTAGGTTTGCCCATTTAATATTAATTCTAATGAATTTGATTTAATTTTATGGCCATATAATCCTGAGGGTATAGAAATAATGGTAGCAGATTCATATAGATTTCTTTTATGTTTTAAAAAATTAATATCCCCAAATTTATTACTTAATTTTAATTTATAATTTTTATAAAAAAGATGATCTATTTGGTTATATTTTATATTATCTTCTTTAGATAAACCTGAACCTGTAAGGTAAGTATCTATACTGCCTGAATTGTATTTAGAATTATAAAATGTTATTTTATTAGCTAATGAAGAGTCAAAAGAAAAATTATATTGTTTGTGAGCATTGAATGGTACTACTGTGTAGTCTTTAGGTAAAAATTTTTTATAAACTGACATTCAATTAACATTTTAATAATCTAATTTAACTCTAATAAGAGCTTCTTTTGAAAAATCTTTTGCAATTGGTTGACTTAATTTTGCTACTGCTACTAATTCATTAGTATCATTATATAATCCAATTGTAGTAATATATACTTTTGGATTATTTTCCATAGTGTTGTATCTTAAATTTCCATTATTATCTATAAATGATGGATTAGTAGTAAAATTAAAATCTTGATTTTTTATTCTTGTAAAATAATATTTTGAACTAATTGTTTCTTCACTATCTACTATAAATGAAGCACCACCACCTATTACATCAACTAATTTTTCATGGTTTTTTGCATTATTATTAGCTGTTGTTGTAGGTATTGCTTCTGCAATATGGTGATCTATTGCAGCAGGATTTAAAATTATGAAACCACTGTCAGGGTAATATAAACCATAAGATCCACTGTCTGTAACTTGTACTGTTAAGGAACCCGATCTTACACCACTTGAACCCGAAACAAGATTAAATTGTCTTCCTGCGTTTGTTAATATAGCTGATCCTGTTGATGTAATTGAATCATCTGTTAGGTGGAGAAATCCTAACCCTGATCCCGATAATTTTAAATTTAAGGTACTTGTTTTTAAATTATTTTTGTAACGCCCTCTATTTATATTAATTACATAAATATCATCTGGGGTATGTGCGTCTGTAGCTCCTGCTGTTCCAGGAAATATAAAGTTTTTATTTTCATCCCCAAATACTAATTGACGGTATTGGTTGTAATTAACTTTTGAAGGACTATTACCTAATGCTGTTCCTGTATTTGTAAAATCTTCGGATCCTCCTCCTGTTTTATGACCATATGCTACTGAATATTGAACACTTGAAGTAGTGGCATCATTATGTACATCTATAAAAAATGCACCTTTACTTGTAGGTGTTGTAAAAACTGCCTGAGCTGAAGAAGTAAAGACTGATGTTAATTCATTTACGTTATTAGTCCAAGTAGATGTGACTACTCTTTGGGTATCATCTACTACATCTCCACCATTATATGATTCTAAGTATGCCATTTTATTTTTATTTTTTATCTTAAATTATTATAGTACTGTTGCTTTTTGTCCTGTTTCAGCTTGGTTTATAGCAGAAGCTTCTTTATTAATTTTTACTAAAACAGTTGCCCTTGCTCCTGAATCCATACCTTCAACTGTAATTACTGTTATTAATTGTGAATTAGTTCCAAATAATGAAACACCACTTAAAGTTACAAAGTTTAAAGTTTGAAGGTTAGATACTGTTTGGCTAAATTTAACTGCTCCATTATATTGGTTTTGGGATGAATTTCCATCTCCACTTCCAAAACTTGAAAATAATCTAGCATCCATTGCAGTAAATATATACCCTGATTCTGCTTGGCTATTGTTTCCGTTATAATTTAAAGTTTGTGGTGATATGGAACTTACACCATTTCTACCTAAAGTAATGGTTGAATTTGATATAGCAATTATAGGAAGTTGTGTTGTACCTTGAGGTAAAGTAATTAATTTATGTTTCATTATATTATTACCATCAGGAAATGCTTCTAATATTGGCATATTTTCAATTGCTTCACCTGAATATTGTGAACCATTTGGGTGGTTTTCATTATATAATGAATAATCTATTTCATCATCACCTAATGCAAATTGTGTAATATTAAAAGAACCATCATTTTTAGCTAATAATTCGCGACCTTTTTTGGTTAATATGGCGTCTACTGTAATTGAGCTGTTGTCTAAATATCCCATTGTAATTGTGTTTTGTTATAAATATATAATATTTTAAGAAATGTTTATTTTATTTTCCATATCCTGCTTTTAATAAAATTTTATTTAAATTAGCTTTTATAGTAGGATGTGTATGTTCTGGTATAAGTACAAATCCTTTATCACCTACTCCATTAGGTAATTCATTAGATATATCTAAATCTACAATTAAAGTTGGACTTTTTCTTAGTACAGATAATTGATGACTAGAATAGGGATAAAAGTATGATGCAGAAACTGTTCTAGTTGCTGTTACTGTGTTAGACCCATCATATATTTCGTAATTATGTGTTGTTGGTTGGAATATAGATGAAGTTAAATCAGTCTGAAAAAATCTAGTACCTTTTAATTCTGTGGTTGTTATAAATCCATTATAATTTTGATTATTCCCCAAATGTTTTTCTTCTTCTTCTAAAAAAGTATCATATCGAGCTACATTTCTTGTAACACCTAAATTGAAGGTGTTTGAAGAACCTGTATTTGAATTTACGTGAGGGTAATCTATTTCCATTGTTCCAATAGATTCTTGTTTATTATTAGGAATACCACGTAAACCTTTTTCAAAGGTAACAAAAAATTTATTAGTATTTTTTGCTATTTCCCAATAAACTACATTATCATAAAATGATGTTAAACTACTTGTTAGTTGGGGATTTACTTCTTGTCCTTGTGTTGTAAATGCCATAATTTAAAGTTGTTTTAGGTTGATAGAAAAAGTTCCTGGATTAATAGATGGTGGGGTATCTGATGATGTTAATGGGTTTAATGATGTGATATTACCAATACTATTACCATATAGAGATAATTCACTTGGAAATTCAGCTATAGTAGTAATTGTATTCTCCGTAAATAAACTAGCACTTCCAGATGCTGTTGTACCAAACCCAAACATACCTCCACCTGGAGCTGATCCTGATGCTATATTGTCAGTTAATATTCCTTTTTGGTCTCTTATTCCGTAACCACCAAATACTCCATCTTCATGTCCTTCAGTATTTGCAGTGTAAGCATATAACTTCATTAATAAACCTTGATTAAATTTAACATGATGGAATTCTTTTAACTGAGCAGCAGTTGCTATATCTAATATTTTAGTAACTATTTTAGATCCTTCTGGAAAATTATCTGATATTAAACGTCTAAATGATTCTTTTTTTCCTTCAGTTTCATTAAATTGTTCAAATGATAATTTAGTTGATTCTAAAGTATCTAAATCAACTAAAAGGACTTCATTTATAGTTATATAACTATGATTTTTTATTTCAACTAATGGATCTAATGATCCTGTAGCTTCACCTTCCTGTATATTATTACCTATAAATAAAGCACATATTTTATTTTCTATAATAGGTTTAAGACCATAAGGGTATTGAGTATCTCCTTCGGTAAAATAATTAATTTGAGTTCCTGTTATTTTAGACCCTTCATAGCGAGGATTTTTCCACGAAGCCATATCTAAAAGACTATCATTAAATTCTATATCAAAACTTTTACTTACTGCCATTTTTAAGGATTTAATTAATTATTCTATAATACCTACTAGATAATCTTGATTGATTTATATTTCCTTCAAAGTTTGAAGATCCAGCTAATTTATATGTTTCTTTAATGTTTATAGTAACGTTTGTTCCTTGTTCTTGTCTTTGTTCATTACTGCCCGTTGTTTGTAGTAGATTGTTTGTTACTATAACAGACGAACCATTAAGAGAAAATGAATTATTAGGGTCCATTTCAAATTCAAATGTTTGGTATGAATTATTTAACATACTTTGACCCACACCTATTGTAGGTATTTCTCTTTTAAATTTGGTTCTTTCTAAATAATGGGGTTCAATTACTAAGCCCGTTTTTAAATTTGCTTTCATAGGAACCCACTGTTCTATTAGCTTAAATAATGTATGGTCAATGTATTGAATTGTTTTAATATAATCCCAATAATTGTATCTTCCTTTTACTTTTTTAAAATAAATGTCTTTTATAGTAGATAAATTTTCATATACAGGTGACGATTGAGCTGAGGGTAATGGTGACCCAATATAATCATCCAATCTGAATGAGCCTAATGTATATAGTATATCTTCATTTATTTCAGTTGTAGGGGAGAAAAATACTCCTAAATCTGGATAATCTAAAGGTTGACTATCTAATGTAGATGTTTCTGATTTTTGGGTTGTTTGTAACCAATTATCATCTACTATTCCTGTGTCTATTCTTACTTTTTCACTTGTCATTGAAATACCAACAGTGTCAGGGGTAGGTAAATGGTGGGTTTCTATTACTTCTTCCCACATTTGAGTAGTCATACTACTTTCAACTTTTCCTAAATAATCTACATCTGGATTTGGATGGAAACTTCCGCTGTCTCTTTTATCATTACTTCCTAAAGGTAATCTTAAAACTACATTTGTGTAAGATGATGATGGTGTATTACCACTATACATAAAGGGTTCAAGAGCGTGTTTTTTAAGTGTCTCATGAGTAAGTAATTCACCAAAATGGTATCTAACTTCTTGAAGTGAGCCTGAATAACGTAATCCATCTATACTATTATTTGCTATTCCTGAGGGTAAACCACCTATATAACAATGTGTAGCTCCTACTGATTGTTTTATTATATTTGTATTAATACCATTATAAGGGGTAATTCCCCATGTATTTGTATGGGAAGCTTTTGAAAGTTCTTTATAATCTACTATATAAGAATGTATATTTTTATTGTAATTTGATTGATATGCTCCAAATTTTAAGGATATAAAATCTCCTTTCTTTTTATTTACACCATCTACCCCTATAAATACATTCCAAAAATCACCATTAAATATAGGAAAGTATTCGGTTGATGTTGTTTGGGAATTATTATTTATACTAAATGTTATTCTACCATATTGACTAGCATCTCCTGATGAGGATATATCATTACCTATGTATGGTTCTAATATTAAATGTTGATCATATTTAATCGGATATTTATATGAACCAGATAAAGACCATAAGTGGTAATTATCGTTTGATCTATGGGGTTTAATTCTAAATTCAACTGTTTTTGCTTCTGAATTTAAATTTTTTGTTAAAGATGAAGACCAGTTAGTTTTTATAAAATATCCTTCTGTACCTGAGTCACCATTAAAAGCTAATCCTGATTTTTCATAACTAAATGTTTGATATGTTGTTTTATCTGTGGTAGAACCTCCATACTCTTTGACGTTAAGTATAGTAGATGGAACACCATAGCAACTCATGAGTGCTTTAAGACCACGTTCAGTACCTTTAGTTTTTAATAGATAAGGTGCATTATGGTATAAACGTTTCCATATTTCTTTTGTGATATCTTCTTTGGGGATTGAACCCGCATTTGATGCAGTTACTAATGTTTGATTAGTAGGGGTGTCATAGAATATACTACCTTCTGTACCTTCACCTAAAATATATTCAATTAAATTTGAATTCTCAAATTGATCAAAAGTTTCTAAACCTAAACTTTTTAAAGAAAAATAAACTAAATCTTTAGATATACCTCTTGTATGATGAGAGTCTTTTGTTTCAGTAATATGTTTTATATGAGTCCATATTTGATCATAATGATGACCCATCATATTAACAAATGTGGTATAAAATGAATTATCAGGATTTTCTAATATATGGTTAGGAATTAATCTTATTAAAGAATGTTCGTTTTGTCTGTCAAATAAATCTGCGTTTAATAATTGTCCTCCATAATTAGGATAGCTGCTTCTTTCATCACCTAACCAAGTTTGAACTTGAGATGATGTAATAGAGTATAAAGTGTGAGGGGGTGAAATTGTAGATTTAGGCCAAGCTAAAGCTCCTGATTCATAATATAAAAATCTCTCATAACCATCTAATGCTTTAAGTAAATTTGTTTTTTTAGTTATAGTTGATTCTTTATCTTCTAAAACAAAAGTTGAAGCTGATGTAGGCCCTTCTATTAAATTTATTGTAGACAATCGAGTGTCGTATTGTTCTAATAGTTCAACCTTATATTTAAAATTTTTAACACGTTCTAATGCACTACCAAAATGTACAAAATTTTCAAAATTATAAGTTGTTTCTTCAGGATTACCTTCAGCGTCACTTACAGGTGTTCTTATAAAATCATATTGAATTTCGGGAACCTCTCTATTTTCTAATTTATTTAGAAGATTTTGATAAGATGAAGTTAAACTATATTCTAAAACCTCATCATAATTTTTATATCCTGAGGGTACACTATTATTTAATCTAACATCTATTTTAAAGTTAGGTCCTTTTAAAGGTATACTACCATCTATAAATTCAGGTAAACCTAAATCTTGATCTATAATAATTTTATTAGTAATTTCTTCTACTATAGAAAAACTATCAAGTACAGAAACATTATTAGGTAAAGGTTCATTTAATTTTATTAATAATTCATTGGTAGAAGGTATTTCATTAAATAATAAGTTAATACCAACAGCTGTTTTATCATTTCCAAAATTTAATATAAAATCTCTTAAAAATGGAGAATTACTAATTTCATTAATGTATTGTTGAGATGATTGTTTTAAATCTGTATTACTAATATTATTTGCTATGACCCTTAATTCTGTTCTTGTAGGTGATATAGCTTTAAGTGTAAATGTCTTTAAAGCTGTATTAAATATTTTTTTACGAAATATATTAAAACCTAATTTATATTTACCTGTTGTATAACCATTGTTATTTAATAAAGAAACAGGATCAAAATTTAATTCATTAGGATTAGGTTGTGAATAATCTTGGAAGTCAGATATAGATGTTAAAATTTGATCATTTTGATTAAAGATATGGACTTCTATATGATCTTCAGGACGTCCAAATTTTCTATCAATAGTTTTAGAAACTACAGATTCTAAGGGTAGATCTATTCTTTGTTGTTGTCTTGTTTCTGCTCTAACTACCATACTTTATGCATATATATATTTTCTAAATGTATATTGTCTATTACCTATTTTAAACTGTTGGTTTGAATCATCATTTTTATGATAACTAAAATTTTGGAATCTATATGATTGAATTAATGCATACGTACTACCATATTGGTTTATTCCTTTTACCTCATACCTAACTTTAATTAATCCTTCATCTAAAAGTTGATTAGCAGTTTTCCCATTATATTCTAAATTATTAAGATTTATTAAATAATCTTCTCCTTCTAAAACTCCTGGAAATAATTCTTTACCTTTGTCACCACTAGAAAATTTTCTTAATTCACTATCAAGAAGTGGATTAATTATTTGTGGATTTCCATTTTTATCTAATGATATCCCATCACCATTTGTTGTAGATTTTGGTAAAATTGATCCATCATTAAAATTAATATTAGGGAAATTTTCTCTTTTTTTCCATATTCGTGCTAATATAGCTAAAATTTGTCTTGATTTATTTAATTTAGGTAATGCTATTTCATATAATTTTCTACCAACTTCTCTTTCTTCTTCTGTAAAACCATTTATGGAATCTTGATAATATTTCCAAGTTTGAGATTCAAGTGATCCCTCTCTAGAATATTCATTATTTATTTTATTTTTTAGCAAATTAATATATAATATTTCACTGCTCATAGATCCATCTTCTATAGGTTGAATTATATCATTTAATTCTTGTCTCCAATTATTTACTACAATTGAAGCTAAAATATTAGTTTGTTGTTCTAATTCTTCAGCTGCTGTTTGGCCCGTTAGGTCTCTTGATTCTAAAAGTGAACCTTCATCTATACTATCCAATATTACTTTAGGTACTACTTTTACTATATCTATATCAGAGGTGCCTGCTTTAAATCCTAATGAAGCTATTAGGGCTTTAAAAACAACACCCTTAGATCCCCCAGATACTAATCTTTTTTTCCCTTTATCCATATAATATACAGGTTCATCATCTGGATTATTATTATTATTTACATCTGGAGCTATTAAAGTTCCATTAGAATAAAATGGATGTTCTTCTGTAGGAGTGGCTAATTCGTTTTCTAATTCAATGATTCTTTCTGTGAGAGTTGTAATTTGTTCATCTCTAGGATCAATGTAATTTTTAATGTAATCTGTACTTTGTTTTATAACTGAGGTGTGTGACTTTTCTCCTACTTTAGGAATATCATAAAATAATTCTTCATATATAGAAAAAAATCTATCAACATTTATAGGATCTTTTGATTTAAAAAATTCAGAAAAAGAACGATCTACTAAACCATCTGTTGATTTAGTACTATATATAATTTTTGTTAATTTTATATTTTCTTCCGCCATTATCTAACTACTTTAAAATGGTAATTATCATCATAAATTTGAGTACCATCATTATTTATATGTTTAAATAATATACGGTAGTATCTTTCTGGTTGTAAACCATTCATATATAGATTAAAATACATTCCATCATTATTTGCACTTAATTTAGTGTTATAATTATCAAATGGGATTACTACTTCTTCTGTGTGAGCATCTCTGATACTATAATATGATGATGTTGTAAAATATCCAGAATTTAAATAATTAGATGATGAAGTAAATTGACGTGTGGGGTATTTGTCTCTTACATGTAGTTTAATTTTAGCTACATCATTTTTATTATATTCTCTTTTATTATTATATAAAGATACACTTAAATCACCTTCTAATTTAGCAGATGATTGTTTTTCATGTATACTATCATCCCATTTAAAAGTTAATTTTGGTGGATAAATTGTATGTGTATCAACTGAAAAATATTGTAAAGTACCATTACTGCTTGATACATTTTCCTCAATAGTGTCAGAATTTTTTAATATAAATCCATAATTAGGAATACCTGTGGGGTATGTTTGGGATGCATTTATACTTGCACTAAATTTTTGTACTATATTAGTAACATCTACATTTAAGTCTAATGAATCCGCATTTGAGAATGTTTGGGTTCCTTTGAATAAACTACCTGTGTACCATTCTCCCCCTCCTTTTGTAATAGAAACTGTAGTACTTATAGATCCTGTAGATCCTACTCCAAAACTTGAAGTTAGCCATTTAGTTTTAGAAGAATCATTATCTTTATATAACCAAGATGATCCATTTGATGATATAGGTAGATTTGAATATTTACCTGTTCCTTCATTCCATGATGATGATAAAGGGAATACTTCTACTGACTGTTCAGCTGATAGATTTTTATGTTCTGCTGAAAATAATTCTAAACTAGAGGTAAAATTATTAGATTTAGCAATAGCTAATTGAATGTCAGAATTAGAAAATTGTAATAAAATTCTTGATGGGTAATACAAATTATTTGTAGATCCTTTTTCTTTAACAAGTTCAAGAATTTCATCATTACCTGTATTTAGATCAGATCTATTATGATGACTATATATAGTTGTGTCTTTTTCTGGAAATATCGAGTAATATGCCATTTTAATATGTTGTTACGCGTCCGTTAATATCTTGGTTTGGGTATTTTAATTCAAATATACTAGGATCCATTGAGGGATAAATTACACCTTTTCTTGTAGCTCCTACAAAATCGTATTTATATTGTGAGTATCCTAAAGAAAGGCCATTTTTATTTTCTAATGTTACTTTTTCAACCGTTTGTACACCAGTAATACCCGCTAATAAATTAGATATCTCAGATATAATAATAGGTTGGTTAACTTGCCATTTATCTATCAAAAAATAATTTTTTAATTCAGATATACAATCTAATATAACGTTTTCATTATTATAATTTTTAAATGCAGTAATTTCAAAATCTAATTTAAAGTTAATTATAAATGCATCTTTAATATTAATTGCGTCTGTTAGCATTCTATATTGTTCTAAATAAGTAGCTAAATTAGTTTTAGTAGCTTGATTTAAAGTAGATAAATGTTTATTTTGATTATATCCTAAAGTATATAAATTTAATGCTAGTGGATTAGGTATATTATTAGATTCTGTTGATAATATAGATGTTTGGTCATCTTGTGTTATATAGGCCTTAGCTATCCTACCAAATTTAGAAGGTAACGATAATGTTCTTATAATATAATCATCTTTTGTAACTGTTCTTTGTTGAGCCGAAAAATTAGCCATTGCATTTAATCTAATGTCTTCTATAGAATCTCCTGCTCCCCCTCCTGTAGCTGATTCTGGATTATTAGACGTAACAGATGATTTTATATAATTTAATAAATTATTATTTAAATTAGGTTTGTTAATGGAAATTAAAGTGTCAATTTCAGTAATTGTATTAGACTGAACATTAGATTCTAAACCACCCCCCACAATATAGGTTATAGTTAAAGTTGTATTGGCAGGTGCTTGACCATAAGTTTTTGTAAATAAGAAATTAGAAGGGTCATATGCTTTATCTAATGCTGATCTTCCATCATTTATCCCTAAACCTATATTATCTGGATTAGGAATAATTTCTTCATCTGCTTTGTCGCTTGTACCAGCACCAAATTGAATTTCTAATTGATTATTGGTTTTAAATCGAGATATGAAACGTCTTGTTGATTTTTTTAACTTTAAAAGAAAAGGTGTTTGATTATTATATTGTTTTAATACAGGATCATTTGCTCCTGTGTTTTCAATTTCTTCAAAAATTGTATCTTGTGCTAAATATGGAACTTCAGACCAATTATTACCTTCACTATCTACTACTGATTCAATTGATATAATATTATTGTCAAATAATTCTAATGTTTTAAATTTTTCAGCAGATCCTATAGTAAATGTTTGTGATTTAGTTTCACCCGAAATTGCTTTAGCTGATTTTTTTAATAGATAATATGCAGGATTATTATTACTATCATAAGAATATACAGAAATATTAGTAGGATCTAAACCAGTTCCGTCATTTGAAGAGGATACATTAAAATTAACTTGATTACTTAAATAAAATTTGGGACCCTCGGTTGAATTAAAAACTGAATTGGGTGAAATTTTTAAAGTATAATCAAAATCAGGTATATAATTATTAGGACCTATTTCTTTTGAGGGGACTAACTGAAATATCTCTAAATTAACATTAGAAGCGGCTGTTACTCGGGGTTTGTAACCCATAGCATATGCCATATTATATAAATTTTCTTTTTCTTGAGCTAAAGTTAAAAATGTTTCACGTAATTGAGTATCAGTATAAAATGATAAAACATCACCAACATAAGCAGCCATTTCAAGAAACATCATTCCTGGGTTACCTTCGCTAAAATCATTAAAATTATCAGGGAAATATACTTCCGCAAATTCCATTAATTGATTTTTATAAGAATTAAAATCCTTATTAAGGTATTTTACATCTTTATCTTGTGTTTTATTTGATACTTTACTATAGGCCATTTTTATATATTATTAACCATTTCCACGAGGGAAGTATGATGAGTTAAAGTTTAATTGAATGGCATCTGATGATCCATCTAAATTAAAACTATATGATATTACTATAAATAACTTATATTCATCTTCTATAGAATTTACATCTACACTCGATAAAGATATTGTAGGTATGTAAAATTCTATTTGAGTGTTGATTTTTTCTTTTAAAATTTCTACATCTAAATTAGGTTCAAATAATAGATTTTTTAATCCTACACCAAAATTTGGTTCATTTACACGTTCACCAGGTTCAGTTAATAATAAATTAATTAAATTACTTTTAACTTGTTCTTTAAGTGTTTGTGTGCCTTTAAACATATTAACGTTATCTAGAGGAAAGGCAACCCCAATAGTGACATTTTTATTAATGTCTAATGGACTTATTCTTCTATTTCCGTTAACATATGCCATTATGGTCTACTATTTTTCTTTTTATCTATAGCCCTCATTAATTCGCGGTAATCTTTATTTACTACATTAGCTACTGCCGTAGGCATTGGGGCTTCTGGAGTTAATGTTGATTCAAGATTTGTATTTCCTTGAGCAGTTTCGTTAAGTAAATCATTTAGGGCTCCATTAGATGTAAAACTTTGAGCTATAGGTTTACCCATAATTTTCTCTTTTAAAGAAGTTTGTACATTTTGGGGTATAGGAGTACGTTGTACTTGATGTTCTACAATTGTAGGTTTTAATTCATCACGTAAGTCTTCCTTAAGTGTTTTAATTTCACGTCGAAGAGCATAGTCAATTTCTTCTCTTACGACTTTTCTGATTAATTTTTCGAAAACTGTTGCTTTCATATTAAATAATGTTTGTTAATAAATATAATTAAATTAAGCAATTCGATAACGAATTACTTGGAAATTTGCATTTCGTATTCTTTCTATTGTTTTTGGTAATAAATCATCTTCTATAAGAGTAATATCAGCTTCATCAGGTGCGTCATTTATAGCATCAGCATAATCTTCATCTTCCATAGAATCTCCTTCCACATCACACATTAGAATATATTTTAAATAATATGATTCAATTAAACCTATTATTGTTGAAATAAGTGATTTTATAAAAGTTATAGTTCCTATAGCTAATTGTATTATTCCTATTGGAATTGATGCCGCAATTGATATTTTTTCAATTTTTTTTGTAAAAACTTTAGTTGAATTTTTTATTTCTTCTATTTTAGATTTTGATTTAGCTTTTAACTCTGCAAGTTTAACTGTAATATCTCCATCTGCTAAAGGTCCTTTTAATACAAGTATAGCTATTTGTGCAGAAATTATTACTGTCTGTAAGGTGCTTACTAAAGTTTTTAAGACTAATATAATTGATTCAATGATAACAAGATATCCTGCTATTTTTGCTAATTGTTCTTGTAGTTTTTTAAGTTTTTCATTTGATTGATCAAGTATAAATTGTAATTTAACAGATTTAGATTTTAATTTATTATATATAGAATCAATACGATTTCTTACTTCTATACTACAAATTAATTCAGGACCTTTGGATGATATTTCATCTATCATCATTTGTTTAACTGATTCTTTAGTAGGTATTTTTTGTTTAACTTCAGCTATTTTTTTATTAGCTTCTGCTTTTATTTTAGGACCCATAGCATCTAAAATTTGTTGACTTTGTTGGATTAATGTTACTATGACTCTTGACATGTTATATTGTTTTAACTTGGTTACTTAAATTTTCTTTAAATTTATTTTTTAAGACACTTAATTTATCTATACGTCTTTGTAAAGGAATGATGTTAGTAGCATTGGGAGTTGTGGGTCCTGCGGGAGGTGCTATATATGATATTTCATTTCCTATCATATCTAATATATCTTCTAAAACATCTAATAATCCTTCTGTTAGATCATCTCCAATCATCCATTCTTGAAATTTATGCCCTAATAAAACAGGTTCAGTAGGTAGATCACCTTCTTTTAAACCTAAATAGATATTAGGGGAATTTACTACAAATTTACTATCTTGTTTATCACTTGTATCAAAATGGAAACTACCATTTGTACTAAAACCAATAGCTTTATCTGAAAATAATAAAATAGAGTCGTCTTTAGCATTAAATATTAGACGGTCTGAATCTATTATTACTTGTTTTCCTTGATATATGTTAGGGGTATCTGGTATATAACTCATTATATTGTTAATTTAGCTACTTTTTTATGGTTATTATACTTTTCTTTACTTAAATTCATTCCACTTGGGATTCTTTGATCAATATTATTAAATGGAATTCCTAATTCTTTACAATATTTACGAACATCAAACCAAGGACAACTTTTAGCTGCGATTTGATTATGACCCACTATTTGAATATCAGGATATCTAATTTGGTATAATTTAACTAATTCATTTAAACTATTAGCTTGTTTTTTAGACATATTAAATATACCCGCCCCTCCTATCCAACTTATATTAAGAGTATTATTATTGCTTATATCTGTACTTTTATTAAGGCCCTTTGATGGTTGACCTACACCATATGATTTTTCACTGTCGAGATATATTTTAACACAATCACCATTTTGATCTATAGTTATATGATATCCATGTCTCCTCCATCCATTATTATTATCAGCTGATTGCATAAAATAATATGCTACATCTAAATGAGTAGCACTTGTAGCCATAGCTGTAGTATGAATTACTAGATATTTTACTCTAGAAGATTCTGATTCATTATTTATTCTATTAGTAAATGTAGTAATAGGTTCAGGTGTGTGTAATGTAACCGAAAATGATGAATCCCTAAATGATGGTATAAGAGTATTATAAGATGTATTTTCTACATTAATGGTTGTACCTGTACTTTCATCTATATCTTCGCCTGTTTCTTCTGTTCCTGATATATCTAATATTTCCATTATTCCTATTCCATCTAAAATTTCTTCTGCGTAATCCCCAAATGGATCATCTGAGTTTTCGGTAGATGGAGTAGGTGGTGGGGGTAAAGTTTGAGGAGTTATTTCAAATGATTCATTAATTTCATCTAAATCCTCAGTAATTTGTTCTGTTTGGGTAATTTTAGTTTCAGGAGTTATGTAATCTCCAGTTAATTGTTCCTGTATAGTGGGTTCTATAACTAAATTGGCTCCAAATGATTTTTGGTTTAATGAAGCAGGAACAAAATTAGATAGTTGTTGATTTGATGTCATATAAATTGAAGATGCATCACCCATTACATCTTCTTTAGCATGAATCCAACCTTTATCGTCTAATTGATTTGATTGGCCATTTCTTATAATAGTAATGGGATCACCCAACTTACCTATATTACTCCATTCATTAGGAGTGCCTACTTTATCACTTATATTAGTAGAACCAAATCTTATAGAATTACCAAATCTACCTTCTATAATAGTATCACCTTCATAAGGTAATAATGGTTTTATATTTAATTTTTCTTGAAAGTATTTACCTAAATTAATACCTGTTGATCCATCTTCTACTTGCCTTGCAATACTCTGTTCATAATCATTAGATGAACCATTATTAAAATCTTCTATGTAGGGTAAAGCATTATGGTGAGGGTGGTTCCATATGTTTACTATGGGGAAATAATATGTTGATATTTTATTATCTTTATCACCTGATGACATTATTAAAACTACTTCATTTATTAAAGGATAATTTTTTACAAATGAAAATAAAGGTTTTGCTGTAGAATCAGTAGATGGATTTGATTGATTTAATGTTGTATAAAATATAGTACCTATTGAATCATATTGTCCATAATCTTCAAAACGATCATGTGAAGGGTCTAAAATAATATCAGTAATTCTGACAGCTATTAATTTAGTGTCAGAAGGTAATATTTGGAATTGGTTATCTACTCTAACTACAGCCATCTTATTTTTTTACTTCTTTTCCTTTTTCTGTTTCTTCTATGATATTTTGAAGTTGATTCATTTCTTCTTCAGTTAACATATCTCCACTTCCACCAGTTACATTTCCTGTAGATAAGCGTTGTACAATAGCCGCCATCTTTAGTAGATGATCATCATTCTTAACACTAATTTCCATATATTCTTTAATTAATGGAACAACAACAGTAGCGTCTCCTAAATTTTGGATGAGAGGTCTTAATTCAGCTATAAGCTGACCAATTTGTTTACCTTTTTTTTTCTGATTAGTGTGAATTTCTTTAAGAAGATCAGAAAATGTTTTATCGTCAAATATTACTTGGCCTAATGGATCCATATTTTTATTTTGTTATAAATATAGATTTTTTAAATTTTTACATATCCCGTTTTATCATATTCATTATATAATTCACGATATTTCTTCTTAAGTACTTTAGTTACTTTAGTTATTACGGGAGTATCTACATTTGTTATTTCACGAATATAAATATAAAGTGCTTTTTTATTAAAAATTTCTAAATTTTCTCTACGTTTAAATAATATATTAACAGCATCACATACTTTTCTATCTTGATCTTTTTTAAATAATCTAAACATATGTTTATCAATATATTCAGTAAAATAATCAATAAAATCTTTCATATCTTGTTTACGATCGGGACGTCCAAGTTCGTGGATAACTTTATCGTCTTCATCAGCTGCTAATACATCTGTGGTGATTTTTTTCTTTTTATAATTTGTATTATTATAAAGAATAAGGTAATTTTTACCTACAATACTAAAGTAAGAAAAGGCCTTTGAACCTTTAGTTGGATCGAAATAATGAAGTTTTTCTAAAAGAAAACAAACAACTTCATGTTTTAGATCTTCTAAATCATCTACTTCTGTATAATAAAATTTAAATGTATGAATAAGATTTTCAGCTAATTTATAAAATGAATAATTTATACGTTCGTTAAATATTTTATTTCTAGTTGCTTCATTATTAGAAGCTAAATATTCACCTATAGCTAATTCAGTATCATGTGTGAAGTACATTCTTGTACTTTTTCTACCTCTTTTTTTCTTCTTCGGAGTAGGAGAACCGACATTTGTCGGTTCTTTTTTTTCTGTTTTGCTCATTTATTATCTCATACGAAACTCATTTAGGGCCTCTTGAATTTTTTTAACTTCTTCAAAAAACCATCCAATTTCGTCATCTGCGTAAAATACCCCTTTTTGATCTATTTGTTTTAATCGGGCATCGCAAGCTGCAATTGCGTCGCTTTGTTTATTTATAAAATCCTCCATCGCTTCATTTTTCTTAATAAGATTTCTTATTGCAACAAAAGATGCTGAAATCGATAGAGTTAATAAAATTACTAATATTATTTCCATTTAATCTTCATTAAAGAACGAATCAATAACACCTAATGTAGCTGCTGATAAGTTCGGATTATTGGCTTCATTTACAGCTTTAGATTTACGTTGTATCTTATCTGCTTTAGAAGCATTTTTAGGTTTAGCTGAAGGTACTGAATTTGTATTATTATTCCATTGTTCAAATTCAATTTGAGCAGCCATATGATCTGCTTGGTGCATTAATAATGGTAAGTGGGTACGTAAACGGGTTTCTTTTTGACCCGACATAAAATAAAATTTATTCGAATCATCATATAATCCATCATGAATTTTAATTGTAATATACTCATTTTGGGTTACTTTACAACCAATTTCCTGTAATATAAATAAAGATCGTTCAGGTACTTTCATAGCAGGTATG
>CESO01018313.1_pt1 | contig 19037 bp, 21 predicted proteins | sample 356341 | NCBI WGS metagenome assembly CESO01 (sample SAMEA2621812, study PRJEB7988) | marine metagenome | biome: marine biome (ENVO:00000447); feature: deep chlorophyll maximum layer (ENVO:xxxxxxxx); material: "saline water (ENVO:00002010), including plankton (ENVO:xxxxxxxx)" | depth 35 m
CCTTCAGCAAACCCTCAAGTCAAAAAGCAGCGAGAAGACCAAGCAAAAATCGCTACCTTCAGAAAGGACTTCAACCAATTTACCCGCGATATCACCTTGGGACGATGGCTCAAAGTTAAAGATTACCTCGCAAGCCTCCCTTCCGGCGATGCCACCTTGGCGTTCCGTCAAATGGTCACCCAACTCAACGCGCCAGTCACCGTCCGTCCGCGCAAAGAACTTACCAGCCTTGGCGCTAAACAACACCAACAACAACAATATCTCCGACCCGAAGAGTTTCTCGCCTTAACCGACGCCTCACAGAAGGCTCCAGACAATCCTGTTCTCCCCCAGCTCGCCAGCTTAATCAAAGGTGAACGAAAGCCTCCACGCGACTTCTTTGCAATCCTCGCAAAAGGAACTCGTTATTTTGGCCTTCGCGACGAAGAGACAAGAGCTCGTACCGCTCGACTCTTAATTGAGGCCGGACATCTCGACGAAACCATAACATTTCTTCCTTCACTCAAAGTGGCCAAGGAGAAGAAAAACCACGCGGCCCTTAACCTTCTTGGTCGCTACTATGCCGAATCTTACTCCGCGGGTCGCGATGGCGAGCATCTTGAAAACGCTTGGCAAATTTCGCTCGGAATCATCAGCGAAAAAAAAGCCCCACTCAACGAACGAGCTGAGGCCCTTTACCGCGCCCTCGCTCTCGTCCCTGATCTCGAAGACGGCACCGGAAGCGACTGGCTAACCAAAACATTCTCCAACGCTTCTACTGAGGGATTTGAAATCCTCGCAACCGTCGGAACTATGACCGCCCAAGTTCGCGAGCATCGCTCGCCGGACTTCCGGCTCGAACAACTCAAGCTCCAAACCGCGGCAGTCGCAGCGCTTACTTCCAATGAGGAAATCGACCTCAAGCCATGGCAAGAAATCCTAACTCTTTACGTTCGTAACTGGAATGCCGAAGCCAAACGCTCCTACCAACTCGACACCTCAAACTCGATGCGCCCGCAGGCCCAAGTCGATGCCTATGGAAATCTTTTCTACTCCCGCTACAAGCCACCGGTTCAGCAAAGTAGTTCCCGCACCATCCCAGCTATTCCTTCTGGCGACCTACTTCGCACCCGTCCAAACGAGCAATGGCTCACCCAGGTCGATTCTGCAGTACGACTCGAAAATATCGTTCTCTCCGCTAAGCTCTTCCTTAAAGTAAAAGAAGAAGAGAAGGCATTCCCAATCCTCAAAAAACTTGCAAAAATAAAGCCTGACGAAAGTAAGGAATTGGTTCGAGAAATGATCCGAGTCTGGGCCGAGAACAACAACCCAAACCAAAAAAGTCGCTACCGATCAAGCTACTCTTATTACTACGGGTACAACCAAAGAGCCGAGACCATCCCACTCACCCGATCGAAACAGGAACGGAATCTTGAACTTTTAGCTAAGATGGTTTCGGAAGTGAAAGCACTTGGACTTGATGAAAATTTTCAAGAGGAATTTGCCGATGCCTTCATTCAAGCTCACTCTCAAGCCGAAGTCTGGCGAATTGAAGCTCTTACCTCTGTCTTTGGAGAAACCTCCAAGCTCGACGCCGGCACGATCACCTCGCTCCTCCGTCGCATGCGACAAAACCTTGCTCTTCTCTGGCCCAATCCCAAGCTACAAGAGCAGGCTAAAACCAACCGGAAAGACAAGGAACTCATTGCTCAAATCTTCGAAGGCTACGCCGCTGCCAAAAACCTATGCCTCGACGCGCTTAATCAGCACCCCGACGACTGGGCACTGAAGTTACAACTTGCTTCAATTAAATATGAAGAGTCTAACTACAAGGCGGGACTCGCCTCACACCCCGAACATTCGACCACCAAGGGCTTCGCGCTTGAAGAACTTGCCACCGCCACTTTAGATTACATTTCCTCCCTTCCTCGCGATGACGAAGATGAGGAATCCACCGAAGCCTTCACCACTTGGTTCTATGCCGCACTGGGTTCCCCTGATCTTGCCGCCCTCAAGGCTGAGCACCAACCTATACAAGCAGAGTTCGTAAAAATAAAAGCGGCACTCGAAAGCATCCCTGAATCTTCCCGTCAACGTCACCTTGACGAGTTTGCAAACACGCTCAATTCACGCCTCGCTAACGTTAAAGCAGATCTCAAATACCGCTTTTTAGAAGCCGCCCTTCAAATCACCGGTAAGCACGAACGCATCGAGGAAGCCGCGCGCGTCTTTGAATACTACCAAGATCTTGTCACCGAAATCGAGCTCGATGTGCACCTCGATGGTCCTGACCAGATTGACGCTGATCAACCTTTTGGTCTTTTCGTCAATCTCCGCCACACCAAGGAAATCGAGCGTGAGTCTGGCGGGTTCCAACGCTACCTTATCAACCAAAACAACTCGCCGTACTCATACAACTACGGCCGTCCTACCGAGGACTATCGGGACAAGTTTGAAAAAGGCGCTCGCAGCGTTCTTGAGGAACATTTTGAGATCCTCTCCCTCACCTTCCATAACTCAAAGGTCACATCTCGGACTGATGTCCAAGACGGCTGGACCATTACACCTTACGCTTACTTTCTCCTCAAGCCAAAGGGCCCCGAAATCGATGCCGTTCCACCACTCAAGATTGATCTCGATTTCCTAGACACCTCGGGCTACGTTGTTCTCCCTATCGCTTCCGCCGCAATCCCGATCGATGCCAGTGGCGAAACTCCAGCACGTCCTTACCGAGACCTTTCGCTCGCTATGATTCTCGACCAACGCGAGACGGAGAAGGAGGGAACCGTGACCCTTGAAATCCGGGCCTCTGGACACGGACTTGTTCCTGCAATCGGAGAATTGATCAAGCTTCCTATCGAGGGCTTTGAGGTCACCTCTACCGACGACCGCGAATTGCAAGTCGATGAACTCGACGCCCGGACTGATGATGGCGCCCCCATCTCGACTCACGAATGGCGCATTGTCCTCGAGCCAAAATCTGAAAATCTGCCTGAAAACTTCACCTTCCCTGAGGTATTGGCCAACCTTTCGACAAAAGAAGATGAAGGTCTCACTCTTCAAAAATACGAGGATGTTGATCTTGTTGCAGTGGAGCAAACAACTCCAATTCAGGGTGGCTCCTCAAAATCTCCACCCTATCTCTTACTTTTAACTCCATTGCTCCTCGTATTCAGCATTTCCGCCTACCTCCTCTTCTTTAAAAAAAGGGCAGAAATTGTCATTCAGAATGGGCCGGAGCTTCCAGCCACCCTCACCCCAGTCAGCTTGTTAGCCTTTCTCGAAGGTCTGCACCGTGATACTCAGCTATCAAAAGAAGCGCGGGTAAAAATCCAACAATCCATCAAATCCCTCAAAGATCGCTCCTTTGGACCGGAGAGCGATGTTCCGACCATCGACGAATTGAGAGAAATTGCTGACGGTTTGATCAATCCACTCCAACAAGCTGGTTAGAAGCCGTTCAAAAACGATTGTTAGACCCTGCTCGCCTTTTACGTAATTAGGGCTACCATTAATTTACCTATGTCACAGTTGATTCGCATTATTCTTCCTATCACCGTTCTGGCCGTGGGATACTTTTCGTTTCATCAACTCGCTGACGAGAAAGAAATGCCGCCTCCTCGCCCTCGTGAAAGAAGGCTCATTGAGGCCCAAGCCAACCTCCTCCAAAGAGAGGACTACCAGGTCGTCCTTCAATCTCAGGGTTTGGTACAACCCCACAATAAAACTTCTTTAACGCCAAGGGTTGGTGGCCGGGTTCGTGAAATCTCGCCAAATTTTGAGAGTGGATCATTTTTCAAAAAAGGGGAGACCCTCCTAATTCTAGACCCCACTGATTTCCAGACTGCTAAAACGGCGGCTCTTGCCCGCCTTGCGAGAGCAGAAGCGAGTCTTGCTCAGGAAGACGCACGTGCCAAGCAAGCTCTGCTCGATTGGAATGATCTTGGCTACACTGAACCACCCACCGACCTTGTCCTTCGGAAGCCTCAACTCAAAGAAGCAAAAGCAAATGTAAAGGCAGCTCAAGCAGATCTCGATGACGCTATTCGTAATCTAGAACGCACCGAAGTAATTGCTCCGTATGCTGGTCGAGTAAGGCAACGACTGGTCGGCTTAGGACAATCCGTAAGCTCTGGGACAATCCTGGGCGAAATTTTTTCCACCGACTTCGCGGAAGTCCGCCTATCTCTTTCCGCGAGGGAACTGATCCACGTTAAGCTCCCCGATAACCCAGAAGACCCACCTGTCGATGTCACCTTAGTCGATGCCTTGACCGAAGGATCCGTGCAAACTTGGGAAGGTGAAATAGTCCGCACAGAAGGGATTCTCGACGCTAAATCACGCAAACTCTTTGTGATCGCCCGGGTCAACGATCCCTTTGGCTTGGAGAGATCTCTGAACAACAGCAATAACGAACCCCTTCGAATTGGCCAGCCAGTGCGCGCCATCCTTGAAGGTGCCACTATTCCGGATGTTTTTGTCATACCTCGTAATACCTTATATCGGCCTAATGAAATTCTCACGATTCACCCGACTGAGTTCACCCTGAAGCGGCAGAAGATTACTCCTATCTGGACAGACCCTGAGAATCTTGTCGTCAGCAAGAATCTTATCGAAGGCTGGCATCTGGTTACCAATAGGCTACCAGCGGCTCCGGAAGGAGCCAAAGTTGAGATTATTGAGCCAAAAGCAGCTCTCAAGAAGGAGGATCCAAAGCCAGCGGCTTAAGAATGGCTAGATCAAGCCCGGAACTGAAAACGTTTTTTGTCTCGCCATGACCTTTGATCTTGAAGCCATTCCTCCTGGTGATCGCTATCGAATTCTCGCCTCCTTGATCACACCCCGGCCTATCGCTTGGGTCACAACTCAGGATCGCGAAGGCAAGATCAACGCCGCCCCCTTTTCTTTTTTTAATGTCTTTGGATCCAACCCACCACTTGTTGCGTTTGCTCCAGGAAACAAAGACCGAAAGACTCCAAAAGACACCGCTCGGAACATTCGTGAAACCCGAGAATTTGTCATTCATATGGTTGACGAACCGCTTGGCAAAGTGATGGTCGCTACCTCCGCAAGCCTTCCCCATGGCGAAAGTGAGATCGATCTCAACGATCTAACCACTCTACCCTCTCAAAAAATCTCGGTTCCACGAATCGCCGATGCTCCGGTTGCTCTCGAATGCACCGAACACTCAACAATCGAAATTGGAAGCAACCGGCTGGTTGTCGGAATTGTGCATTACATTCACGTTCGTGACGGTCTAATGGATGAAAAAGGCTACCTCCTGCACGGAAAATATCACCCACTCGCTCGCATGGCCTCACCTGATTGGTATTCCCGCACCAACGATCAATTCGAAATCCCTCGCCCCGACTAAGCTCCGGATTCGCGGGCGCCGCCGGTTCTATTTAATCGGCAGGACGGTCTGCATCCCGAATCTATTGCTTACGCGATTGCCAACACCCTTCCAAACTCTCAACTTACCCCTGTCACGGCGAGCCATCATTTTCCGCAAACTGACCAAAATTCTCTCAATCAAAACATCAACTAATTCTTAAATTCATGATCACCAAACGCATCACCACTGAGCAAATTCTAGCCAACCTGAAAGCCAAGGTTGACGCCCGTATTCCCATCATGATCTCTTCGGCGGGATCAGGCCTCGTCGCAAAACTCCAAGAAGTGGCCGGTTCCGACTGCATTAATACTTTCTCCGGAGCCCGCCTTCGGGCCAACGGCATGGGCACCATGTCCATGATGTGGCCCATCCTCGATTCCAATAAGCAAACCCTCGACTATACCCGCGAAGATATTATGCCAGCTCTCAGCGGTAAATCCTTCGTCTGCGCCTGCCTTAATGCCAACGATCCCCTCAAGGATATGCGCATGGTTCTTCAACAATGCAAAGACATGGGAGTTCAGTCCGTCTCAAATATCGGACCATCAGTTTCTTATGTAGACCACGATTCCGAGATTTTTAAAGTGATTACTTCCGCTGGCATCACCATCCAAAACGAAATCGATATGCTCATTCTCGCTAAGGAAGAGATGGATATGGTTTCTGTCGGACTCGCTTTTACCGAAGAGGATTCCTACGCGATCTGCGAGCAGGCTAAGCCCCATATTTTCTGCTACCACGCGGGTACAACCAAAGGCGGTATCAAAGGCTATGACAACGGCATGACAATTGAAGAGACGGCCGAGCAAACCGAAAAGGTTTATCAAAGGTGTCGCGAGCTAAGCCCCGATACCATTCTCGTGGCTCATGGTGCTGCCATGGAAACTCCATCCGATGCCCAATACATGCTCAATAATACCAGCGGGCACGGTTTTTGGACCGGATCCTCCACCGAACGTCTCCCAATCGAACAAGCGGTCTCCGCAGCAGCCGCCGAATTCCGTGGGCTGAGCTTTGATAAATAAGACCCCTTTGGTGAAAGCTTAGACTTCAATCTAGCACTGTTTAACAAAGCCCTCGGCCCTCAATCGGCCGAGGGCTTTTCACATCACACCTATCGCCAATAACCCACATCCTTATCATTTTCTGATAATCGCCATTCCCAAGATCTACCTGGTATGGAATAACCTAAAAGTTGCTCGAGTATGTTTTCCTCTCTCCTGTCTAAGATCATCCTCTGCGTCCTTTCGATGCTCATATTGGGCTCAGCAGGAGGTTTTCTAACTTCCTCGTCACTGAAAGACTGGTTTGAACCACTAGAGCACCCTCCAGGCCGTCCACCCAACTGGGTGTTTGGCCCCGTCTGGTCCGCCCTTTATTTTATGATCGGTATGAGTTTCGCTATTATTTGGCACTGCCACCCTGACCAAATCGGAAATACCAGGCTCACTCTCTTCTTCTTCATTCAACTCATCCTCAACCTCGCGTGGACCCCCCTATTTTTCGGATTCCATCAAATTGGAACCGCCCTAGTTGTCCTTATTTCGATGTGGATTTTCATTATTCTTACGATTCGCGAATTTAAAAGGCTCTCAAAGTTCGCAGCCGTCCTCTTCATCCCTTACCTCCTCTGGGTCACTTTTGCGACCTACCTAAATGGTGGTTATGCCTGGCTCAACTAGACCCACCCCGATGATATCACAAATCACGACACAAAACAGATTCCATGAAAATACGACTCGGATCGCACGTAGACCTCATATGCAACGTCTTTTGAGATTCCTCGCAACCCTCATCCTTTCGCCTCTCCTTTCCCAAGCAAATGAACGGCCCAACATTATCATAATCATGGCAGATGATATGGGATACTCCGACATCGGCTGTTATGGTGGAGAAATCAAAACCCCTAACCTCGACCGCCTTGCCTCCAAGGGGATGCGCTTCACCCAATTTTATAACACTGCCCGCTGCTGCCCCACCCGAGCCTCCCTTCTCACAGGTCTATACGCCCATCAGGCCGGGATTGGACACATGACCGGAAACTACGGCATTCCCCAATACCAAGGTTACCTAAACAAGAAATGCGCCACGATTGCTGAAGCCCTCAAACCTGCTGGTTATCGCACCTATATGGCCGGAAAATGGCATGTCACTCCTAAGATCTCTGCTAACGATCCGAAAGACAACTGGCCCCGTCAGCGCGGATTCGACAAATTCTTTGGCACTATCCATGGCGCCGGCTCCCTATTCGACCCCAACTCACTCACCCGAGATAACACCCAAATTACCCCTGAGAACGACCCGGAATACGATCCAGAAGGGACCTGGTATTACACCGACGCCATCTCAGACAACACCGTCAAATACCTTGAATCCCACTTCAAAAGCCACGGCGACAAGCCTTTCTTCCACTACGTCGCTTACACCTCCGCTCACTGGCCTATGCACGCCCTTCCTCGAGACATCGCTAAATACGATGGCAATTACGACGACGGCTATGCCCCAGCCTACCAAGCCCGCCTCAAAAAGATGAAGCAGCTCGGACTCATCGATTCCAAGTGGGAAATTCCCGGACCGGTTGGTGATTGGTCCAAAATCGAACTGAAGGAATGGGAGTCTGCTTGCATGGAAGTCTATGCCGCAATGGTTGACAATATGGACCAAGGTATCGGCCGTATCGTCAAATGCCTTGAAGAACACAAGCAGCTCGACAATACCCTCATCTTTTATCTTCAGGATAACGGAGGCTGTGCCGAAGGCTTTGGCCGAGGCAAGCTTGTTGGTCCGCTCAAACGCCCATCCAAACCCACCCTCAAACCTATGGGAAAGAATGAACTCCAAACTAATATGATTCCCACCCAATCTCGTGATGGCTATCCGCTTCGCCGCGGCAAAGGCGTCATGCCTGGACCTCCTGAAACTGAAATCGGATACGGCGAAAACTGGGCTAATGTCTCAAACACTCCTTTTCGTGAATACAAACACTGGGTTCACGAAGGCGGCATTTCCTCTCCTCTCATCGCCCATTGGCCTGATGGCATCAGGGCTCCAATAGTTCTCTCTACCAGCCCAAGTCTCAATCCCTATTCACGTAACTCAGCCGAGCCTACACACCTTATCGACCTTATGGCTACCTGCCTTGATCTCGCTAAGGCAACCTATCCGAAGGATAAGATTCCGGTTGAAGGAACTTCCCTCGTCCCAATTCTCAAGGGCCAAGCCCTCAAGCGGGGCAAGCCGATCTTCTTCGAGCACGAGGGTAACCGTGCTGTCCGCGATGGTGACTGGAAGCTTGTTGCCAAAAGCGTGAAAGGAAAATGGGAACTCTACAACATCCCCTCAGATCGCACCGAAATGAAGAACCTCGCCAAAAAGCATCCAGAAAAGGTGCAGAAGATGGCAGCCCAATATGACCAATGGGCCAAAGAACGCGGTATCGTTCCTTTTGGCTCTTGGCGACAAGAACAGAAAAATGGGAAAACCAAACCCTCCGGGAAAAAGATCTTCAACATCAAACCCGATGATACCTTCACTTCTAAAACATCTCCGAACATTGCAAATCGCCCATTCAAGGTCGCGGCCGAGATAGAGAAACTCCCTGCCTCAGGGGTCATCCTCTCTCAAGGTGGCTCCAATCACGGTTGGTCTCTCTACCTCAAAGATGAGCACCTCTGCTTCACTGTCCGCCGCGGAGGAAACCCAAAGACCACGTCCCTCAAAGTTCCCTCCAACTGCAAAGGTTCCTTTGAAGCCATCATTGGTGAAACAAGTATCACCCTTGTAGCTGGTGAAGAACTTAACACTTTAAAGCCTAACGATTTCCGTCTGAGCGCTCAGCCCATCGACATTCTTGAAGTCGGCAAAGATAGTGGTGGAATCGTCGGAAACCATGGGCAGAACTTCAAGCTCACAGTCGCTATCAAATCAGCAACGATTACCTTAGAATAGGGGTTGCCCTTATTTTTCGACTTTTTTCTTACCAAGTATTGGGACCCACCAATGTCCTGCTCAGGAAGAGACTAGGCTTTACAGCAAGCATGTGGGCCTGACTGGCAAGTCGAACCGGTCATTTGAAATCCGATCGATGAGGCAGCTTAAGTCTTTTGCCCCTACCCTAATGGAGGGATACCAAGCTGCTCTGGTAGAGCTGTTCTTGGGCGCCAAGTCAAAATCTCAGGATCACCATTAGTCACTAGCACAGTGTGCTCGAAATGACTCGACGGCCGACGATCCGAAGTCGAAACCGTCCAACCATCATCCAACCAATCAACCGTTCCCACACCTGCATTGATCATGGGTTCGATCGCCAAAATCATCCCGGGCTTTAAAATAGGGGATTTACCGCCGGGGTGGTAATTAGGCACTTGGGGCTCTTCGTGTAATTGGCGTCCAACCCCATGACCCACCAGATCTCTAACGACGGTAAAACCAAACTTGGTGACATAATCTTCAACCGATCCACAAAGATCATAAAGCGCAGCACCTGCCCGGGCATGAGAAATTGCCACAAAAAGAGACTCTTCTGTCACAGCGAGAAGCCGCTTCTGCTCGCCATTGATTTTACCAACCGGCACTGTAAGGGCGTTATCGCCGATCCATCCTTGCCGCTTCACTCCTACATCGAGCTTCACTAGATCTCCATCCTTGATGACGCGATCCCCACCAATCCCATGCACCACCTCCTCATTCATTGAGATGCAAGTATAGCCTGGAAAATCACGATATTTATAAAAAGCGCTCTTCACCTTGTGCTCTTCTATCAAAGACAAGGCATATTCATCGACCTCGCGGGTTGTTTTTCCAGCTGCAATGAATCCAGCCGTCCGCTGTAAAACATCACTTGCCACCTTACCCGCTTCCCGCATCATCACGATCTCCTGCTTGGTTTTAATGGGAATCTTAGAACGCTTGGCCATGGCAACAGGAGTTAACGACTAGGCGCCCAACGGTCAAGACGTAGAAAAACCATCCCGATTCTTACCACCATTGAAAAGTAAGCATTAGGCCGTCGCTACCCCTTCACCCTCTCATAAACCTCATCAGGAGAGCCCATTCCATTGACGATGCGCGCCCGCTGTTGATCGCAATAATAAGTCACAGCGGGAATGACCAAACGCCGATATTCGGCCAAACGACTTTCAAAATTCTCCGCCGCATCATCCGCCCTAGGTTCAAGTTTACCCTGACATTCGGGGCACAGTTGCCCCTCACCTTCACGAGCAACTCTATGACACTCCACGCACTCGAGACGACATCTTACCCGCCGCCGCAATTCATCATCCGAGACGTGCAAAATGATTGCTAAAGGTTTCACCTCAAGCAGGGAATCGAGCGCTTCCACTTGCGGGACAGTGCGCGGAAACCCATCCAACAACCATCCGTCGCCTTGCTCACCAACCCACTTCAACACCATTGGGATCATGATTTTGTCAGGCACATATTCGCCACGATCTAAAAAAACCCTCGCCTCCTGACCAAGCGCCGTATCGTCACGAAGAGCGCCTCGTAAAAGCGCGCCTGTCGAGAGATAAGCCAAGTGATTTTCTTTAGCCAGCCGGAGGCCTTGGGTCCCTTTTCCCGACGCCGGAGGGCCGAGGAAGACCAAGTGCCGGGACTTCATTTACCGCTTAATAAAAAGAGCAACAACCGCAACAATAATGATCATCGCAAGAACCACCCAAAGATATAAAACTGAACTACTGGTCGCTTGCTGACCCGAAAGTTGACGTTGCTGGCGGCCCTTAATTTTACCTTTACGGAGGAAACCATCATATTGGCGCTGTAGAAGGTGGGTTTCAATCTGGCGCATCATATCGAGCAAGACACCAACTAGGATCAGCAAACTAGTACCTCCAAAAAAGGACGTCACGAGACTATTCGCCCCCAAATCAAGGGCGAGCCCAATGAAGAACGGCATCATAAAGATTAAAGTAAGGAAAAGAGCCCCCGCAAAGGTAAGACGGGTCATCGTATAGTCGAGAAAGTCCGACGTTGGCTTTCCAGGGCGCACCCCTGGAATATAACCACCACCTCGCTTAAGGTTTTCGGCAACCTCCGAAGGTTGAAACATCGTCGCCACCCAGAAGAAGCTGAAGAAGAAGATCATGAAGCCAGAGAGGAGGTAGAACCAAATATCATTCGGAGAAAGAAGCTCACCCATCGTCCTTACCCATGAGGCATCGGTCATTTGGCCAAGCAACTGAGTCGGAAGCTGGAGAATAGCGGTAGCAAAAATAACGGGCATCACACCGGCATAGTTCACTTTAAGAGGGAGATACTGAGTCCCTCCGGCCATTTCGCGACGGCCTGCAACACGCCGAGCATATTGCACTGCTATCCTTCGCTGACCCTGCGTTATTGTAATCACCGCAGCGATCACAAAGAGGAAAAGCACCACCATAAAGACGATTAAAAGCGGGCTAAACGGGTTATCACCACGCTCGATCACAAAGGTGTTCCAAATCGTTACGATAACACCCGGGAGAGACGAAATGATATTCACCGAGATAATCAGCGAAACCCCGTTGCCGATTCCACGCTCAGTAATTTGATCACCGATCCACATAAGGAAAAGTGTTCCCGCAATGATGATAAGAACGGTCTGTGCTACAAACGAGCCACCAGCATTGGCTGCAAAGGCCGGAACGAGGTCCTGACCAGTAGCATCGAGTGCCTTTCCAATACCGCGCAAAAGTGGATTGCTCTCAGGGTTTTCTAGGGACTTGGCTAGGAAGAACCCCTGCACGGCAGCAATCGCAATCGTCACGAAGCGTGTCCATTGGTTGATTTTCTGCTGACCACCATCCTCTTTCTTAAGGCGGGCCAACTTAGGAACAACCGCGCTCAAAAGCTGCATCATGATCGACGCCGAAATGTAGGGCATAATCCCTAGGGCAAAGAGGCCCATACTGGTTAATCCTCCACCGGAGAAAACATTCAGAATTGCGCCGACACCGCCGCCAGCGCCCTCTTCGTTATCCTTTTTGAGAATCTCAAGATACTCGCGGATCACATCCATATTCACGCCGGGAAGTGGCAGATGTACGCCAAGGCGCACAATCACGATCATGGCCATAGTAAAAAGGATCCGGTCCCGAAGCTCGGGAATTTTCCAAGTGTTGGTAAATGCAGCGGTCATGATGATTTAAATGTCGGGAAAGTTATTCGATTTTTCCCTCCCCAATTAGAGGGGCCGGGTTGTGATGGGTAATTAGAGCCTTTTGAAGCTCGTGGGTGTTTCTCCCAGAACGGAAAAGAGATTCCTGGGCCTTCTGGAAAGCAGCAGTTGCTTCCAAAAATTCTGTTTGACCAGCTATACTGGCACGGTCGGATAGTTCGAGCTCCTGGAGAGAAGCCGCGAGTCGGATTTTTAGTTGCTTAAGCTCTTCTCCCAACTCGCTAATTTTGAGAGTAGCCACATCTCGGTCACCACCATTCGCGACTTCCGATATTACCATAGTCATCTCGGAAAAGACCCGGGTTTGCTCCTTGAGTAACGAGGCAGGGGAATCCTGACCATCACCGCAAGCCGAAAGACAAAGAAATCCCAATAACGCAAAAAACGCTGTAGCCCGGCGAACCGGGCCCAACGTGGAAATTACGTGAAAAGTTTTCTTCACCAGTATGTCGGAGAAGCAACTAGGAAAGCTCCAAAGAGCCCCCAGCCTTCTCGATCTTTTCTTTTGCGGAATTACTTGCTTGATCAACCGAGACCTTGAGAGCCTTGGTGATATCGCCTTGTCCGAGGACCTTGATCTTGTCGCACTGGCCTTTGACCAGCTTGACTTGACGGAGAGCCTCCTCATTCACTTCAGCATCGGCATCAAAATACTGTTCCAACTGGGAAACATTGACGATGGCGATGGTATCGCGAAATTGAAGGTTGGAAAATCCACGCTTGGGAAGGCGACGGGCAAGTGGCATTTGACCACCTTCGAAGCCAGGGCGGACGCCACCGCCAGAACGGGATTTCTGACCTTTGTGGCCTCGACCGGAAGTCTTACCAAGACCGGAGCTCTCTCCGCAACCAAGCCGCTTTTTGCGATGCTTAGCTCCAGGATTGGGCTTGAGATTATGAAGATTCATTTTTTAAAATGTGTTTCAGGATTTAGGAAAGCTGAGTTAGATCGCTTTCTCTTTTTTCTTTCCGCGGAGCGCGTTAATATCGTCCTTGTTGCGGAGCATGGTGAGGGCCTTGATGGTCGCCTTAACTACATTGGCGTGGTTATTGGAGCCAATTGACTTTGCGAGAACATCGTGAATACCAACAGCCTCGCAGACAGCACGAACACCGCCACCAGCAATTACGCCAGTTCCGGGTGAAGCAGGCTTAAGGAGAACTTTTCCACCACCGAATTCAGCGTAAACTTCATGAGGAATAGTGGGTCCGTTGAGCTTGACCTTCTGAAGGCTCTTGTTGGCAACGCCAGAAGCTTTCTTAATACACTCGGCGACTTCGTTTGCTTTTCCAAATCCGACACCAACAGCACCTTTTTCGTTCCCCGAAACTACAAGAGCAGAGAAACTAAAGCGACGTCCACCCTTCACCACTTTGGAACAGCGATTGATGAAAACGACTTTCTCGGTGAGTTCGTTGCCTTCGGAGTCAGTAGGAGCGGCCTCGCGCTGACGTCCACCGAAACCACCGCGGTTACCACCACCTTGGCCGGGACCGCCACCGCGGTTACCACCACCGCCACGGTTATCACCGCCCCGGTTATTTGAATTTTTGTCAGCTGGTTTTTGATCAGCGGCTTTTTCTTCCGCTGGCTTTGCTGTTGCCGCTTCAGCGGGCTTTGCTGTTACATCTTCAGCGGGCTTTGCCGCTGCGTCTTCAGCAGGCTTGGAGTCTTCGTTATTTGCCATTTTAGTTCGGAGCAAGAATTAGAATTTAAGGCCACCTTCGCGGGCGGCATCGGCGAGGGCTTTGACCTTACCTGTAAAGAAGAAGCCACCACGATCGAAGACAACAGCCTCAATCTTGGCGTCAGCGGCACGCTGGGCAACTAGCTTACCAACAGCTTCGGCGGTCACTTTGCTTGCCCCAGTCTTCTCGATGGATGAATCAAGAGTAGAAGCAGCACAAAGAGTCGTGCCTGAGTTGTCGTCGATGACCTGGGCGTAAACGTTCTTGTTAGAAAAGTGGACAGCAAGGCGTGGACGCTCGGCAGTCCCGGAAACTTTCTTCCGGATGCGACGGTGGACCTTGCGGCGAAGTTCCTTTCGATTGAGAGTGCTCATTTGTAAATATGGAGTTCTGGGTTTTCGTCAGGAGTTACTTAACAGACTTACCGGCCTTGCGGCGGACGTATTCGCCAACATAGCGAACACCCTTACCTTTGTATGGCTCAGGTGGATAATAATTACGAACTTCAGCGGCGAATTGGCCAACGAGTTGCTTGTCGATTCCTTCCACCTTGATATTTGTGTTCTCAGTAACAGTTACTTTGAGACCTTCTGGAATGGGGTGAAGAATTGGGTGTGATTTACCAAGGCTGAGATCAAGGGCTTTGCCCTTGACTGCCGAACGAAAACCGACGCCTTGAATTTCGAGTTCCTTCACAAAGCCCTCGTTCACCCCAATAATGAGATTCTGCACGAGGCTGCGGAAGGTTCCGTGGAGAGCGCGCACATGACGCTGCTCGGAAGCACGATTAACATTGATCGCTCCATCGGCCACCTCAACGGTGATGCCCTCGGGGAGATCTAAAGACAGTTTGCCTTTGGGTCCCTCCACATTGACGGTGTTACCGTCCACAGTGACGGTTACTTTATCGACTGCGGGGATTGGTTTGAGTCCTACTCTTGACATGGTTCTGTTTTCTGAGTCAGGGATTTACTACCAAACGAAGGCGATAATCTCGCCTCCGACTTTATCCTTCTTGGCCTGATGCCCGGTCATAAGACCTCTAGAGGTCGAAATGATTGAGATACCCATCCCGTTGAGAACGCGAGGGATCTCTTGGGAACCGGAATACTTTCGTCGTCCACACTTAGAGATCCGCTTGAGATCAGTGAGCGCGGGAACGCCGTCAACGAACTTGGTCTTTACGATCAGCTCGGGAAACTTTGCCGAGGTATCAACCTCGTAGTTCCAAATATAACCCTCCTCTTTGAGGATACGGGCGATTTCCACTTTCATTTTTGAATGTGGAGCTTTGAATGAATCATTACCAGCGCGTGAAGCATTCTTCAAACGAATGAGAAAGTCAGCGATAGGATCTGTGAGAGTTGCCATGGTATTAGTTTGTCCAGGTCGTAAAATTAAGCGGCTGCCTCCTCCTTGACGTTGTCGCGGAATGGCATACCGAGGGCTTTGAGCATTGCTTTGGCTTGGGCATCAGTCTTGGCTGAAGTCACGAAGATGAAGTCAAAGCCAATCTGGCGCTTGATTTGATCAAGCTCGATCTCAGGGAAAATTGCTTGATCCGGAAATCCAACAGCGTAGTTCCCACGTCCGTCGAAGGACTTAAAGGGCAGGCCCCGGAAGTCACGAATGTTAGGACAAGTGATTGCGATGAAACGCTCAAGGAATTCCCACATACGGGCACCCCGAAGCGTAACACGGGCGCCCACCGCTTCGCCCTCACGGACTTTGAAGTTAGCGACCGATTTCTTGGCAAAAACAACAGAGGCTTTCTGACCGGTAATCTTTCCGATTTCATCAACCGCATCCTCAACGGCGGCCTTGCGCTCATTGACATAGTGGCCAACGTGGGAGTTGATCGAGATTTTTTCGAGGCGCGGAACCTCGTTAACGTTAGTAAGGCCTAATTCATCTTGGAGAGCTTTTATGAGCTTCTCCTCGTATAGGCACTGGAGTGTTGGTTTCATTGTATTTTTGGCGGGTCAGCTTGGTTAGAGTGCTTAAGCGCGCGGTTTGCTCCCCTTCCCGATTTGTCCGAGTGGTTGGAACGAGCCCGGTTCCTGACACAGTCAGGCCTTCCGAGCTAGACTTTTTTTACATTGGAAAGGTGAATCGGGCCATCAACTTCTTCGATACCCCCATCCTGATTCTCCTCAGAACGACGAATTGCTTTTTTCATGACACGAACACCTTCCACAACCACTTGCTCTTTCGCAGCGTTGACGGAAAGGACTGCACCCTGTTTTCCTTTGTGGTTTCCAGCGATCACGACGACATTGTCACCTGCTTTCACACGGCGTTTCTTTCGAGTGTTTCCAGGACTTGGGTCAGTGTCCTTGGGAGGGGTTTCATTTTTCATGGATCCAGTAAAATTTTGAGTTAGAGAACCTCGGGAGCGAGGGAGACGATTTTCATGAAGTTCTTTTCACGAAGTTCGCGAGCGACAGGTCCAAAGATGCGTGAACCTTTTGGGTTGCCATCCTTGTCGATGATTACGATCGCATTTTCGTCGAAACGAAGAACCGAACCGTCGGCACGGCGAACAGGGTATGCAGTGCGAACGACCACAGCCTTTACCACCGAGCCTTTTTTAACGGCGGCAGTTGGGATGGACTCGCGAATGTGAGCAGTGATGATGTCGCCGACGCGAGCAGACTTGGTCCGCTTTCCGATGACACCAATCATTTTGGCTTGGCGAGCACCGGTATTATCGGCAACCGCGACTTTTGATTCCATTTGAAGCATGGCGAAATAAGTATCGTTAGAGAGTTTATATGAATGGCTACTGGAGCCGGGCTTTGATTAGTGGCTCAGAACTTTGACAAGTTTCCAGCGCTTGAGCTTCGAGATGGGAGTCGTCTCCTCAATACGAACCTTGTCGCCAACAGCGGCCTCACCAGCTTCGTCGTGAGCATAAAACTTCTTGGACTGCTTGATGATCTTCTTGAACTTGGGGTGAGGAACACGGTTGGTATACTCGACAACAATTGTCTTTTCCATACCTGTTGACTTAACGATTCCAACGCGTGTTTTTTTGTTCGCGGTAGATCCTTCGGATGGGACAAAGTCTTTTTTGGCCGGGACCTCTTGGGCTTCCTGATTTTCGGACATCTTTTTTAAAATTGGTTAAAAGTTGGTTTCGGTCAGGCTTCCCTATGAGGATTTACGCTGATTAATGGCAGTTTTTACCTGTGCGATTTCTCGACGGACAATGAGGCGGCGGGCAGTATTTTCGAGTTGTCCGGTGGCCTGTTGAAGACGGAGAGTGAGCGCCTCCTTCTTTAGGTCAAGAAGACGTCTCGAGAGCTCATCGGGATTCAGCTCGAGAATTTCAGAAAATTTTACTTTGGGCATGACGTAATTACTTTCGGTCAGTTCAGTGGTTAAAGCTTGATTAGATCAAGCTTAGTGATTGTTACGGGAAACGAAACGGGTTTCAAATCCAAGTTTGTAAGATGCGAGACGCATGGCTTCTCGGGCTTGAGACTCAGGAACACCACCAACCTCGAAAAGCATAGTGCCAGGACGAATGACAGCAACCCAAGCATCTACCGAGCCTTTACCCTTACCCATACGAGTTTCGGGTGGGCGGCGAGTGATAGACTTGTGAGGGAAAACCCGGATCCAGGTCTTACCTTTACGCTTTAGAAAGCGGTTGATGGAAATACGGCAAGCCTCAATCTGGCGGTTAGTCATCCATCCGCGGCCGAGGGCTTGGAGTCCGAAGTCACCGAAGCTCACATCGGTTCCACGCTGGGCATTACCACCCCGATTGCCACGGTGTGACTTTCGGAACTTGGTTCTTTTGGGCATTAAGGGCATGATTCTATCCTCCTAAATTCTTTGGTTTACGAAATGGGTTGTTGTCTAGGAAGCCGCTGGCTGGCTCCCACCCTCAGCGGGCTTGTCTTGGTTGTTATCAGGGCGGCCTCCACCACCCCCGCGGCGATCACCACCGCCTCGGTTTCCTCCCGGACCTCCCGGACCTCCCGGACCTCCCGGACCGCGACGACGTGGGCGATCATGACCTGGAGGGCGTGCTCCTTTATCCGAATCCTCGTTCTTATTGATCCAGCACTTTACGCCAATAATTCCGTAAACGGTCTTGGCTTCCGCGAAACCATAGTCGATTGGGACGCGAAGAGTTTGAAGAGGCACCTTGCCTTCGCGATACCACTCAGCACGAGCGATATCAGCACCACCTAGGCGACCAGCGCACCGGATACGAATTCCGTTTGCCCCAAAGTCCATCGCAGTCTGAACGGCGCGCTTCATCGCACGACGGAAAGCGATTCGACGCTCGAGCTGAATACAGACCTGCTCACACACACACTGAGAGTCCAGCTCCGGCTTGCGGATCTCGACAATATCGATCTTGACCTGAGAACCTCCAGCAATTTTGGAGATTTCGTTAGTCATGATCTCGATCTCAGATCCCTTGCGTCCGATGACAAGACCTGGGCGAGAGGTATGAAGGGTAACACGCACACTATTCCAAGCGCGTTCAATAATCACTTTGGCAAGAGCAGCAGCTTGAAGGCGGCCAGCGATGTATTTCCTGATTGTCAGGTCCTCGTGAAGCTTATTTGTGTAGTCTTCGCCTTCGGCATACCACTTGGAGCGCCAGTCTTTGTTGACTGCGAGGCGAAAACCGATTGGATTAACTTTTTGTCCCATGATTCTTTAAAGGTAAATTGTTTAGTTTGGCTTATTCAGCGGACTCTTCGGTGGCTTCAGTTTCTTCGATTACTTCAGCAGGAGCTTCCTCTTTCTTGGCAGCAGGAGCTTCCTCTTTCT
>CESO01003891.1_pt1 | contig 19031 bp, 15 predicted proteins | sample 356341 | NCBI WGS metagenome assembly CESO01 (sample SAMEA2621812, study PRJEB7988) | marine metagenome | biome: marine biome (ENVO:00000447); feature: deep chlorophyll maximum layer (ENVO:xxxxxxxx); material: "saline water (ENVO:00002010), including plankton (ENVO:xxxxxxxx)" | depth 35 m
TTCGACACCCAGCAAACCGGTGCGGGTTTCTTGGGTGTCTTTCGGGTTTTCACCACGATACAGACCCATGTGACTTGCGTTCACTTGACCAAGCATCAAGTTAAAGATGTACTGAAAGTCTTCTTTCGTTGATGCTTTCAACGCCAGTGGACGATATTTTTCTTTCAGCGCTTGCCAGTCGTTGCCGTGAAATTCAGGATCATAGAAGCCTGCGTTCAGCGCTTGCCACGCCTCATCAAAGATCTGCGCCCGTTCGGCCATATGCTCGATGGTTTGTTGAGATACCGTCGATAGGGTTTCTGGTTCGTCCTTTTTGGTATCGACCTTCACTAAAGTGCCGCGCTCGACAAGTGCAAAAAGGCTTTTGCCATCGGTACTCAGCGATAAGCTGCGAGGGCTTTGGTCACCTTTAATGATGTGCTCTTTGTCTTCGCCATTCCACTTAATTTTGAACAGGTCTTGGTCCATCTCGAAGTTCTGGCGACCGGCACCACCGATGGTGTAATAAACGTGCTCGCCTTCTTTGTCGAACGCTAAACCAGATTCGTTACCTGCAAAACGTGTTACTTGAACAAGCCGTTTATAGATACCATCCAAATCAATCTGCATGGGTTCAACGGCTTCTTCCGTAGCGTCCGAATCGTCTTCAGATTCTTTGGCATCCGCGGTTTCCTCAACAAACTCGTCGCGTTTCCACTCCTCTTGCGAACGTTGCCAATCGCTTTCTTTTAGCCATGCAAACCAAATGTCGTAATCGCCATTGTTCCGCATGGAACTAAAGCCTAACTTGCTGCCATTCGGAGACCAGACTGGGCTGTAATCGCCTTTTGGATGCATGCTGACGTTAACGGGTTCTTGAGAGTTATCCGCCGCATGAATAAAGATTTCGCTGTTAAATGATAAGTCAGATTTAGCGTAGGCTAGCCACTGGCTGTCTGGCGACCAGCTGACACCGCTCGGTGTTGCCCAGCCGTCTAATAGCACCACGGGGTTGGTCAGTGACTGATCATCGGCTACATCTGCGACAATGAGTTTTCCACGACCTTCACGGTAAGCCACTTTTTTACCATCTGGCGACACCAAAGGCTCATGTTCTTCGGCATCTGTGCGCGTTACCGGTTCAACGGAATGCTTTAACGACCTAAAAAGGTTTGGCTCTTCAGAATCCGCTGATGTCACTGCAAAAATATCATTTTGACCATCGCGGTCAGAAACAAACAACACGGTGTTGTCGTCTAACCAAGCAACATCTCTGTCGCGTGCGGCACCCGTGGTGAGTCTGACTGAGCGCTTATCTTCTTTATCGTTGCGCTTAACAAATACGTCGCCGCGCACGACATAAGAAATCAACTTACCGTTGGGTGAGACACTGTACTCATCCAAAGCATCGGTGGTTGATTTGTTAGTGACCGGGTCAAAACGAAAGTCTGTAGGAATCGATAGGTCGAGTGATTGACGCTTGCTACCGGCTATTAATTGCACTTTATCGGCAGCTTGATAAACAAGGTGATTGGCCTGCTTATCGATGCTGAAGTGCTCGACGCCAAACTCGCGCTCATCAGTAATTTGCTCGGCGCGGTTTGACCCCAGCTTCTGCTTAAATACGTTGTATTTACCCGCGCGCGATGAAATAAAATACAACTCGTTGTTACTAGACCATTGTGGCATAAAGTCGTTGCCATCAAAGTCGGTCAATTGCTCGTATTCACCCGTTTCGGTATCGTAAATCCAGATATTGCGGTTTGCCGGACCGCGATAATCTTCGCGTGAAATGCGGCATGTGCCTCGAACAAAAGCAATTTTTTTGCCGTCAGGCGATACCACCGCGTCAAAACCGAGCGCATCCATAAAGCGGGCTTCGGTCGCATCGCCACTCGGCGCAACGCCGTAAACTTCCCATTCACGCTCAACTTCAGCGTATAAGCGACGCGTATTAAATAGTACTTGGTTATCATTACCAAACCCAAGCACACGATCAGGCGCACTATGGTAGGTCAAACGATCGGGACGACCGCCTTGGCTAGGCATCACGAACACATCGTCATTACCAAATCGGTCGCTACTAAACGCGATGGTTTTACCGTCTTTTGACCACTTTGGTGAGCTCTCATAGCCCTCGTGGATGGTTAAACGGTTGGGATGAGTACCCGACGTTGACATGGTCCAGATATCACCTTGATAACTGAAGGCGATTTGGGTGCCATCGGGGCTGATTTCGGGTTGCATGATTAGCGGTCGTTCTGGAGCTCCGTTTGACGCAGAGGCGCCAAAGGCCGCAGAAACAAGCAGGCTAGTTACCAGTCGTTTCATAGTTCAACTACCTATTTTAGTTAGAATTATTAAAATTTTGTTGATGGTAGCAAAAATATGAGGTCGGGTACGGAGGTTCAGCCTATTACTCGGTAGGTCGCGCATTTTGCGCGACGTACCATTTTTTGATTAATTAACTTAAGCGGATTGAAGTTGTTTCAAATAGTCGTCGTAACTTCCCGAGAAGTCACGCATGCCTTTGTCGGTTAATTCAATAATACGAGATGCCAGTGACGATACAAACTCGCGGTCATGACTGACGAAAAGTACTGTGCCATCGTAGTTTTCGAGTGCTAGGTTGAGTGCTTCAATTGATTCCATATCCAAGTGGTTGGTCGGCTCATCCATCACTAATACGTTGGGACGCTGCATAATGAGCTTGCCAAAGATCATGCGACCTTTTTCTCCACCCGATAAAATCGACACTGGCTTTTTGATATCGTCCTGAGAGAACAACATGCGACCCAACACGCCGCGAATGGCTTGCTCATCATGGTGTGGTTGCTTCCACTGGCTCATCCAATCAAATACAGTCATGTCCTGTTTGAACCAGTCGGCATGGTCTTGTGCATAATAACCTATATTAACGTTCTCAGACCACTTAATGATGCCATCGTCAGCGGCGTATTGATCGACCAAACACTTCAGCAGCGTGGTTTTGCCGATACCGTTAGCGCCGAGTATCGCGACCTTTTCGCCGACTTCGACCATGGCGTTCAAATCTTTTAATACGTGTAAGTCACCAAAGGATTTATTAAGTCCCTCGATCTCGAGGGCTAAGCGATACAGTTTCTTCTCTTGTTCGAAACGAATGTATGGACTCACTCGGCTCGATGCTTTGACTTCGGCTAACTGGATCTTCTCGATCTGTTTGGCTCGCGAGGTCGCTTGTTTGGCTTTTGATGCGTTAGCAGAGAATCGGCTGACAAACTGTTGCAGTTCGGCGATTTTATCCTTTTTACGCGCATTCTCATTCAGTAGTTGCTCGCGTGCTTGTGTCGCTGCGAACATGTACTGATCGTAGTTACCTGGATACACGCGTAACTCGCCGTAATCGATGTCGGCCATGTGGGTACACACGCTGTTAAGGAAGTGCCGATCGTGCGAAATAATGATCATCGTCGCTTGGCGTTCATTGAGTACCGTTTCTAGCCAACGAATCGTGTTGATGTCCAAGTTGTTGGTCGGTTCGTCCAGTAACATAATATCAGGTTCTGAAAACAACACCTGTGCGAGCAAAACCCGCAACTTAAGACCCGGTGCAAGTTCGCTCATCAAGCCAAAATGCGCCTCAAGCGGAATACCGACACCGAGTAACAGTTCGCCTGCGCGTGACTCTGCTGTGTAACCGTCCATTTCGGCAAACGCGACTTCGAGATCAGCAACACGCATGCCATCCTCTTCGCTCATCTCAGGTAAGCTATAAATACGATCGCGTTCCGCTTTTACTTGCCAAAGCTCCTCGTGACCCATGATAACGGTATCAACGACACTGAATTGCTCATAAGCGAACTGATCCTGCCTCAATTTACCGACGCGCATATTTGGGTCAGTAGATACATTGCCAGACGAGGGCTCTTGGTCGCCGCTGAGGATGCGCATAAACGTAGATTTACCACAGCCGTTGGCGCCGATCAGACCGTAGCGGTTACCTTCGCCAAATTTCACTGAAATGTTTTCGAATAAAGGTTTTGCACCAAATTGCATGGTGATGTTTGAAGCAGAAATCACGTTTACGCACCTGAATAAAAAATAGGCGCGTAATCTACGCGTTTTGGCCGCAAATGACAAAGGAAGATTGCGTTACAAGGCGTACAAATAATACAGAATAAAAAGGTCGCGCGTTTTGTGCGACCTTTAATAGTATCAAAACGACAGCTTCGTATCGTATTCGCGCAACATAAATAGCGCGATACACGCCGCTAACATTGGCCATGCGGCAAAGAACAACAAGTTATTAAAGGCGTCGAGGTATTGTGCAAACGAAGAAAATGTCGACATGCCATGCATTACCAGAATCACACCATATGTGAGTGTTTTCCAAAGTCCTGCCAAAAACGCCAGTGTTAACACAATTTGTAAGACACCCATGACGTTGGCAAGGGTTGTCGATAATCCGCTAATGCCGTAAAAGCCTTCGAACACGGCGACCGAGTGACTTGGGTTTACCAGCTTATCAACTGCCCAAATAAACATCACGATAAAAATACCGGCACGCAGGGTGAGTAGTGCCCATTGTAGTTTTTGCTCGAGTGATTGCGTCATTTTTGCTTCTCCAAAACTCGTGCCCAACGGGCACGAGAGGGTGGTGTTCGATAAGCAACTTTAGGTGCGAGTTACTCAAACTTTTTAAAAGGCCCGTCGATAGGCGTGCCAGCAATAGCATTGGTGTAGTTACTCATGGTTTTCTGAGCGAGGCCAAGCACCACATCGAGTGCATGACGTTGGCTGTAACCTGCGTTAAAGAACGTGGCAAGGTCATCTTCTGTCGCTTGTCCACGTTTCTCGAGCATCACAAGTGTGAAGTCGCGCAGAGCTCGTAATTTGCTATCGTCGAGCGCTTTTCCTGCACGAATATTGTCGGTGATTGCGTCGTCAGCACCCATTTGTTTGGCGATAGCGGTATGTGCGGGTACGCAATAGTGGCACTCATGGTAAACATTAATTGTTTGCCAAACGACCGTGAGCTCATTTTTGTCAAAGCTACTGTTCATGAACAATTCATGGCTGTCTTGGTAGGCTTTTAGTAATCCAGGCGCTTCTGCCATGACCGCATGTAAGTTAGGTAGCATGCCAAATGCTTTCTCTGAATTTTTAATGAGTGGTTTACTCTCTTCAGGAGCTGACGATGCATCGTGTAATTTAAACTCTGCCATATTCTCTCTCCAACTGTGTTGTGATTAAGCGTGTCTATGCATCTTAGGCGCTAAACCAGAGCTTAGGAAAGAATGTTCAGGTGGGTCAGTCGTTTTGGTTGTGAAAACAGTTGTTTTGAACAACAACCGGTCGCATCATCTGCCGGTTTCCCTGTAATCACTTGCAGCGATACCTGCGTAGCGTTTAAAAAATCGGCTGAATGCAGCGACTGATTGATAGCCGACTTGTTGTGCTATGGCAGTTAATGGCAACGCGGTATTGTTGAGCAACATACGGGCCCGTTGCATACGAAGCTGATCAACGAGCTTCTTTGGCGACAATCCCGTTTGTTTATGACAACGCTCCGCAAACGCACTCGGCGACAAAAACACCTGCTTTGCCATAGATTCTACGGACCAGTTCGCTGCGGGGTGTTCGATAATGGTGAACACTAAATCGCGCAGATATTTATCCTGAAGGGCCGCTAATGGACCTGTAAGCTCTTGGTGTCCGTCAATCACGGCTCGCAATAAGTGAATAGCCAGCACATCACTCAAGCGCTGTACAATCGCCGAACCGCCGGGTTCATTGCGCTTGGCCTCGGCGCGAATCATGTCAATGATCGCCTTCATTTCATGTGCCTGACGTTCGTGGCTTAGCACCAGCCATGGTGGTAGCAAACGAAACACGGTATCGGTTGTCTGAGAGGGGCTGTCAATGTCATAGCACACGACACCGTCTTGCTGGTGTTCGGGTTCACAAAAGGAAGCGAGCTCGTGTTCAGCGATATCATTCGGAACTGGGCTATAGCTAAGAAAGTGAGACACTCCTTGATTCACAAAAATAATGTCACCGGCGTTAAGCTCTAATACGCTGGGCTGCTGGGGCGACAAGCCAAACCAGCAATGACCTTCAGTGACTAGGTGCAATGCCGCTTTAGTGGGTTTATTGGCCATTAATGTCCAATCACCACAGAGTCCTGATTGAAAATGAAACTCCGTGCCTTGAGCGACTTGATTAAGCAGTAAGTCGACGCGCGCATGAATGTTTGCGAGCGGAGATGCGAGTTTGGACATGGTTAAATAACGGATGCGATGAAGATGACAGGCTCTAGTAAATCACTCAACGCGCGCTGGGTAAAGCGCTGTTGTTCGAGTAATCACGACTAGTATATAGATCGTATAAAAAAGTTACAGAGCGATTGTAAAAATAACATTTATTTTATATTGTTGCCTAAACAATAAAAAATCGACGCATTATGAAAATATTATTACCTTTAGTTCTTATAGGCACTGTGTTGGGTTTAGTACCGAGCACCGCAATCGCCGAAACCCCTCCCGTTGAACATTACGCTCATTTACCGATGGTCGCGCAACCTTCTATTTCACCTGATGGTAAACATGTTGCTGTGCTGGTCGCTAATGGCGACGGCTACAATGTAGCCGTAAGCCAATTCGGTAAAAGTGACTTGGTTACCGTCGTTGAACTTAAAGAGGGAGAGGCTCGAATTGACTGGATAGAGTGGGCAAATAATGAAAGGTTGTTGGTATCTGCGAGTTATGTTGAGTTGATTGCGGGTAGACGCTTCAAAATAGGTCGCTTATACGCTGTAAACTACGATGGCAGTGATCTGGTTGAGATTAAGCAACGCGCCTCTAAAGATGACTCTTTATCTCGGTTTAGAGATAACGCGAATGTGCTTAGCTACTTAGAAGAAGACCCCAAACACATTATTTTGCAGGGTTATAACGATCGCGAAAACTACCCAGTGGCCTACAAGGTTAATATTTACGAGAATGCCTTCGAAAAGCTATTTATTAATAGATACCAGGTATCTTCGTGGTACACCGACTCTGAGGGAAAAGTTAAACTCGGTCTCGCGTATGACGAAAATAATCCACTATTGCGTACCTTTTGGTACCGCCCCGATGAGGACCAAGAGTGGAAAAAACTGAAATCATTTGAGGTTATTAAAGACGCTGTGTTTAATCCGGTAGGGTTTGATGCAGAAAACCAGCTCGCCTACGTGCTGTCTGACTATAAAACGGGCAGACTGTCGCTGTACTCATTCGATATCGAGACCAATGAATATAAAGAGCTATTGTATACCCACCCAGAGTACGATGTGGCGTCTGTAATTGAGCGAGACGACAAAATTATTGGCGTGACTTATTTTGATGACTTCCTGCAGAAGCACTACTTTGGCGGGCAAGACGATAAACAAAGTCAGCTTATTAGTAATACCTTTAGCCAACTTGAAACCTACATTGTTTCTCGCAGTGATGATAAAACCAAGCTACTGGTATACGGCGTAACGGATGATAAGCCAGGACGTTACTATTTAGTTGATTTAGCCCAAGGTAAAGCGACGCCGTGGTATAGCGAGTATCCATACCTTGTCGAAAAGCAAAACGCGAAAGTCGAAAATTTCTCACTTAAGACCGATGACGGGCTGACTATTCATGGCTATTTAACGAAGCCAATTGATTCGTCTACGGAAGCGCCATTGATCGTTTTCCCTCATGGTGGTCCTGATGCACGTGATTACAAATATTTTAACTATGCGGTTCAATTCTTTACTAGTCGAGGATATGCCGTTCTGCAACCAAACTTCAGAGGCTCATCGGGCTATGGAAGCCGCTTTGAGGTTGCAGGTTACGAGCAGTGGGGCTTAAAGATGCAGGACGACGTCATGACTGCGGTTGATTGGGCAGTTAACCAGCCTGGCATTGATGGCGATAACATGTGTGTTGTGGGTATGAGTTATGGTGGATATGTCGCATTGACGGCAGCGCACAAGACCCCAGAGCGATTTAATTGTTTTGTCAGTATTGCCGGAATCAGCGACTTAAATCGAATGGTCGAATATGATGGTGCATTTGAGTTTCTAAGTGCCGTGCGCTCTGAAACTATTGGCGATTACAAAGACGAAGCGGATGCGACGCGCATGCGTGAAAACTCTATCATTAACCATGTTGAGAAAGTAAAACGACCTATTTTGCTGATTCATGGAGCGCTTGATACACGCGTTCGGATTGCCCAATCTGAGACGCTGTACTCGGCGTTAGACAATGCCGGTAAAGAGGTTAAGTATGTTGAGCTCGATTTCGGCTCGCACTTTTTAGACCGCGAACCTAATCGTATTAAAGCGTTCTCAGAAATTGAGACGTTCCTAGACAAGCATTTATAACGAGCAAAGGGCATTTAGGGTGACTAACCCAAATGCCCAGTCTTGACCCAGATAACGGTTTCTTCATCCACGAACGGGTGGTGAACGCTCATATGTGGGTTACGGAGCCAGGTTTCTTTCGGATAGCGACCGTGTTCATCACAAAACTCGCCGGACAACACAAATATTTCTTCGCCACCGAGGTGCCTATGAGGCTTGAATCTCTCATTGTGTGGCCATTTTACGAGTGCGACGTGTTCGGTGCCGTGACTATGCAACGGCATCACCTTGAGTCGGCCTTGACCGGCTAGCCAGTCCGTCTGCTGAGTATTAACTCTGACTGTGGCGGTATCATCCTGTTGGAACTGGTGGAGTTTTACCAATAGTACGCAACCCTCTTTACTAAAAGGGGCATGGCTACTGCCGGGCGGGTTTCTGAGATAGGTACCCGCTGGATAGTCACCATATTCGTCAGAAAATACACCTGACAGCACCAGTATTTCTTCACCCAGTGGGTGTGAGTGGGTATTAAACGATGCGCCGGGTTTATATTCAACGATACTGGTTGCGCGACCTCGCTCAGCCTCTTCTCGTTCGAGTAGTTTACGCTTCACGCCTGCTGAGGGGCTATCGATCCAATCTTGTTCTGAAGTATTAATGACAACACGTTGCTGAAAATCTAAATTTAACACAATGACTCTGCCGACTGACTAACGGGACTAAGTCAATTACGCAAAAAACATAATATATGGCTCACTTTGATTGCTAATTATATTATTTTTCATTTTTCCTGCGATGTTAAAAATATTTGACATAATAAGGCGATGAATCTAATCTTCGAGTGTTAACTATTTTTAACATGATGGGTGGGTTATGGCATTTCGTGAAAAATCAGCATGGCTGATGTTAATCATTACGTTATTGGTCGGTGGCGGTCTTACTTTTGAGGTTGTGCAGGGCTTTAATTCAACAAGCCAGTGGCCGCCAGCGGTTTCGGTCTTTACACAGTTAACGATGGGGCTCATTGTGTTGAGTATTATCGGTCAGATCGCGTTAGCGCTTGTTGATCGTAAGTCGGCGAATCGCCCCGCAGATGAACGCGAAAAAACGATTCAACAACGTGCGGATGCCTATTCTGGTATCTTATTAGGCGTACTCATTGTTTCTAGTTTAATGACGTATTTGGTGCATCAACACGGCGATCTTCTGTTTTTGATGGCATTGTTGAGTTTAGTGGTGGCGCAAGCTGCGGAGTACCTTGTAGAAATTATCGGCTATCGACGGGGTTATTAATATGTTGCCCATCGATAACTGTGTGCGTGCTTTGCGCGAACAACACGGTGGAATGACCCAGGCCGAACTTGGCGACAAGGTCAATTTAACGCGTCAGACCATTGCGGCAATTGAACAACGACGTTATTCACCCTCACTCGAAACAGCATTTCTGATAGCGCGCGTTTTTGGGCAGCGCCTTGAAGATGTGTTTTGGTTTGATGACAGTCGGTAACTGAGTTCTCTAGGTGCTAGATTTAACGCGTGATAGATCACTAACTGTTACATAAGTACGATAAGCACGGAGCGCTATATGATTATAAAGATGCTTGTTCTAACATGGGTTGCTGGCTTTACAGCTTTTTTAGGGGCTCTGTTAGCCAAGTGGGAAGGCTCGGCTGAGTCTGCTAATAAGCAAAAGTTAGTTCACGGCGTTGTCGCCATAGGTGGTGGGATACTTCTTTCCGCCGTTATGTTTGCGCTGCTGCCTGAAGCCAACAAGAACTTGCCCGTCTGGGCAGTTGCGACTGCCTTCATGGCAGGCGGGATATTGTTTTGCTGGGTCGACCAGTGGCTAGCGAAGCAGGCAAGCCAAGCGTCTCAACTACTGGCAATGTTACTCGACTTTATCCCAGAGGCACTGAGTTTGGGGGCGATGTTTGCAATCAAACCCGAGTTTGGCATGTTACTGGCGCTATTTATCGGCTTACAAAATCTTCCTGAAGGTTTTAATGCCTTTAGGGAACTCCAAGGTTCTAAGTTGTCAGAGAAAAAGCGCTTAACGGGCTTTTTCCTTGTAGCGTTTATCGGTCCTATCGCAGCACTGACTGGGCATTGGGTTCTTTCTGACTATACCGAGGCGACAGCCGTTATCATGGCAACGGCTTCAGGTGGTATTTTGTATCTGATCTTTCAAGATATTGCGCCGCAATCGACCATGCCACGTTATTGGACGCCCCCGCTAGGTGCCGTATTTGGATTTATTATTGGTTTAGTAGGTAATCAGTTACTAGGGTAAAACAAGGAAAGGTTAAGTGAAACCAAGTCAAAAAGGTCTACGCAGAATCATTAATGCGAACCGATATTCGTTTCGCGGTTTGGTCGCGGCGTTGAGAAGTGAAGCTGCATTTAGGCAAGAGTGTGCATTACTTATTATTATCATTCCAACACTATTATTTGTGCCAAGCGGACTGATAGCCAAGCTATTACTTATTATTACTTACGGCATCGTGCTTATTACAGAGCTACTTAACTCCGCCATTGAAGCGGTTGTTGATCGTATTGGTCCTGACTTCCATGAGCTGAGCGGGAAAGCAAAGGATATTGCCTCAGCAGCGGTTTTTATTTCGATTCTACTGATGTTAATTACGTGGGTGAGTATCTTGTTTTTAGCCCCGACCTAAACCGTTTAATCGAATTTATCGTAAGAACGACTTTAACAAACCGAAAGGAGTAGTTTCCATGGCCAAAGTGTTGTTGATTACAGGCGCCTCCTCGGGGATTGGCGAAGCCACCGTTAAAGAGGCGGTAAAGCAAGGTTACAAGGTTGTGGCAACCGCTCGCAGTGAGGATAAGCTGCAAGCATTGGCAAATGAGTTGGGCGCTGAGCACGTATTACCTATTGCGGCCGATGTAACGGACTATCAGCAACTGGAGCGTGTGGTACAGCAAACCGTTGATCAGTTTGGCCAACTGGATGCCGTATTTGCTAATGCGGGTAAGGGATTGAATGCTGCAGGCACTGAAAATGGCGACCCTAACGAGTGGCGCGAAATGATTGATCTTAATATCAATGCTTTACTCTATACCGCCAAACTTACTTTGCCGCACTTAAAGAAATCCACGGGTCACTTTATTATGACCGGTTCGGCAGCAGGGCGCACCGCGATTAAAGGCTCTGTTTACGGGGCAAGCAAGTGGTTTGTGCATGGCTTCGCCCAGAATTTAGCGGAAGAAATGCGCGAATGGAGCGGACGCTGTACTGTTATCGCACCAGGTATGGTCAACACCCCGTTCTTTGATGAGCCAAAGCCGGATAAATTAGACCCTCAAGATGTGGCCGACGCGGTCTTACATGCGCTTAATGCGCATCCGCGGAACTGTGTTCGCGAAGTGTTTTTAATGCCCGGGTACTAATGCCTATCAATACAGAGAAACAACCTATCGCGTGGAAGAGGCTGCTGATTTTCAGTGGCCTCTTTGTTGTATTAACGGCGCTCGGTTTTTACAGCATTCAGCAGTTTTTCCAAGGTGCTGAGCTTCAATTTGATAGTCAGTTGCTGCAACCTACGGTGCTGCTCAGTTTACTGGCGTTACTTATTGTCTATTTCGCCAGTGACGGATTGCGCCTCTACTTTACTTTAAGAGCACTGGGGTATCGGGTGCCGGCAGCGCCAATGACGCGACTGATTTTTATTAATATGTTTTTTTCCAATGTCACACCGATGGCGACCGGTGGAGGCTTTGCGCAAGTGTGGTATTTGGCGAAGCAGGGTGTGCCGGTGGGACGTGCGACGGCAGCAACCACTATTCGGACTGTGTTGGCGGTGATTTTTATCTTCACATTCACGCCGGTGTTATTGCTGACACTGCCTGCGCTCTCTGACTCAACGCTATCTAAAGGCATTGGCGGCTCGCTTGCTGTATTGGTCACCGCTTACTTAGCATTTTTTGCGATGGTGCTGTTCAAAACCCATTGGCTGATTGCGCCGATCAATGGCGTGCTTAGATTGCTCACGACAGTCAATTTAATGAGTGCACATAAATGTCGTGTGCTTGGCTTTTGGAGCAAACGTGAAATGCTCCGCTTTGCCGACAGTTTTCGAGATTATTGTAAGGGCAAGCCGCTCTATGTATGGGGTTCTGTGTTTTTCACGGTTGTCTTTTTATTAAGCCTCTTCAGTTTCCCCGCTATTTTATTATGGGGACTCGACTATACGGTGCCTTATTGGCAGTCCGTTGGTCTTTTGGTGGTGACCACCTTTGTCATGTATTTTGCACCAACCCCGGGAGCATCAGGTGTTTCTGAGGGGGTTTTCGGTTCATTTTTTGCGCAGTTTGTGCAAAGTAATCATTTATTATTAATTATCTTTAGCTGGCGCTTTATCACGATTTATTTGGGCATGCTGATTGGCATGGTGACGTTGCAGTATGAGATGTTGGCAAGTCGCAGGAAGGACGCATGAATAAAAATAAATGGCTGAAGTTACTGTTTTACGTCAATGTCGCCATTGTAGCGTTGGTTATTGGCTATAAGATTTATTTGAATTTTAGCCAGCCTGAATTTGAAGTGGTGCATAGCGATCAGGTGGCGAGTATCAGTAGTCGTTTGCAAGGTGATTCAGACTATCAGTTTGCGGTACTGGGCAATATTAACAATTCGATTGGTATCTTTGAGCAGCGGATCATTCCTGAATTAAACCAAGCTGATATCGACTTTGTTGTATCCGCTGGTAATGCGGTGAGTGGTGGTGGCGAAGATAAATATCGTGCCTTGTATGGCAGTCTGTCGCATTTGAATAAACCCTATTTGCTCACTTTTGGTGATAATGAATACGACGAATTTGGTAGCTTTCGCTACTACGAACATTTCGGCCCTCACTTTTTTAGCTTTGTAGCAGACAGCACGCGTTTTATCTTTTTGGATAGCACAGGTAAAACGCCATGGCAGTGGCAACTGCGTTGGCTGACGGATATTTTACGCGCGGATGAGTCAAAGCACCGCTTTATTTTTGTATCTCACCCGCCTGTGCAGCCTAAGAGCGAGACCTTGTTTGCGACGGATGATGACTTTTTACAGCCGCTGGGCTTTCGCTCGGGGCTATTGCAACTGGTTGAGCAGCACTCGGTTGACGCGGTATTTTCCAGTCATCTATCGATTTACGATAAGGTGATGTACAAAGGCACGCCATTTTATATTACAGGTGGCGCAGGTGGCTTAGTGCTCAATCACGATAATAGCTTCTATCACTATTTGATGGTGCATGTAACAGATGCCGGCATCGAGGTGAATGTGAATGAGCTTGAAGTCGGTCAACATCCGGTGCTCAAAATACTCGAAAGCCTCTGGTTCTTTATTTACTCGTTGCTCTACGCAGGCTACATCAACTTTATTCTTATCGTAAGCGCACTGCTACTTGTGAGCGTAAAGCTGTATCAAATGGTGTTCGTGGGTAAGTCTTATTATCCTGATTATGATATCGATCCAAAACCATGGTTAAGTAAGCCACTGAACATCGTGATGTTCACCAACAACTATTTACCGTTTATCGGCGGTGTACCTATTTCTATCGAGCGCTTAAGGGTGGGCCTGAAGCATCTCGGACATAAAATCTCGATCGTGGCACCCAAATACGCGAATGCCCGTACCGATGAAGCGCATGTTATTCGTATGCCTAATTGGTTCTCATTTGGTGAAAACAGTGAATTCCAGTTCGCGCATTTATTTTCACGTGTAGTTAGACAAAAGGTAAAAGCACTCAAGCCTGATATTATTCATGTGCATCATCCGTTTTGGATAGGCTCGCTCGGTGTTTACATGGCCAAGCGTTTGAAAGTGCCCGTGGTTTATACCTACCACACACGGCTAGAACACTATGCTCATTATGTCATGCTGCCGGGTAACTTATTTCGGAATATCATCGCGCATATTATGGTGCGCCGCTTTGCCAACAAATGCGATAGTGTCATTGTGCCGACCCAGTCGGTTGAAGAGTATTTACGAATGATTGGTGTAACGCGACCTATCTATGTGCAACCAACAGGCATTGAGTATCAGCGCTTCCAAAAAGTCAGCCGCGATAAGATTGATTCAATCAAAACATCACAGTCCATGAGTGACGACGAATGTATTTTGGTGAGTGTGGCGCGTCTCTCTGATGAGAAAAATATCGACTTCATGATAGACGCGATGGTCGATATCCGTAAGCGTGCTAATAAGCCTGTGCGCTTGCTGCAAATCGGTGAAGGGCATCAGCGCGACTATCTGCAACAGCGGATTGATGACAATGGACTGACTGATTGTGTTCAATTAGTGGGTGCCGTTCCACCTAAGGATATGCCGGAATGGTATGCGTTGGGTGACTTATTTGTGTTTGCCTCGCAGTCTGAAACCCAAGGCATGGTTATCCTTGAGGCGATGGCTGCGGGTATGCCGGTTGTTGCTGTGCGCTCGAGCGGTATAGAAGATGTCGTCGAAGATGATATTAACGGCTATAAAACGCCTGCAAAACAAGACCGTTGGAGTGAGCAAGTGGTTAAGCTCATCAATGACGATGAGCTGCGTGAGCGACTCGGTAAACAGGCGCTTAAGTTTGCTGCGGATTACTCTGTAGAGGCGTTTACTCGCCATGTTGAGTGTGTTTACGGCGAAACTTTAGCGCGATTCAATAATAAGGATAAGCGCGACTAACGATAAAATACTATAGAATCTCTATACCTTCGCATTTGTAGTGGCCAATTAACGTGTCTTGTTGCAGCACGCGGCCAGTTAGATCAAACGCGAAAAAATAGGTTTCGGTACGGTCGCCAATTTCCACGCTTTTTAGCCCGATACACTCGTTCTGTCGGCCGGGAACAAGTTTGATAGAAGATACGCCGCGCTCAGGATGACGTTGACCGACCTCAATGACTTGAATATGGGAAAAGTCCTCACTGCAAATGAACAATCGGTTGTTACCACATTCACGCTCATCATGTTCGGGGTCAAACGGTTGGTTGGATAACTTACGTGGAAAAAATAGCCATTTTTTTAGAACGGGGTGCCACTCCGCCGCCTCGTGAATAATATAACCTTCGCCAGAGACTCCTGCTGCTTCGCGTATTTTTTGATAGTTTTCGTGCCAGTTGACACTTTGCAAACCGTAGTGACGACCAATCACCTTAATCCACTCTTCTTGTGGACGTTTACCATGACTTCCGATGTAGAGGTGATTGTCTTTTAAGGTAGCCCACTCGCTTTTAAAGCCCTTGAACTCTTCGTCTCCACTGCCAGTCATCAATATCTGACGAGGAACTAACTGACTAAAGTTGCGGACCTCACATACAAGTCCCGTTCGATCATCAAAAGTAAGTAAGTGCTTACCAAACTGAACGAGTTCAGAGAACTCCGCCCCCCGATCACCTTCAGCGATCAGTGAAACTAAAGAATATTCATGGGTATCGTCTGGAGGAAGGTCATGGAAATGATATTGCACATCACCTGTAGCTGAGTCGACTTGACGAGCCACTTCATCAATCCGTAAACGTGAGTGCCAAGCCGATTGCCCATCTTCTAATTGAATTTTAGACGATTGGTCCTCATCGGTAATAATTGCAACTTGATAATGAGTCTGCTTATCGCTGTATCGTTCGAAACGTTGCCATTCTGCGGCCTTAGGTTGACTCATGACTCCTCCTTTAGAAACTCGGTTTCGTTACCGTCTGCATTTAATTGTCGGATACGCGACGGAGCACCGTCCTGATCAAAACTGACCCAGCCGATACCGGAGTGATTCCAGAGTCGCTCACCGGCATCACGGCCGGTCGGCAGCCGTGGCGACACGGCGAAACGGCGTCGTTTAGTTAGCCAGTTGAGAGGTGAACGCGGGGAGTAAAGCCACCGATTCATACGGTCGAGCCACTCTAATAATGTATTCGGGAACTCGTTTTTAACGCCACTACTGGTAATTTGCCATATCGATGATTCGGCTTTTTCGCGCCGTAACTGCACGTCGTATACAAATGAATAGTGCACGTCACCCGACAGAATCGTGAACTTTTGCGGTGTGCGTTTATGGGAAAAGATATTGAGTAGGGTATTGGCAGCACCGTTGTGCGCCATCCAGTTTTCAGCATCAACAACCAGCGGTTTACCCAACGCGGTAAACACCGTTTGGATCGCTTCTATTAGTTTCACGCCAAATATCGGTGCAGGGGACACTAAAATCACAGCCTCTTCATCCATAATTTGGTGCTGCATCTCCATTAAAGATTCCCAATCCATTAATCCCGATGGTTTGCGGATACTACGCTCACTTCGCCAGCGACGGGTGCGGGTATCGAGCACAAGAATTTTGGGTCGCGTATTAAGGCTGAACTGCCACTGCTCCCAGTCCAGCAGTTGCTCGATAAGTTGATCGTGCTCTTCTGGTTGCTCAGTTAATGGCTTTTCAAGTAATTGTGCAGTGGCATCCATAAGGGGGGTTACCACTTCGGGCTGGTTGCCCCAACCTTGAAAAATTAAATAGCCCCACAGCGCGTTGCCGACAATACGTTTTGAAAAAGGATGGTGATAGGCCGTAAGCTCCCAGGCGGCGGATAGATTCCAGTCGTCGGTTACGTCGTGATCGTCAAACATCATGTAATTGATGCTGTGGGCCATGGCACGCGCTGCTTGTGGCAATGTTTTAACGAATTCATCAATGGCTGCCTGTTCATCGGTAAAGCGTTTTTGTTGTTCTTGGTTTAACTGCGACGGCTGTTGCACTTTGATTACACGCCACGGCGTGGGTGACCAACAGAGGATATACATGGCGAAAACTTCAGCGGCCGTGATCAGATGGTTACCCGCATGTGCTGAGGTAAAAATCGGTTTTTTCACGCCACCAAAAAATTTCTCAGTCAGGGGTTCGTTGGCTTTCGTATCCGGTAGCAAAGATTGGCGGCTATAATAGCCATTTGGGTGTTGAATTAAGTCATCCAGTTGATTCAGTTGATCATCGGGCAAGGTCTCATCAGATAGCTTTAGTACATCAATTAACGCGTGTATGGATGCCAACATTGGGCCTGCGACATCATCAACGTAGACTTGATCCCCTGTGTGCAGAAGAATGCCCGCGCGTTTCGAGGGGCGATCGAGGTGTGCCTCAATCTCTTTATCAGCACGCGATAGCCCATCACGGGCGGGGTGATGAGGTCGCCGGCATGAACCATGAAGCAGCTGGTCAATCGTCTCTTTATAAACAAACTGCGGACATGTTTGCCCTGAATAAAGCAAGAAGTCGTGTTGGTCTGATAAACGCTCGTTTTCGGTGGGCCAAACTAGGTCGTAACCGATTCGTTGGTTGTGGGCAAGCGGCTGAGTAGGCTCGACCCTTATCAATATCACATAAGCATGCTTGCCAATAGCAATGACTCGGTCTGTTTGTTTGATATCGACCGGCGTCTCATCGATACTACATTCCACCTGAGGAACATGGTCACTTTTCGTGACTAGCCATAAATAAAAATGATCAGACTCAACATGCCGAACTAAGGGGCCGCAGAGTAATTGCGGTAAGTCTTTTAAGGTCGATTCATTCTGCATTTTGGCTTTATCTCAAGTTAGGCATATTCGGTCGAAATACTGTTCTATCAAAGTTTCGCAATTCAGGACAGTCTGTTAACTTAATAGTTACAAAATAACAACAAAGGAACTATCTATGAAATACGTACTCAGTGCTGTCGCTGTTAGCGTACTTGTCGCGTGCTCTCCAGCACAAAACGATTCGTCGCAAACAGCTGAAACTCAGCAAGTGGAAAAGCAACAAGCGGAGTCGATGCAAGTGAAGTACCCAGAAACACGCAAAGGGGATACCGTCGATACTTATTTCGATACGAAAGTGAAAGACCCGTATCGTTGGTTAGAAGATGATCGAAGTGCCGAAACCGAAGCGTGGGTAGAAGCGCAAAATGAGGTTACCTTCAATCATTTAGAAAAAATCCCGTTCCGCGAGAAAATTGAAAAGCGCCTGACGGAGTTGTGGAATTACGAGAAAGTCAGTGCACCATTTAAGGAGGGTGACTACACCTACTACTACAAGAACGATGGTTTGCAGAACCAATACGTGGTCTATCGTAAGAAGAACGATAGCGATGAAGAAGAAGTGTTCCTCGATCCCAATACTTTCAGCGAGGATGGAACAACGTCATTAGCACAACTGACCTTTAGTGAAGATGGAAAACTAGCAGCTTATTCGATTTCTGAGGGCGGGAGTGACTGGCGTAAGATTATTGTCATTGATGCTGAAACGAAAGAGCGTCTTGAGGATCCATTGGTTGATGTGAAGTTCAGTGGTATCTCTTGGAAAGGTAACGAAGGGTTCTACTATTCAAGCTATGATAAGCCGGAGGGTAGTGAGCTCTCGGCAAAAACTGACCAACATAAGCTGTATTACCACGAGTTAGGCACATCACAGAGCGATGACGAATTGGTATTTGGTGGTACGGACGCGCAGAAGCACCGCTATGTAGGTGGCTATGTGACAGACGACAATCAGTTTTTGGTGATCTCTGCCGCTAACTCAACATCAGGCAATAAACTCTTTATCAAAGACTTGAGCAAAGAGGATGCGCCTCTGGTCACTGTGGTTGACGACTATGACTCAGATGTGTCGGTGTTAGACAGTGAAGAAGGTAAACTCTTTATCGAGACCAATCGTGAGGCGCCTAACGGCCGTGTCGTAGT
>CESO01134923.1_pt1 | contig 18994 bp, 17 predicted proteins | sample 356341 | NCBI WGS metagenome assembly CESO01 (sample SAMEA2621812, study PRJEB7988) | marine metagenome | biome: marine biome (ENVO:00000447); feature: deep chlorophyll maximum layer (ENVO:xxxxxxxx); material: "saline water (ENVO:00002010), including plankton (ENVO:xxxxxxxx)" | depth 35 m
TTATTAACCTTGGGTTAAGAGAGTATGTTCATTTAAAAGGAACTATTTCTAAGAAAAAACTAAATTCGGAGCTTGCTAATACAAAATACTATGTCCAAAGCTCTATATCCGAGGCCTTGCCAAAGTCTCTCTTGGAAGCTATGTCTTATAACTGTTACTCCATGACTACTAAAGCAGGAGATTGCCATCAAGTTCTTGAGGGGTTTGGCGTTATTGCTGATACCTCAGATGTCTCTGGTATTCAAATAGCTCTAGATGCCTTAATTGATTTTAGGCCGCAGTATTGCCAAACTGAATTGCATGAATATCTTCAAAATAACTTTTCATGGGGCGCTTACGCATCTAAGCATCGAGAAATTTATAGAGAGATTGTGGTTTAAATGTGTGGATTGTTTGCATCAAATGATCCAAGGGTTTTTAAAACCTCCCTTAACTTTGAATCTAAATTAGATTTTAGAGGCCCCGATGCTCAATCAGGCCTAATTTCTTTTAATGGCTGGGGGCTATATCATGCTAGGCTAAGCATTATTGGTCTTAGTGATACTTATAATCAACCGTTTGTAGATTCTGATGGCAATCTTATTGTCTATAATGGAGAAATTTTTAATTATAAGCAGCTTGGCCAAGAAAAATTTAAAATAAAATTTGATTCAGATACACATTTTTTATCAAAGTATCTATCTTCTGGAAAATGTAATTTCAATGAATTAGAAGGTTTTTTTGCTTTTATAAGAGTTGATAAGTTTGGTAACTTAACACATGCTGTTCGAGATAAGTTTGGTGTTAAGCCTTTATATTATTTTTCTGATTCACAGGGGAACTTATCATTTTCTAGCGAAGCAAGTTTATTAGCCGAGCTTTATCAAAAAAACTATTCTCAAGAAAAAATTAATAGGTACAAATCATTTAGAGCCTGCCTTACATCTGAGACATTATTTTCAGATGTGAGAAGTGTAGATCCTGGATCCTGCTTAATTAATGGACATTATTTTAATCCTATTTCAATTATTGAGGAATGTTCAGATTTAAATTTTGATCCTGATATAGATCTTTTAGATGAAATTGTGAAAAACTCAGTAAATAGTAGGTTGGTTTCAGATGTTTCTATTGGTTTACTTTATAGCGGCGGAATTGATAGCAATCTTATTCATACATATGCTGATAAATTAACTAAATTTACTTCAGGACATTCAGGAGATTATGATGTAGAAACTGCAGTGGAACTTTCTGAAGTAAATATTGAGATAATTGAAGCTAGCAAATATTTAAGACTTGCTAAGGATATGATTGCTGCAAAAGGGGAGCCACTAGGAGTGCCTAATGAGGTAGCTTTAGCTAGCTTAGCAAGGAATTGGTCTTCTCGAGGTGGTAAAGTTATGCTTTCAGGTGAGGCTGCTGATGAGTTCTTTGGGGGATATGATAGGATCTATAGCTGGGCATTGAGAGCAGATTCATTTAAGATTGATGAGGTCTTTAAGAGGTATGCCTATAGTAATTCAAAGCACTCATTTGAATATTTTCAATCACTTTTTGATGGCACTGAGCACCTAAACCCTTTCAATAGATTAAGGGCCTTTTTTGTAAAATATCATTTACCAGTATTATTTAGGCGTTTAGATTTTTCACTAATGTTTGCAGGTGTAGAAGGAAGAGAACCATTGGCATCAGAGGCCTTGTTTAGATATGCATGTTCTTTAAATCAAGATTCTTTATTTCATAATAATCAAGGGAAGATGCCACTAAGGCTGTTACTTAACCAGAGATCCTCTGGCAAGTTAGCATTTAAACCTAAGGTGGGATTTCCAATTGATGTAAAAAAAATAATTACTGGAAAAAAAGCGTTAGATAGAAAAGAAATTTATAATAGTTGGATAAATTTTAATTTAGAGGAGATTGCATGATTGTAGGCTATACCACAGGGGTTTTTGATCTTTTTCACATAGGGCATGTCAATATGCTGAGAAATGCTCATTCTCTTTGCGATAAACTAATCGCAGGCGTAACAATAGATGAATTAGTTGCATATAAAGGCAAAAGATCTGTTATCCCATTTGAGGAACGTATAGAAGTAGTTCGGGCTTGCAAGTATGTTGATTTGGCTGTTCCGCAGGAGGATATGGATAAAGTGAAAGCTGTAAAGAAATTGGGCGCTGATATAATATTTGTTGGAGATGATTGGTATGAGTCAGAAAAATGGAAAGAGTTTGAATTGGAATTGTCAAAGGTCTCATGTGAAGTAAAATATTTTCCTTATACCAAAGGAACAAGCAGCACTAAAATTAATAGCATTTTAGATGATGTTAGAAAATAAAGCTCAACTTATACACCCGCATTGCAAAAAACTAATTATTTATAGTTTCTATTAATTTCCTTTTAGTTAATTAAGATATTATCTCTATTCAATTTTACAAAACTTTATATATAAAAACTTATTAAACCTTGATAAAGTTTAGAAAGGAAAATGGCAATAAAAGAAAAAACTCTCAGCAGTAAAAATTTTGTTCCGGCTTCTTTGAATCAAGCTCAAATACCAAATTCTCCAGGTATCTATAAATTTTTCGCTAATGATGAGTTAATTTATATTGGAAAAGCTAAAGATTTAAAAAAAAGAGTGTCCTCTTATTTTCACAACTCAATTAAGGATAGAAAAACGAATCAAATAAAGTTACTTACAGATAAGATTGAAACTTTTTCAACTCAAACTGAAGCTCAGGCTCTTATAGTTGAACAATCTTTGATAAAGGAAAATCTTCCTAAATTTAACATCTTGCTTAGAGATGATAAGTCATATCCATACATTCATTTTTCTTCATCAAATGAATTTCCAGCTATAAGTCTCAAAAGAGTTAAAAATCAAATCTCGTCAGATTACGTTGGCCCATACATAAATGTTAAAACAGTAAAGGAAACGCTTAAAGATCTTCAAAAAATATTTAAACTAAGAAATTGCAGTGATACCACCTTCAGGAATCGTTCAAGACCATGTATTGAGCATCAAATGCATAGATGCTCAGCACCATGTGTAGGATTAATCAATGCAAGTGATTATTTAGATGATGTGGAATTAGCCAAAGGGTATTTGCGGGCTTCAAATTTTAAATTTAGAGACCAGATGATTTTAAAAATGAAGAAATTTGCTGAGATAGAGGAGTTTGAACGCGCAAATGAGATTAAAAAAAGAATAACTGCATTAGATATGCTGGCATATGAGCAATATGATCAAAATCTACATAGTTTAGATTTTTTCTCAATTGGCTTTGCTCATGGCAAAACAGGCGCCTGTATTTTATCAATAAGAGGTGGAAAAATTAGAGGAACAAAAACATATTATTTTAATGAAGATTTTTCAAATACATCTGACGAATTGTTAAATAGACTAATTTTTTTTTATTATCAAAACCCTTTTGCGCTTCCATCAAAGATATGTATTACTTTTAAGGCCAGCAACCTAAATCTTATAAAAGAAGCTTTATTTTTAAAATTTAAAACAAAGCCTTCGATTACATCTATAGTTCCAAAAAAAGCACTTCAGTTCTCTAGGCTTGCTACTTTGAATGCACGCCAAATAATTGAAAATAAGATTGATTCATCCGAAAAATTTCTTCATGCTTTATCTGATTTAGCTTCTTATCTTGGCTTACAAAAGTTTGAATTAAAGATAGAGGGCTATGATATTAGCCATCATTCTGGAGAAAATGGAGTGGGCTCATCTGTAAAGTTTTCAAAAGAGGGGCCACTCAAAAAAGAATATAAATTATTCAATATACCTCCACAAATTTGTGGAGATGATATCAAATCTTTAGAACATGTACTTGAAAGGAGATTGAAACAAATTGAGCGTTTACCGCTACCAGATATTATTTTGATTGATGGTGGAAAGTCTCAATTAAATATTGCCTTAAAAGTATTCAACAAATTCAAAGATAGCGAATTGTTGGTGCTGAGTATAGTTAAAGGCTCAAAGAGAGTCAGGGCTACTGAGACTATTATGGGAAAAAAAGGATTGATTGAGATGCCTGTAAATAGTCCTGGCTTCATAATGCTTCAAAAAATAAGAGATGAGTCTCATCGATTCGCAATATTAAGCAATCGTAAGAAAAAAAATAAGAAGACACGCTATTCTCAGTTAGATTGTATTGAAGGTATTGGCCCTGTGAAGAAAAAGAGGTTACTTCGAACATTTGGTTCATTAAAGTCAATCAAAAATTCAAGTCTTGAGGAGTTAATTCAGGTTTCAGGTGTTAACATGAGGATGGCAAAGAGTATCAAGTTAACTTTAAATAATTAATGAAAAAATTTATCCAACTTCTTACCATCTCAAGAATTATTGCTGGCCCAATTATTTTTGTTTTAGTAATTTTTTTTCAATATTTTACCCTTGCTCTTGCTATATTCATTCTTGCAAGCTTTAGCGATTTTGTGGATGGATATCTAGCGCGAAAATTTAATAAGGTTTCGACATTAGGCGCTATATTAGATCCTATAGCTGACAAAATCCTTATAACATTTGTAATTATTGCTCTGTCTTTAGAATTGAGTAGTTTCTTTGTAGCATTTAGTGGGAGTTTCATACTTGCTAGAGAGTATTGGGTTGGAGCCTTGAGAGAGTTTAATGCTAGATCAGGAAATATTAAGGCCACAACAGTTACTTTTTTAGCTAAAGTTAAAACAGCAGTTCAATTCATTGCCCTATGTATATACTTGCTATCTTTATCTTCGGGGCAGGCACTACTGTTATTAATAGCAGACTTCTTTTTATTTTTAGCGTTAATAATTACTCTACAAACAGCACTTTCATATACAATAGCATCATTTAATAGGAGTTAAGGCTGGATGGCAGAGTGGTTATGCAGCGGCCTGCAAAGCCGTTTACGCCGGTTCGATTCCGGCTTCAGCCTCCAAAGAACATTATGAACATCTCAGTTATTGGCACCGGATATGTTGGTCTTGTTACAGGCGCCTGCTTAGCAGAGGCAGGGCATAGAGTTACATGTATTGATGTAGATAAAAATCGAATTAATGAACTGATTGACGGGCAAATACCCTTTTATGAGCATGGCTTAAAAGACTTGCTCCTGAAAAATCGTGCAAAAGATAGGCTTAGTTTTACATCTTCTTATGAGGAGTGTTGCAATAATGATATTTTTATTATTTGTGTGGGCACCCCAAGTGATAAAGACGGGAAGGCAAATTTAGCAAGTCTTTATTCAGTCACAGACTCTTTAGTAGCCAATACTAATAGAGATGGTCTTGTTCTTGTTAAATCTACAGTGCCTATCGGCACCAACCGTGCAATTCAAGAGTATCTAGATAAAAACCTTTTAGAATCAAGGCTCATAGTTGCTTCTAATCCTGAGTTTTTAAAAGAGGGAGCAGCAATTTATGATTTTCAAAACCCTGACAGAATAATAGTTGGTACTTCTTGTCAGAAAGCAAAAAATATTATCCAAGAGATATACCATGGTTTTAAGTGGGGGCAAGAGAAGATTCTTTATATGAGTCTAGAATCAGCTGAATTGACAAAGTATGCGTCAAATTGTTTCTTGGCAACAAAAATTAGCTTCATGAATGAAATGGCTGCAATATGCGAGGAAACTGATGCAAATATTTTGGACGTTAAAAAGGGTATGGGCATGGACCCAAGAATAGGTAATTCCTTTCTAAACGCTGGCTTAGGTTATGGCGGATCATGTTTTCCAAAAGATGTTCTAGCTTTAATAGAAACACAAGCAAATTTAGGCATGGCTCCATCAATCTTAGAGAGCACTAAAAAGATTAATGATAATCAGATAGATTTGTTTTTTAACAAAATAGTTAACAACATAAATCATTTACCTAAAAAAACAATTTCAATCTGGGGCCTATCATTTAAACCAAACTCAGATGATATCCGAGAATCAGTTGCAATAAAATTAATAAAAAAACTTGCACCAATTGTTGCCGAGGTTAATGTATATGATCCCATGGCTATGACCCACACTGCTATCGAGCTTGAGAGCTTAAATAATTTAAATTTTAAATCTGATCAATTTGAAGTTTTGCCAGAATCTTCTGCGTTAATTATTTGCACTGAATGGGAAACTTTCCTAAATATTGAACACAAGAATTTTAATCTTATGAGAGAAAAAAATATCTTTGATGGAAGAAATATTTTGCATGAAATTGACACAGAAAAACTAGGATTTAATTACTTTGGTATAGGGGTTTAAGTTATAATCCACAAAACACTTTTTAAATAGATATGATAGATTCATTTGAAGAAAATAGGTTCAGTTTTAAAGGGATTGTGGAGATCTTTATACTAAATAGGTCATTCGTATCATTCTCCGCAATAATTGTTGCAATACTATCGTTAAGTTACGCGATCTCGCTGCCAAATATTTATTCGGCCGAGGCTGTCCTAGTTCCCTCAAAACAGGCTGATCGAGGTTCTGGTTCTTCTATGGTAGGAGGCGGTTCAAATATTGCTGAATTAGTTGGATTGAGCGGTGGTTCTTCATCGGATAGAACCTCTGTGTCACTGAAGGTCCTAGAATCAAAAGATTTTTTTTCAAATTATTACAATAGTTTTTATTATCTATCGAGACTAAATGCTGTTAAAAGTTTTGATAGCTCAACAAATAAGATAGTTTTTGATGAAGAGAAGATAGATATTAAAACGGGGCAATGGATTTCTGGTATGAAACCAACATTTGAAGCTGCCCATACTAATTTTTTAGGTATTTTATCTATTGATCATGACAGGTTGGATGGTTTTGTCACGTTGTCCCTTGATCATCAGTCACCCATGTTTGCAAAAATATGGCTTGAAAAAATAATTTTAGATTTAAACAACCTAATTAAATCTATTGAAACCATTGAAGCCAAAAACAGTAGTGAATATCTAATTGAGCAACTTTCTGGTAATGATGTTTTCCAGCTAAATTCTATCTTCTCAGCAATGCTTATAGAAGCATCTGAAACCTTAATGTTATCTGAAATCTCCGATCAATTTGCATTGTCATATATTGATAAACCAAGAATTCCTGAAAGGAAGTCTAAGCCTAGTAGGGCGTTTGTTTCTATATTTCTGTTTGTAATTGGTATTTCCTTAATTTCTATATTTTTATTATTCATTGCATCCCTAGGAAAAAAAGTAACCCTTACATTTAGACCTCCAAGGCTATATATTTCAAATTTTCCAAGTAACTAAAATTCTTACAAAATGAAAGTTTTACTTACAGGAGCCGCAGGATTTATCGGGTTCCATACTTCCCTTAAATTACTAAAACGTGGAGATGATGTCGTTGGGCTTGATAATCTTAACGATTACTATGATGTTAGCCTTAAACAGGCAAGGCTCGACCAAATTTATAAGACTGCCAAGTCCTCTGATGGTGCATTTGTATTCCATCAAATTGATATTTCTAATAAAGATAAAGTTAAGAATCTTTTTGAAGTTGAGAAATTTGATAAGGTTATTAATTTAGCTGCTCAAGCAGGCGTAAGATATTCCATAGAAAATCCAGATACATACGTGAATAGCAATATCGTTGGTTTTTTAAACATACTTGAGGGATGTAGAAACTCTAAAATTAAACATTTAGTATATGCATCTTCAAGCTCAGTTTATGGAGCAAATGAATCATTGCCATTTAGCGTTTCTGATAGCGTGGATCATCCTTTGTCCTTATATGCGGCAAGCAAAAAGGCAAACGAATTAATGGCTCATACGTACTCAAACCTTTATCAGCTGCCAACAACTGGATTACGTTTTTTTACTGTTTACGGTCCATGGGGCCGCCCAGATATGGCATTATTTACCTTCACAAAAGCTATCATTGAAGGCAATCCAATTGATCTTTATAACAACGGAAAGCACAAAAGAGACTTCACGTTTATTGATGATATAGTATCTGGAATTATCGCTTGTCTTGACCATACTCCTAAGGCTAACCCTGACTGGAATGGCCAAAAGCCTGACCCAGGAACAAGCTTTGCACCTTGGAAAGTTTATAATATTGGAAATAATAATCCAGTTGAATTAATGGATTACGTAGATACTCTAGAAAAGCATTTAGGTAAAAAAGCTATTAAAAAATTTCTTCCACTCCAGCAAGGAGATGTTCCCAATACAGCTGCAGATGTGGAGGCCCTTATTAGGGATGTTAATTATGCTCCAAATACCACTATTGAAGTTGGGATTAAAAAATTTGTCGACTGGTACTTAGACTTTTATAAAGTTGAAAGAAAGAATGCATAATAAATGAATGTAATTATCTTGGCAGCAGGACAGGGATCTAGAATGGGCAAAGTGACCTCAACCACGCCTAAACCTTTGTTGCCCATAGGTAATACTAATGTAATTTCGCGATTGATTAGTCAGCTCATATCAAGAGGGGTAAAGAGAATAACTATTGTAGTTGGGTTTAAGGCAGAAATTTTTTATGACAAATTAAATAACCTATTTCCTAAAAAATTAGATTTTATTTTAAACAAAGATTTTAAGCAAGATGTAAATATCTATTCTGTCTATCTAGCTTTAAAAGAAAAAAAATATTCTGACTATGTGATTTTTGAATCTGACTGTATATATACAGATACATCTATCGATAGAATCATCCAATCATCCAAAATTGCGAATTCTCACTGGTATTCCATTGGTAGATTTAAACAAAATCAAAATGGCGGAATTCTCAAATCAAACAATCAAGATCTTATAAACGATTTGCGTATAGTGCCTAGGTATGAAAACCATTTTGTTAGTTACAATAAGTTAATAGGAATTCTACATGTGCACAGAAGTAATTCAGAATTATATTTTGAGCTTTTAGAGAAAGAGGTTAAAAAAAATATTAACCAATATTATTTACAACCCTGGATCAATAATCTAGAAAATTTGCCTGCCTATGAAGTTGAGCTTGGTAACAATGCCGAGGCATTCAACACAGAAAATGAGTATAATGACTCGAAATTTTTTTATGAAGAGAAAATGAATTGTGAATAGAAATATTGTTTATGTAAATGTTGATCAATTGAAGCATATCGAAGACTTTGGAAGAAAACGCGTGGATTGGTTGAGGGAAAAAATTCTTACAGAAGGGGAATGGACCGTACCTTTAAAAGTTGAAAAAGATCATTTTTTAGTTATGGATGGCCAGCATAGAATGGAAGTCGCAAAAATGCTTAACTTAGAATTTGTACCATGCATTCTATATTCCTATGATGAAGTGCAAGTATGGAGCTTAAGAGATAATTATGAGGTAAATGCAAAATTGATCCTCAAGAGAGTTCTTGAAGATAATATATATCCATATAAAACAGCTAAACATGCATTTCCTGATTCTGGGGATTTGACTTGCAAAATACCCCTGCTTGAACTTCAAAAACAAAGCATTAGTTCATGAGAGTTATAATTTTAGCAGCGGGGCAAGCCGTCCAGTTAGATGGCTACAATAAATTATTAATCAAAGATCCGGAATCCGGAGAATCTATTTTAGATAAATATCTAGAAGCATTCACAGGCTTTCATGTAACTGTAGTTTTGGGATACAGAGCGATTAATGTTATGCATGAATATCCAAATTTAGACTATATATATAACTCGGAATGGGCTGTCTCGAACAGCAGCTACTCCCTATCATTGGCTTTAAATCAAGATCCTTGCTTTGTTATTAATGGTGATTTTTTGATTGAACCAGAATTAATTGAAGCTATGCAAAACTCTGATCCAGACATCATAGCCACTCTTCAGAAAGAAAGCAGGGCATCAAATGCCCTTAATGTTTCACTTGATGGAGATGATGTTGTTGATATTTACCAGGGAAAGCTTAAGGAAGCTAATGATCCAGAAGCCATAGGAATTTATAAGATTACCTCTAAGGAGATATTAGAGACATGGAGATATAACTGTGTTAACCACTCAGATTTATATGTTGGGCAAAATCTTATTTCTGACTCTAGCCATAACCTAAAATCATTCGATGTTTCAAACTTTAGAGTTGATGAAGTTAATACACCCCTTGATTATCTCAGAATCCTTCAGAATAAAACAAATCCGTAGATGAATAACTCTCACAAAATTCGTGCAATAACTATTGGGGTAAATACTCCTACTAATAAATCTCAGGATTTAGAAAAATCATTAAAGCTTTTTATAAAAGAGCGAGATGAGGTAATGCAGAAATCAAACATCCAGCTCAGAACGTCAAGAATTACATTATCACCCCTAAATCTTAATCATCCTATTAATAGTGCTAGCATCCAATCAATGGCTAATTGGGTCACTAACATATCTAATACTCTGAGCATTAGATGGTTTTGCATGCCATTTAATTTTGTTGATAATGATTTTGAACCTACGATGGTTAATCCAATAGCAAATCTTATAAAAAAATTTCCTAATTCGTTTGTAAATTTAATTGTCGCGGATAATAAAAAAATAAATATAAACAGCGTAAATTCTTCTGCTCAGCTAATTAAAAATATATCTACTAACACAAACAATGGATTTGATAATTTTAGGATCGGAGTTTCATCAAACTGTAAGCCCTATACTCCCTTTTTCCCATTTTCATACCATCACGATCAAGATGGATTTTCTCTAGCGCTAGAAGTTCTTCATCTTTTTTATAATGTTCTTAAAGACAATCAAAATATTGAATCAAATAAGTTAAGGACAAAGCTAGTCGATGCTTTATCTGCTGAACTATCTTTTATGCACGAAATTGGAATTGAATTAGATAAGAGTACTGGACTTAAATTTTATGGGATTGATTCCTCTCTAGCTCCTTTTCCTGATGGTTCAGATAGTGTTGCTCATCTCATGGAGTCCTTTGGATTAGATTCTCTTGGCTCAAGTGGAACATTATTTTTTACTTCTTTTGTAACAAATATTATTAACTCTGCATTTGAGCAAAGTCAGGCTCTCAAAGTTGGGTTTAATGGTGTTATGTATTCAGTGCTTGAGGATGACTATCTTGCACTTGCAATCAAAAATAAGAAACTTTCCATTGATTCATTGATGCTATATTCAACAGTTTGTGGCTGCGGCATTGACATGGTTCCAGTCCCTGGAAATATTTTTTTAGAAGAGATTTCATCTCTCATTATAGACACTGCAGCATTGTCAATCGCTCTTCAGAAGCCGCTTGGAACTAGGATATTACCCATTCCTGGCAAGCGCGCCAATGAACTTACAGATTTTAATTACGACTTTTTGGTAGATACCAGAGTAATGGAGATCAAAAACCAAGCTATCAACCTTGATAATCTTTCATCAAAGATTGCTAATTTAGGAAAACAATAAAAATGAATAAATTGTCAATTAAAGATTTCTGGGAAGCTCAGGCTAGAAAATCTCATCTCAGTAATGAAGCAATTTCTAGTTTAGAAGAAGACCCTGCGCTATCCAATTTAAGAGTTGAGGCTGAAAAATCTAAGATTCTACCTATAGTGCATCAAATAGTTAATTTAGACTCTTCCATTTTAGATTTAGGTGGTGGAGCAGGTCAGTGGGCTTTAAGGTTTTCTAGCATAGTTCGTGAGGTTTCATTAGTTGAATTCTCTGATGCAATGATCAAACTTGCAATTGACGCTGCAGCTAAGAATAAAGTTGATAATATAAATTTTTTTAAAGAGCCTGCACAAAATTTTTATCAATCTAAAACCTACGATTTAATTTGGATTTCAGGATTATTAATATACCTAGATGATAGCGATTGTGAAAATTTGATTAAAAACGCTTTTAATATGTTGACCCCTAATGGCACGATCCTTCTTAGAGATGGTACTGGTCTCGAAAAGAGGCATCAAATTAAAAATAAATTTTCAGCAAGTCTTCAGTTAGAATATTCTGCTACTTATAGAACCAAAGATGAATATGAAGACTTGTTTTCTAAACATGGCTTTGAATTGGTTTCTTCAGATGATATGTTTAAAGCTGACAACCCATTAAATAAATGGAAAGAAACAAGACTTAGGCTATATGAATTTAAAAAATATAATTAATTGATTACGAGAGTGTAATGACAAAGCAATACAATATAGTTTGGGCAATTGTTGATTCTGTGAGGCATTATCACACTCCAGGTGATGACCGAACTAGATTAGATTTTATGGATGAATTTGCCAAAGAATCAGTTGAATTTGAGCATGTTATTACTTCTGCACCCAGCACTGTTATGTCGATCAGCGCAATGATGACTAGTATGCCCTCTTTTTATTTAGGTAGAAATTATTCTGATTTTAGATTTGATAATGATTACTTTACTACTTTAAGCTCTATTCTTAATTCTTCTGGATGGGAAACAAGAGCGTTACTTATGCATCCAGATATTCGCGATAAGCTAAGAGTCTTTGATTTAATATCCTCTAAATATTGGCCCAAAGGCTTTTCTCACAAAAACTGGTGGGACAATTCAAAAATTAATCAATTGCTAAGGAATTCATTAAAAATTGATGGAGACCAATCACCTAAACCTTGTTTTTGGTTCTTAGATTTTAATTGCAGGGAAGATCCTAATACCTCAAACTTAGTGAAAGACAGTTTTCAAGCATTAAATGATGCTGGTTATACTGAAGATAATACAATTTTTATCTTATGCTCTGACCATGGATATCCAGATCCAAGTAGGGGGATAACTCCAGAATTTTTAAAAGAAAATAATTTGACACATGATGTCTTTATGACTGAAGACAATATTAGAATCCCATTATTTTTAAGCTATCCAGGCTGCAAGAAAGGATCAAAGGTTAGCGAAATCATAAGCACTCTCGACCTCAAGCCTACTCTTTTAGATCTTCTTGAGATAAAGGTTGATAATGAAATTTCCTCTAGATGGCATGGGCAATCGTTATTAAAGTTAATGAATCAAGATGATGCTAATTATGATACCGAGCGCCTTATAAGGGTTGATGCCAGATTTTTTGGGCAATCAGGAAGAATTTCTGCTTTGTGTGGGACTAATTATAAATATGTATATCACCATGACACTCAAGATGAAGAATTTATCGATTTGAGTAATTACATGGAAGATGAAAAAAATATAATAAATGAAGTGACCTCAAATCCTGGGCTTAATCAAGTTTTTCAACATTTTAAAAAATCATTTAATGAAAGCGAAATAAAAGGCACAAATTTTCAAATAAATTATGCAGTTAGAAAGCTCTCAAATAGCCTTAATGATATAACTTTGAGTAATACCCCCGGCTTAAATATTTTAATTGCCGCGCCTTTGCCATTAAATATGCTTCAGTCCATTGCATCTGCATTTACAAGTTTTCTTAAAGTTCCCAACATTACTATAGTGACTACCGAGAATACTTCTTTAGCTGAAGAATCTCCTCATAATGTTTACTTTGCAGAAGTGACAGATAACTCAGTTATTCTTGACACCATTGTGGAATTTCCTAAATTTGATGCTTGTGTATTGGTATCAAATGGAGAATCATCATTGGTAAGGGTAGATTCAAATAAAGAAATTTCTTCAAACCCCAAAGAAAAAAAATTAGCTTCTTATGTGAAGTCTCTTAAACCTAGAAAAATAATATCATTAGATTTAAATATGACAGTTTCCATTAATAAAGGTCAAATATCTAGATATTTAAAAACCTTAATGCATAAAAAAGACTTTTTCATTGAAGAGCCGTCCTTAATTTTTTTTGAAATGGGTAAGATGCTGAAGGTCCTAAAAAGAAAAGCATTCAATGCTTTTAAAAAACTATGATTAATTTAAATGAACTAAAAATCTCAGTTGTGGGTTTAGGCTATGTTGGGCTCCCCCTAGCTGTAGCTTTTTCAAAGAAATTTCCTGTTTTGGGATTTGATTTATCAGTTAAACGAGTTGAAGAACTCAATAATAAAATAGATAAAACAAATGAGCTTTCAACAGATGTGTTGGAACGAGCAATTTCTAAGGATGGAAATTTAAAGATTAGTTCTTCTCAATCAGACATTAGCTCCTCAAATTTCATAATTGTTACTGTCCCCACTCCAATTGATGAATATAAAGTACCTGATTTAACTTTTATTATTAGCGCCTGTGAAATGATAGGGCAAAACTTGAATAAGAATGATATTGTCATTTTTGAGTCAACAGTTTTTCCAGGCTTAACTGAGGAGGTTTGTGTGCCCATATTGGAATCACAATCTGGGCTTAAGTTTAATAAAGATTTTTTTTGTGGCTACTCCCCAGAAAGAATCAACCCTGGCGATAAAGAGCATACTATAAGCTCTATCGTAAAAGTAACTTCCGGGTCTACTCCACAAGCAGCAGAACTAATTAATAAAGCTTATTCAGAAATTATTCACGCTGGTACTTTTCTTGCATCATCAATAAAAGTTGCCGAAGCCGCAAAAGTTATTGAAAACATCCAAAGAGATGTAAATATTGCTCTTGTAAATGAGCTTGCTGTTCTTTTTGAAAAGATGGATATTTCTTCTAAAGAAGTTTTGCAGGCTGCTGGAACAAAGTGGAATTTTCTTAAATTTCAGCCTGGATTGGTCGGCGGACATTGTATTGGAGTTGATCCATACTACATGACATATAAGGCAAACTCATTAGGCCTTAACCCCGAACTAATTCTTGCTGGCAGAAGAATCAATGATGGAATGCCTGAATTTGTTGCTTCTCAAATTATAAAATCAATGATTTCAATTAACGTCAATGTAAAGAGTTCTAAAATACTTGTTTTAGGCATTACATTTAAAGAAAACTGCCCAGATATCAGAAATACAAAAGTCCTTAACTTAATCAATGAGCTGCAAGACTATGGCTGCTCGATAGATGTTGCAGACCCTCAGGCAGACCCTCAGGAGGTTAGTGTGAATTATGGAATAAATCTATTACCTAATGATATAGATTATAATTTACAGGAATATGATTTTATTATTTTTGCAGTTTCCCATAATGAGTTTAAAAGTATTAAATTTTCTCAATCGGATTTACTTAAGACTTATGATATTACTTCCACTCTTTCAGATTCAAGACATAGTCTTTAGCTTTCAAAAGTTAAGATTTAAATCTTGATTTTTATAAAACTATAGAATTAGATATGACAATCTAAAATGAAGAATAAAATTCTAATGGTCATTCCGTCATACTACCCAGCAGTAGGCGGTGCAGAGCGTCAACTAATGGGTTTAGCTAAAGAGCTAAGTGCAAATGATTTAGATATTGATGTCGTCACAAGAAATATAGATACCTCTCCTAATTTTGAAGAAATTAATGGATACAGCCTGATTAGGCTTGTTTCTCATATTCCAAAAGTAGGCTTTTTAATGAAATTGTTTATATATCTTCTTACATACCATGCAAAATATAAAGTTATCCATGTTCACACACTTAATTCACCAGCAATATTATGCGCGCTTTTTTCTAAAATTTTTGATATTCCAGTTTTGGTCAAAGTTACTAGAAGTGGCAGGGGATCTCAGCTTTCAAGGTATGCTAATTCTTTTTTTGGAAAAAAATTTTTTAGTATTTTAAAACGAAATACTTTCTTTGTTGCAATAACCCCTGATGTCTATTCTGAGCTTGTTGCTATGGATGTCAAAAAAGAGAAAATTTTCTCAATACCTAACGGTGTTTCAGTGCAGAAAAAACTTAGCAAAGATGTAGATAGACTTAAAATTGTTTTTTTGGGTAGGCTAATCAAGAGAAAGAGAGCAGAGCTGTTAATAAATTCTTTTCAAAAAATAGAAAAACCAAAAGGCTGCGAGCTTCTTATTGTTGGTGATGGGCCTGAGAGAAAAACCTTGGAAAGATTAATAGTTGACTTGAATCTTGGAAACTCATGCAGGCTCATGGGAAGCTTAAGTCACAATGAGTCGCTTAAAATTCTTGCTGAGTCTAATATTTTTGTTCTTCCGTCAGATTCTGAGGGTATGTCAAATGCATTGTTAGAAGCTATGGCTGCTAGAAATGCTGTTATAGCTGCTGACATATCTGCAAACCATGCTCTTATTCAGGATAATGTAAATGGTTTGCTATTTAGTGATGAGATGTCTCTATCAAAGCAGCTTGAAGAAGTTATTAATAATGCTGACAAATCAATTTCTTTGGGATTAAATGCAAAAGAAACAATAGATTCAGTGTTTTCTTTTTCTGTTATTAGTAACGCCTATAAAAATACATATGATGTATTAAGTAGCGCAAAGATTTAGCATACTGAATGGAAATTATTTCAATAATAAACTTAGCATCTTTTTTCATTTTTACTGCATTAATTTATTTGGAGTATTTAAGATCTAATCATAAAATAGATCTCACAGATTGTTTCTACGTATTCATCTCATTCTTTTTTCTATACGGCATTTTAGGGCAATACAATAGGATTCGTTTAGATACCTTTTCACATGATGTATATTTGCTAGCAGCTATATTGGTATTTATCGCTATATTTAGTACTTTTATTCTGAGGATTATCTTCTTTAAAAAATATTCCTTCCAAGAATCTGAATTAGAGCATAAATCAGAATATTCAAAAATTTTTATGCTTGCTGGACTTATTGCTGTCCTTGTAGGGTATATATTCTTTTATTTGAATTATTCTCGCTTGGGTAGTATTACTGATATTTTCTTTAGCCTGGAAAATAGAACTGATAGAAATGCAGCCCTAACAGAACAAAGAGGAAACTTGCCATTCACTCATTTTCTTTTTACCGGGATTATGCTGATCTACTCTTCGAAGCTTTTAGCAAAAAAAAGCATAGCTCATGCGCTGCGGTTTACATTTATTTTTTTAGGCCCCTTATTATTATTTTACTTAGTAGATGGAGAGAGAACAGCACTATTAAAATATATTGTCGGAATCTTCTTTATTACCATTACTTTTCATTTTCGAAAACCAATTTACGCCAAAAAAAGGCATTTAGTATTATTTGTATTAGGGTTTATGATTATGGGTTTCCTAGGAAACTTTAGGGGGCCTATAGGCCTTGCATTAATTGAGGGAAGCATTGATCCCGTGATTAAGCGCATTGAAAAAAAGCAAAAAAAAGGTGCCTTTGCAATATTTATTCCCAATGAATTCCCGGCAGTTAACTTTACGATGAATAGGGTCATTTACAATCATACAGAAGAGGGTGCGGCTTATCTTTATGGAGCATCATATGCTCATGCCATACCATATCTTTTTCCAAGAACTGTTTATGACGCCTTTGGAGAAACCAAACAAATGACCATTGCTGATAACTTAGGAGAGGAGCTTAGGTTAGAAGTAGGCAGAATAAGAAAAATGGGCTTTGGTATGTCTCCTCTCGGAGAATCCTTTTCTAATTTTGGGGTATTTGGTGCAATATTTTTTAGTCTCTTGGCATTTCTCTGGATAAGGTTGCTATATTTTGCAATATACTCTAAATATCCATTGCTTGTATTTTGGGCAGCCTTGCAAACTCCCACGTTATTTATGCTTCATAGATCTGCATTTTCTTCAATTTTTAGTGGTATTGTTTGGACAAGCGCTATTTTTATTTCATGTTATTTAATAGCAGCTTTTTTTTATTCTATTTTGCCAAAAGTTAAAACCATAAGCAGCTAAAATGAAAATTATATTAGTTGTTAATGATCTTGTAACAGCAACAAATTTCCGCAAGGACCTAATGAAAACATTACATAATTTGGGCCATGAAGTGGTTTTAATATCTCCAAGGCATAGTAACTATGTAAATTCTTCTGAAATTTTAAATGATTCGAAAAAGTTAAGTTACAGACACATCCATATATTCATAAATAGAGTAAGCTTAAATCTATTTGCATCACTCAAGTATATTTTATTTTTAAGCAAAATTTTGAAATCAGAAAGACCGGACCGCGTACTTTTATACACTCCAAAAATTGTAATATTTGGGTCTATTGCATGCAGGATTGCAGGAATGCATAAAGTTTACTCAACAATTAATGGTCTTGGATATACTTTTTCCTCTCAATCCTTTAAAGCTAAATTTCTATCTGTTTTAATAAAACCTTTTTTTAAAGTTGCCCTTAGCTTCAATAAAAAAGTTTTTTTTCAAAACTCAGATGATAGAAATTATTTTCTTACAAATACTTTGGTTGAAAGTAATAAATCTATGTTAATAAATGGTTCTGGAGTAAATATTAATGAATTTCAACCTAGAGCTAAGTTAGATCAAAGATATATATTCTTAATGATTGCAAGGATTATCCCTGAAAAGGGTGTATATGAGTTTGTTCAGGCAGCAAGAATAGTTAAGCAGAAGTACCCAAATATTGTTTTTCAATTACTAGGACCGTTTGAGAGTGAATCACCTGTTATCTTGCCTAAGATAGTCTCCAATTGGAGTAAAGAAGGGGTTATTGAATATATTTCTCGAAAATCAGATGTGAAACCATTTATCGCTAATTGTAATACTTTTGTATTACCTTCATACAGAGAAGGAACTCCAAAAAGTGTATTGGAGGCAATGGCGATGGGTAAGCCTATTATTACTTCGGATGTGCCTGGTTGCAGGGAACCAGTAATTGATGGAGTAAATGGATATTTGGTGCCTCCAAGAAATTCACATCTTCTTAGTGAGTCGATGCTTGCTATTTATGAGGATGAAGATTTTGCTAAGCTTGCTGGAGTAAAAAGTTTAGAGATTATTAAAGATAAATACGACGTTATAAAAGTAAATAAATTCTTCATGCAGGCATTGGAGATAGCATCTAAATAAAATGCTTGATAACAAAATTAAAGCTTTTTATTTATGTTAATACTGACTCTTAGCTTAAATGTTAAGATGATAAAAACTGCGTAAGTTAGATGCCTATGAAAATAAAAGAATGGAATTATACAAAAAAAGATATTGCCAAATATCCCCAGGGAGTTAAGTCACAGAAAGAATCTGTATTAGCAAATGCTGTTAATGCTGCCAATTATGATTTGCTTCAATCCATATCTTCAGGTGATCGCGTTCTGGAAATTGGGTGCGGTTCCTCCTCATTTTTAAGAGACCATATGCAGGTTCAAAGTAACTGGGAAGGAATAGATGTTTTTTCTATAGACAGCAGAG
>CESO01042256.1_pt1 | contig 18973 bp, 18 predicted proteins | sample 356341 | NCBI WGS metagenome assembly CESO01 (sample SAMEA2621812, study PRJEB7988) | marine metagenome | biome: marine biome (ENVO:00000447); feature: deep chlorophyll maximum layer (ENVO:xxxxxxxx); material: "saline water (ENVO:00002010), including plankton (ENVO:xxxxxxxx)" | depth 35 m
AGCAGTTAAGAATGGTCGTTTATTCCAAAGAAGTCAGTAGGATTGGATTAATTGATCTTTATGATTTTAGTCCGGAAAACAAAAGATTAGCATTAGGTATAATAATTGATGAAAATTATAGAAATATCGGCGTAGCTAAAAATGCATTATCTCTTATCGAAAAATGGATAAAAAGCAGGTTAGATATTCATCAAATTTATGTAAATATTGGTGAAGAGAATTTAATATCTATTAAATTATTTAAATCCTTAGGTTATAATAAGATTGGTTTAAAAAAAGATTGGAATTTTTATAATAATAAGTTTAATAGTGAATTTACTTTTCAAAAGATTTTAAATGATTAAAAAAAAATATTTTTACTTTTTAATAATCTTTTTGTTATGTTTTTCAATTACACTATTTTTTTATCTTACTATTAATCAAAAAAATACTGCTTTTGATGAAAAAGAAATTGATTTCTATATACCTAATAATTTTTCTTTTGAGGAAGTAGTTAAATCATTAGGGCCTTTTTTAATATCCTCTAAAACTTTTATTTTTGTTTCAAACTTAAAAGGCTACTCATCTAGAATAAAACATGGAAAATATAAAATAAAAAAAGGATTAAGTAATAATCAAATAATCAATATATTAAGATCTAAAAGTTTACCAATAAAAATAACTTTTAATAATCAAGAGACATTGGAGGATTTAGCTGGACGAATATCAATTCAAATCGAAGCAGATAGTTCAAGCTTAATTAAAACATTTAGGGATACAGTTTTTTTAAAAAAAAATGACTTCAATTTTAAAAATGCAATTTCAATGTATATCCCAAATTCTTATGAATTTTATTGGAATACTACTGCAGACGAATTTCGAAATAGAATGTTTATTGAATATAAAAAGTTTTGGAATAAATCTAGAGTAAAAAAAGCCAATCTAATTAACTTATCTAAACTCCAAATTTCAACTTTAGCTTCTATAGTTCAAAAAGAAGCTAACACAAGTGATGAAAAAAAAAAAATTGCTGGAGTTTACTTAAATAGAATAAAAAGAAACATAAAACTTCAAGCTGACCCAACAGTAGTTTATTCTATTAAACTTGAAAATCAAGATTTTGATACGATAATTAGAAGAGTTTTATATAGAGATTTAAGAATTAATTCAAAATATAACACATATAAATATAATGGTCTTCCTCCAGGACCAATTTCTATGCCTGATATTTCCTCAATTGAAGCAGTTCTTAATTATAAAAAACATAACTATTTATTTTTTGTCGCAAACCCAGAAAAACCTGGATTTCATAATTTTTCTAATAAGCTCAGCACTCACAATTTTTATAGAAATAAATACATTAAATGGTTAAATAATAAAAAGCTATATAGGTAAGTCAGACTGAATTATAAATACGGATGGTTTTTTATAGAAATTTATTTTTTTATTTTTCCACTTTGCAATAGTTGTAGTTAATATATTTTCTGAAGGCATATTTATATCTATAGCAACGCAAAGTTTTGTATGAGTTTTTAGCTTATTAATACAAGTATTAAATAATCTCATATTTCGATATGGAGTTTCAATAAAAATTTGACTTTGATTATTATCAAGTGATTTTTTTTCAAGCTCATTAAGTTTTTTTTCAAGCTCATTGATTTTGACTGGAAGATATCCATTAAAAGCAAAATTTTGTCCATTTAAACCTGAACTCATCATTGCTAAAAGAATTGAGGAGGGGCCAATAATTGGAATTACTTTAATTTTATTTTCATGTGCAATGTTTACAATCTCAGATCCAGGGTCTGCAATGCATGGACAACCAGCATCACTTAATAATCCAATATCAAATCCATTTTTACAAGGATTTAGATAATTTTTATATTCAATCTTTTTTATTGATTTATTTATAATTTTTATTATTAGATTCTCTTGACTTTTTTTTGGAGCTTGATTTTTTATAAACCTTCTTAACCCTTTTTCGCTTTCAGCTATAAAATATTTAAGATTATTGATTTTATTTTTTAATTCTACTGGAATTGAATAACTGGAATTTTTTCCAAGTGGAGTAGGGATTAAATATAGCTCACCTCTATTTTCTTTATTCATTTTATAAAAAAAAGCTTACTGGTTGAACATAAAAAGGCTAGAGAGTAAGTTTTTGATTTAAATCTTCAACGTATTTTCTAAACTGCTTGTCAGTGAAAGTGAGATTATCAACAGTTTTACATGCATGGAGTACTGTTGCATGGTCACGTTTACCAATTTGATTTCCAATACTAGCAAGTGAAGCTTTTGTAAATTTTTTAGCAAAATACATTGCAAGTTGGCGGGCTTGTACAATATGACGCTTTCTTGTTTTAGATTGAAGTGTATCAACATTCATTTGAAAATATTCAGAAACAATTTTTTGAATATAATCAATAGAGACCTCTCGTTTTGTGTTTTTAACAAACTTATCTACTATTTCTTTAGCTAATTCATTAGTTATTTCAACTTTATTGAATGAAGATTGGGCAATCAATGAGATGATTGCACCTTCAAGCTCTCTAATATTAGTCTTAATATTTTTAGCGACATAATCAATAATATTTTCAGGTACTTGAACACCATCTCTAAAAAGCTTATTTTTTAATATAGAGACTCTAGTTTCAAAATTTGGTTGCTGTAATTCAGCTGAAAGTCCCCATTTAAATCTTGAAAGTAGCCTTTGCTCAATATCTTGCATGTCTACTGGTGCTTTGTCAGAGGTAAGAATAACTTGCTTACCATTTTGATGAAGATGATTAAAAATATGAAAAAAAACATCTTGTGTTCCAGATTTTCCAGAAAAAAACTGAACATCATCGATAATCAAAATATCAATAATTTGATAAAAATGAATAAAGTCGTTTCTTGTATTTTTTTTAACAGACTCAACATATTGTTGGGTAAATTTTTCCGCAGATATGTATAAAACAGTTTTATCAGGATATTTTTCTTTGATATGAACTCCGATTGCCTGAGCGAGATGAGTCTTACCTAATCCCACATTACCAAAAATCAATAGAGGATTAAATGAAGTTCCACCAGGTTTATTTCCAACAGCAATTCCAGCAGATCTTGCAAGTCTATTAGAATCTCCCTCGAGAAAATTATCAAAATTATAATTTGGATTTAGTTGTGATTCTATTTGTAAATTTCTAATTCCTGGGATAACAAAAGGGTTCTTTAATTCAGCGCTTGAAATTGGTCCATCAACATTTTGAGGATTTAAACTAGAATGTTGACTACTTGGAATACTTTCGGTAAAAGGTTGTTTATTTCCATATGTATTTTCCATTTTAATTATATAAACCAACCTAGCTTCTTCACCAAGTTCTTTAATTAAAGAGAGCTTTAGAAGTTTTATATAATGTTCTTCTAACCACTCATAAAAAAATTTGCTTGGAACTTGAATACTTAAGATTTTTTCGGAAATTTTAACTGGAACTATTGGCTCAAACCATGTTTTATATGCTTGGGTTCGAATATTATCTTTAATAAACTTTAAGCAATTACTCCACACTAACTTGACATCTTTTGGCATTAAAATTGGTATTTATTTGTTTTATTTTGTTTAAAAAGAACCCTTTGAATTATTTACGTAAATATTTAAAAAAAAATTAAAAAAAAAAACTATTTAAGCTATTGATTTTAAACTTTTTTTTTATCAACTTGTAGAGGTATAAAATTGTAAGAATTTTTTTTAAATCCTACAAAATTGGAATACTTAACAAAAAAGTTTTTAGTCAGATATTGTGAAACAGACCAGATGGGAATAGTTCACCATAGTAATTATTTGAAGTATCTAGAGCTAGCTAGAATAGAGTGGATGGAAAAATTAAATATATCATATTCAGAAATTGAATCACATGGCATAATAATGCCTGTAGTTAACGTAAATTTAAATTTTAAATCTCCAGCTTACTTTAATGATCGTCTTCAAATAAAAATAACATTATCAAAACCTCCATCTGCAAAAATTATTTTTAGTTATGAGGTACTGAATCAATTTAAAAAGAAAATATGTATTGCAAATACGACTTTATGTTTCATTGAAAAAAGTTCAATGAAACCAATTAGATTACCAAAAAGTTTTAATGTGTTTTTGTGAAAAATTAAAAATAGTATTCTATTATATTATTTGTTATTATTTCTTTAGAGGAAAATTTATTTATGAATATAGGAGATTTTATTCCTGAAAATAATTTTTTTTCAGTTTTTATTTTTCTAACCTCATTAAAAAAGGCTTGTTTTATAAAATAATTTAAAGTTTTCGACCCTCCTTCAATTATAATAGACTGAATTTTTTGTTGATGAAAGAATTTAGTCAATTCACTTTTTAGTGAATCAAAGTTTATTTTAACCCATTTATTTGATTTTTCAATTTTATTAAATTTATGATTTAAAATAACTGTTTTGTATTTATCTTTTAAAATTATTGAGTTTTTAGGCAATCTGTTGTTTGGATCTATAATGTATCTTAATGGAGTCGTTCCTTTATAATTTCTGACTGTAAGCGAAGGGTTGTCATCAATAGCAGTTTGAACTCCAATTAGTATCGCTTGTTCTTCTGATCTCCACTTATGAGATCTTTGAATTGAATACTGATTCGAGAGCCAATATGGGCTTTTTTTTAGTCTTTTTTTTTGATTTGGTGACATGAAACCATCTTTACTTTCAGCCCATTTTAAAATAATATATGGTTTATTTTTAATATGAAACTCAAAAAATCTTCTATTTAAATAAAAGCATTCTTTTTCCAAAAATCCTACTTTAACTTCACATCCATTTTTTTCTAGGATTTCAATTCCTTTTCCATTAACTTTTTCAGAAAAATCCTTTGTTCCAATAACAATTTTTTTGATTTTGTGACTAATTATTATATCAGTACAGGGACCAGTTTTGCCATAATGACTACATGGTTCTAAATTCACATATAGTGTTGATTTTTTTAATTTAGATTTATCTTTAACATTGTTTATAGCCTCAATTTCAGCATGATTTTCTCCTGCTTTTTTATGCCAACCTTCGCCTATAACTTTGTCTCTGTAGACTATTACACATCCTACTAGTGGATTAGGGTATGTCATTCCTAGTCCCTTAGATGCCAATTCAATGCATCTTTTCATATACTCAGCATCTTTTAATAGATTTTTTTTCAGTTTATGATGTTTTATATGTTTTTAGAAATCAGATATTAAAAATACTGAAATAATTTTATTATATTAATAAATAAAGTAGAGTGTTGTATTTCAAAGAAATAAGAGCTAAGTATTTAAATGATCTGAAAAAAATATATACTTATAATGAAATAATAAGATTATTTAATGCTGTTATGATGCATTTCTACAAAATTGAATCTTCTTATATTGCTTTATATCCTGATAAAAAATCAACTATAAATCAATCTGATTTATTAATTAATATTCTAAATGATTTAAAAAAAAACAAACCTCTTCAATATATTACTAACTCGGTTTTTTTTTATAAAAATAATTTTTACGTCAATGAATCAGTTTTAATACCAAGACCAGAAACTGAAGAATTAATCCAATGGTTATTAGACAATGAGACTGACACCTTTTCAGAAAAAAAAATTTTAGATATTGGTTCTGGAAGCGGATGTATTCCAATAAGTTTAAAGCTAGAAAAAAAAAAATGGAAAATAAGTTCAATTGATATCTGTGAAAAAGCATTGGAAGTAGCAAAGCAGAATTCTATAAATCTTGAGTCAAAAGTAAAATATTTCTGTAGAGATATCATGAAATTGAATAAATGGATTGAGCCAGTTGATATAATTATATCAAACCCTCCATATCTCTCAAAAAAAGAAAAAAAAGATATTAAACCAAATGTTATTAATTATGAACCCTTAACAGCTTTATTTCCTTTAGGTAATGATCCTTTGATTTTCTACAAAAAAATAATAAATTTCTGTAAAAAAAGTTTAAAACCTCGAGGGATTTTGTATTTAGAAATCAATCCTATATTTGTTAACGGTTTGAAATTATTATTTAACGATAGTGAATTTAAAAATTTAGAAATAAAAAAAGATTTTAACTCCAAAAATAGATTTTTAAGAGTGGTTAAAAAGTAACTAATGAGTAAGGATTTTGTCAGAATTAATGAAATCAAAAAACTATTGCATAATTATAATTATGAGTATTATGTTAATAGTAATAGTTTAGTTTCTGATTATGAATTTGATTTATTACTTAGAGAACTCCAGTTTTTGGAAAAAAAATATCCAGAGATCGATGACCCAAATTCGCCAACAAAGAGAGTAGGTAGTGATATTACTTCCAAATTTATAACATATTCTCATGACGAAAAAATGTATTCACTTGACAATACTTATTCATTTGAAGAAATTTCGGATTGGGTTAAAAGAATTAAAAAAATAATTAACAATGAGGAAATTGAATATTCATGCGAATTAAAGTATGATGGGGCTTCAATTAATATAACCTACGAAAAGGGAGAATTAATTAGGGCTGTGACAAGAGGAGACGGTTTAATGGGTGATGATGTTACTAGAAACATAAAAACAATTAAAAATATCCCATTAAAACTTAAAGGAGATTTTCCATCTAAATTTGATATAAGAGGAGAAATAATAATTCCATTAGATGGATTTAAAAAAATGAATAAAGAAAAGGAGGATAATGGAGAACAAATATTCATGAATCCAAGAAACACTGCTTCTGGCTCAATTAAACTTCAGGATAGTAAAGAAGTCTCAAAAAGACCTTTAATGGCATTTATGTATGGGATTTCAATGAAGGAAAATGATTTTGATAATCATTATAATTTTTTAGAAAAAGCAAGAAAATGGGGGTTTAAAGTCCCTGAATTTGCAATTAAATCATATTCGATTGATGATGTTTTTGATTTTTTGGATTACTGGAAATTAAAAAGGAATGATCTTAATTTTGAAATTGATGGAGTAGTTATAAAAACCAATAGTTTTTCACATCAAAAACAACTTGGCTTTACATCAAAATCTCCTAGATGGGCAATTGCATATAAATTTAAAGCTGAACAATCAGAGACTTTATTTAAATCAATTAGTTATCAGGTTGGAAGAACTGGTGCAATAACTCCCGTAGCTAATTTAGAACCTGTATTATTATCAGGTTCAATTGTTAAAAGAGCATCATTGCATAATGCTGACCAAATTGAAAAGCTTAAATTAAGAATTGGAGATAAAGTTTATGTTGAAAAAGGGGGAGAGATTATTCCAAAAATAACAGGAGTAATTAAAAAAAATAGACCTGAAATTTTAAAGCAAATTAATTTTATTGAAAACTGTCCTGAATGTAATTCAAAGTTGACTAGACTTGAAGGTGAGGCTCAGCATTATTGTTTGAATTCTATGAATTGTGATCCACAAATTATTGGAAGAATTCAACATTTCATTGGAAGAAATGCTATGAATATTGAAGGTTTAGGAGTGGAAACAATCACATTAATATATAAACACGGATTAATAAATAATATAGGAGACCTTTACTCTTTGAAATATAATGAGTTAATTTATTTGGAGAGAATGGCTGAAAAATCAGTAAATAATTTGTTAAAAGGTATAGAAAAATCAAAGGAACAACCATTTCATAAGGTTCTTTTTGGTATGGGAATTAGACATGTAGGTTATACTGTTGCCAAAAGATTAGTTTCAAAATTTAGATCAATAAATGAATTATCTACAGCAACTTTTGAAGATCTAATATCTGTTGATGATATTGGTGATCGAATAGCTGAAAGCGTAATTAATTTTTTTAAAAATGAAAAAAATTTAAAATTGATTAATCAACTAAAAATAAATGGCTTAAATATGTATGAAAGTGAGTCAACTTTAACTTCTAAAAAACTTAAAGGAATGAAATTAGTTGTAACAGGAACATTTAAATCTATGTCAAGAAATGAAATAAAGATAAAAATTCAAGAAAATGGAGGAATTATTTCTTCATCAATTTCTTCAAAAACCTCTTTTTTAGTTGCTGGTAGTTCAATTGGACCTGCTAAAAAAGAAAAAGCCGAAAATTTAAAAATTAATATTATTTATGAAAATGAATTTTTGAAAATGTTAGAAATGTAACATTTGATTTTAATTTTAAAATAAATTTATAGTAATGTAGTAATTGACGATTGTTTTAATAAATTTACTTATGATAGATTTTATCAACAATTTCGTTTTAAAAATTATTTTTGAAAACAGATTAAAGAAGTTTAAAAATAATGATAAAATTAAGCCTAAGATTAATTCTATCGGTATTATTTTGGATGATAAATTTTTATTACCATCTTCTTTTAAAGAAGTTTTAGCAAAAAAAATTAATGTTTCGCATACAAACATTAAAATTCTAGTTTTTAATAATTACAATAAAAACAACAATAATATTAAAGGATTTGATTTTATTTTTAAAAAAGATGAAATCAATCTTTTTGGAAATTTTAGTGGTGATTTAAAAAAGTTTTCAAATAAGAAATTTGATTTACTCATTAATTATTTTGACGTAATTAAAAATTTTAAAGTTAATTTATTGAGTCTGAAATGTAAAAAAAGTATAAGTATTGGATTTATGAAAGCCGACAATAGAATTAATGATTTAATTTTTAATTTTTCGCCATCTGAAAGTGATATGTTTATTTTTGAAGTAAATAAATATTTAAATAAAATTTTAAAATGAAATTTTTAAAAGGCACTGGAGTGGCAATTGTTACTCCGTTCAATAATAATAACGAAGTTGATTACGATTCAATTCCAAAAATAATTGATTATTTAATTAATGGTAATTCAAGTGAAGGTGGTGTAGATTATATAGTTGTGCTTGGTACAACTGCTGAGTCTGTTAACTTAAGCTTTGAAGAGAAAATTAAAATTTTAAAAATAATTGTTAAACATAATGATAAAAGACTCCCTCTGGTTATTGGAATTGGAAGTAATAGTACTTTTGATGTTTTAAGTTTTTTAGAAAAAGCAAAATCATTTATAAATTTAAATTTTTCTGCTCTTTTATCTGTTTGTCCGTATTACAATAAACCATCTCAATCTGGCATATATTTACATTATAAAAAAATTGCCGAAACATCTAAAATTCCAGTTATCCTTTATAATGTACCTTCTAGGACTGGAGTGGGTATTGAATTAAATACTATCTTAAATTTATCCAAAATAGATAATATTGTTGGAATAAAAGAAGCTTCTGGAAATCTATCTTATGCACTAGAATTAATAAGTAAACTACCTAAAAATTTTCATTTTATCTCTGGTGATGATGAACTTGCTCTTTCAATTGTTCAGGCAGGTGGTTCAGGAGTCATTTCAGTAATTGCAGGTGCCTTCCCAACTTACATCAAGCAAATGATTAATTTCGGATTTATTGGCAATTTAAAGAAGGCAAACGAAATTCAATTTAAACTCTTACCTTTAATTAAGCTCATTTTTAGGGAGGGGAATCCATCTGGAATTAAGAGTCTACTTTCAAATCCTTTGATAAATCTTTGTGAAAATAATTTAAGATTGCCTTTAACATCAGTTTCTGACAAACTTAAAAATGAAATTGATTTCGAATTAAAAAAAATACTTTAAATTTTATTTAAAATCGTTATAATCTTGTTTTTTTACTAATTTTGCAAAATGCTTTCAAAAATTAAAAATTTATTACTTTTATTTTCCTTCTGCACGTTATTATCTTGTAGTCAATATCAAAAAATTTTAAGTAAAGGTTCAATTATTGAAAAAAATAAAGCTGCTGAAAAATATTATAGTGAAGGTGAATATAGAAAAGCATTAAATCTTTTTGAGCAAATTATGCCTGCATACAAGGGTAAGCCTCAAGCTCAACGAGTTGTTTTCTTTTTTGCTAATTCATATTATCAAACAAAGGATTACTATTTAGCCGCTTATCAATTTGAAAACTTTAGAAAATCTTTTCCTAACAGTGATAGATTAATTGAGGCTTCTTTTATGGAAGCAAAGTCACATTATATGCTTTCCCCTAAATATACTTTATATCAAAAAGAAACATATGAAGCAATAGACAAGTTGCAGATTTTTATTAATAAATTTCCTCAAAGTGAATTTGCTGAGGAGGCCAACATATATGTTCAAGAATTACAGGGAAAACTTGAGAAAAAGACATTTGAAATTTCAAAACAATATTATACTATACGAGATTATAGAGCAGCAATAAAGTCTATCGATAATTTTATAATTGATAATCCAGGAACTGTGTTCAGAGAAGAGGCTTTATATTATAAATTTTTATCATCCTATGAATTAGCTATAAACAGCATTATTAGCAAAAAATTAAAACGTCTTAAATCAGTTGATAAAGTATTTAATAATATTAAAAGATATTATCCTGAAACAATTTTTGAAACCCAGTTAAATGAAAAGATAGAAATCATTAAAAACGAAATTAAATTACTAAACTAAAAATTATGACTAAATACAGAGAATCAAAAGCATCATTGACAACTAAAACATATGACAAGGATAATATTGAAAAACCTACTGAAAATATTTATGAAGCATTATCTATTATATCTAAGCGTTCAACCCAAATCAACCATGATATAAAAAAAGAACTTCATGAAAAACTTGAAGAATTTGCAACTTACAATGACAGTTTGGAGGAAATTTTTGAAAATAAAGAACAAATTGAAGTTTCAAAGTTTTACGAAAGATTACCAAAGCCACACGCAATAGCTGTAGAAGAGTGGATAAATGATAATATATATCATAGGAAAACAGAGGATCCAAAAATATAATTTATGTCAGTTTTAAGTGGAAAAAAAATCCTGCTGGGTGTGTCTGGTGGAATTGCTGCTTATAAAACTCCAACACTAGTTAGATTATTAATAAAAAAAGGTGCTGAGGTTAAAGTTATAATTACTCATTCAGCTAAAGAATTTGTATCACCTCTAACTCTATCTACATTATCTAATAATCCTGTATATGATAAATTAATATCAGAAGATGATCAGAACCCTATTTGGAATAATCATGTTAAAATGGCTTCATGGGCTGATATAATGGTTATCGCTCCAGCTACTTCAAATATTATTTCATTACTAGCTAATGCTCAATGTGATAATATTGTTGTTGCTGCGTATCTTTCTTCAAAATGTCCTGTATTTATTGCTCCATCAATGGACTTAGATATGTTTTCTAACCCATCAAACCAAAAAAATTTAAAATATTTAAAAAAAATCGGTAAACATGTTTTACCCTCCCCTGAAGGTCCTCTTGCAAGTGGTCTTGAAGGAAAAGGTAGAATGCTTGAACCAAATGAAATAGTTGATCTTGTAGAAAATATTTTTTTGTCAGGATGTCCTCTCTTCGGAAAAGAAGTTTTAATTACTGCCGGTCCAACTTATGAAAAAATTGATCCTGTTAGATTTATTGGTAATCTTTCATCTGGCTTAATGGGATTTGAACTTGCAAAAAGGGCTTTATCATTGGGAGCAAAAGTAAATTTAATATCTGGTCCCTCAAATTTGAACCTTCAACAAAATAATCTTGATTTAATTCGAGTTTTCTCAACACAAGAAATGTACGAAAATTCGATTAAAAAATTTAGTTCTGCTGATATTGTTATATTTTCAGCAGCAGTTTCTGATTATAAACCTGAATTTTTTCATAATCAAAAGATTAAAAAAGAAAAAGATTTAAAATCTTTAAAATTGAAAAAAACAATTGATATTCTTGCTTTTTTAGGAGAAAATAAAAAAAAACAATTTCTAATTGGGTTTGCATTAGAAACCGAGAACAGTATTGAGAATGCTAAAAAAAAATTATTAAAAAAAAAATTAGACGCAATAGTTTTAAACTCTATTACTGAAAACGTCTCGTGTTTTGGATCAGATAAAAGTCAGATTACTTATATTCCTAAAAAAGGTAAACCAATATCATATGGATTGAAGAAAAAAGAAAAAATTGCATATGATATCTTTAACAACATTTTAAATGATTATGAAAAAAATTATTAATTTTTTTTTTCTAATTGTATCCTTTAATTTGTTTTCTCAAGAAATGAATTGCCAAATTATTGTTAACTCAGATCTTGTAAATCAAACAAATCAGCAAATTTTTAAAACATTAGAGAATTCTTTAAATGAATTTGTTAATTTAAATATTTGGACAGAAAAAAAAACTCTTTATAATGAGAAAATATCAAGTAGTATAATAATTAATTTATCAAAATACAATTCCTCAAACTTTGAAGGATCTATTCAAATTCAAGCTCAAAGACCAGTATATAATTCAAACTATGATTCACCTATTCTAAATATCTTAGATGATGATATTTCATTTAAATATCTAGAATTTGAACCATTATTATATAACAAAAATAATTTTGAATCTAATTTAGTTTCATTAATCAGTTTTTACATATATATTATAATTGGGTTACATTCAGATTCCTTTGAAAATAATTCAGGCACAAAATATTTTAATGAAGCATTAAAGATTTTGAATTTTGCTCAGAATTCAATTTATAAAGGATGGAAACAAAGTGATGGTTCTAATAATAGATTTTGGTTAATAGATTCTTTAATATCTAATACATATTCAGAATTTAGATCAATTTTTTATAAATATCACCGGGATGGGCTGGATTCAATGATTTTAAATTCTAGATTAGGTAAAGAGAACATCATTATAAGTCTAAGTTTATTTGAAAATTTATATTCTATTAGACCAAATTCATATTTGATTCAATCTTTTTTTGATACTAAATCAACTGAAATAGTTGATGTTTTATCAGAGGGTCCAAAAATTGAGTTAAAAAAGACAATAAAATTATTAAATAAAGTTTCACCTTTTTTTGCACATAAATGGAAAAAGATTAAAAATTGAATTATTTTTTTGACTAAAATATTAAAGTAATTTATATTTGATTAAACCTATAATTTTTAAAAAAAATTGATAAAAGAACTGGTTATTAGTAATTACGCTTTAATTGACAGGTTAGATATTAGCTTTAAAACTGGAATTACAAGTATAACAGGTGAAACTGGTGCAGGAAAATCTATTTTGTTGGGGGGATTATCATTATTATTAGGTAAAAGAGCGGATTTAACTAATTTAAAAGACCCTTCAAAAAAATGTTTTGTTGAAGGTGTTTTTAATATCAAAAAATATAGAATTGAATCTCTTTTTAAAAAACATAATATTGATTATGATAGTGAAACAATTATAAGAAGAGAAATCATTCCCTCCGGCAAGTCTAGAGCTTTTATTAATGATACTCCCGTAAAACTTGATACACTTTTTTTCTTTGGACAAAATTTAGTTGACATACATTCTCAGAGTCAAACAACTTTTTTAACTAATTCAGATTATCAATTAGATTTATTAGATGGATTAGCTCAAAACTTTGAATACAGAAAACAGTTTAAAGACAAACTTTTAACATATAATAAAATTAATTTAGAACTCGATTTTTATACTAAAGATTATGAAGTTCTTCACAAAGAGCTAGATTATATTAGTTTTTTAAAACATGAACTTGATGAATCTAATTTTGATAAAACCCCATATTCTGAATTAGTGGAAGAATTGAAGATAAATGATAATATTGAGGAAATAGGATTACTCTTAAAAAAAACATTAGAAATAATTAATAATGAGTCTGTTGGATTGAGAAATAACTTATATGAGCTGTTTTTGAATTTTAATAAATTAAATAGTCTTTCGAATGATTTTTCTGATTTAAGGGAAAGAATAAATGTCTTGAAAATTGAAACTGATGATATTTCATCTGAAATAGAATCAAGAATTGAAAGTTTGATTTATGATCCTTATAGAACCGATTTTTTGAATGAAAAAATTAATCAAATAAATAGTTTATTTAAAAAGCACAATGTTAATTCATTTGATGAATTAGTAAATGTAAAAAACTCTTTAGATAAAAAAATGGAAAAATCGAATGAATTGAGTTTGAAAATTGAAAGTTTAAAAAAAGTCAAATTAAATATCTTTAGTGAGTTAGAAAAAATTTCTTTTGAATTAAATAAAAGAAGGAATAATGCAATACCTAAATTTAAAAATCAGATTTCAGAAATTTTATCTAATTTGGGAATGAGTTCCTCAAAATTTAAAATAGAAATAAATAAAACAAATAAATTTAAACTTAATGGATCTGATACTATTTCATTTGAATTTTCATCTAATAAGGGGTCAAGTTTTAAAGACTTGAAGAAAATTGCATCTGGTGGAGAGCTATCTAGAATTATGTTTTCAATTAAGATTATTTTGTCAAGATTTAAATCACTTCCTACTATAATTTTTGATGAGATTGATACTGGCACTTCTGGAGATATTTCTACAAAAATTGCAAGACTTATGTTGGAAATGAGTAAAACTATGCAGGTATTAGTTATTTCTCATTCTCCTCAAGTTGCTTCAATTGGTGATAATCATATTAAAGTATATAAAGATTCAAGTAAGAATACTACAGTCACTAAGCTTAAATTATTAAGTTCAAAAGAAAGAATTATTGAAATTGCAGATATGTTAGGTGGAGGAAGTGAATCGTTAACTGCAGTTCAACATGCTAAACAGTTATTGAATTAATGTATCTTTAAAATAAAAAATATGTCAAACAAACTTTTAAAAGGTAAAAAAGGTATAATCTTTGGTGCTCTTGATGAAAAATCAATAGCTTGGAAGACTGCAGAGAGAATTCACGAGGAGGGAGCTGAAATGGTTCTAACCAATGCCCCAGTATCAATTAGAATGGGACAGATTGAGAATTTGGCTTCAAAAACTAATTCCCTGTTAGTTCCAGCTGATGCTACTTCATTAACTGATTTGGATAATCTAATTGAAAAATCAGTTTCTTATTTTGGTTCAAAGATTGATTTTGTTTTACATTCAATTGGTATGTCAATAAATGTTAGAAAGGGTAAGAGTTATACAGATTTAAATCATGAATGGATGAAAAAGGGATGGGATGTATCTGCTGTTTCTTTTCATAAGTTAATTCAATCTTTGTATAAAAAAGATGCAATGAATTCCTGGGGGAGTATTGTTGCTTTAACTTATATAGCTTCTCAAAGGACTTTTCCAAATTATAATGATATGGCAGATAATAAAGCATATTTAGAATCTATTGCAAGAAGTTTTGGGTATTTTATGGGGAAGGAAAAAAATGTAAGAGTTAATACTATTTCTCAGTCACCTACCTTAACTACAGCTGGATTGGGAGTTAAGGGTATTAATGGATTTTTTAAATATGCTGAAAAGTCCTCTCCTCTAGGAAATGCTACTGCAGAAGAATGTGCTGATTATACTATAATGATGTTCTCCGATTATACAAGAAAAGTTACTATGCAGAATTTATTTCATGACGGCGGATTTTCATCTGTTGGAGTTACACAAGAAATAATTGATGCAATTGAATAATTTTTTTTTAATTAGGGGTAAAGGGAAAATAAAATATTTTCTTTTCTTTTTTTTTATATCAATATCTTTTTGGGTAATTACTAAATTATCAAATGATTATAATTCTATAATTAGTTTTGATTTGAAATTTGAAAAAATACCAAATCATATATCATTAATTAATCCAATTTCCAATAAAATTGACGTTTCAATCAAAACAAGTGGATTTCAATTTATTTATCATAAAATTTTTAAAAGAACTATAAATATTAATATTTCAAGTGAAATTTTTAAAAATGATAATTTTAAATATAATACTGAATCATTGGTTTATCTTGTTAAGGATAAGTTTGATTCTAAAACAGAAATAAAAGCAATTTTTCCAAAAGAAATAATATTAAATTTTACTAAAAAAATTAGAAAAAAGGTAAAAATAATTCCTCCCTCCAATATAATTTTTAAAAACGGATATGGATTATCAGAAAAGATAATTTTAGTTCCTGATAGTATTTGGATAACCGGCAAGAATGATTTATTAGATTCAATAAATTTTTTAAGAACTGAATTATTGAATTATGGAAAAATTGATGGCACTTTGAATTACAGTTTTGATGTAATAAAACCTAATGAAAATATCCATCTTGAAAGTAGTAAAGTTGAGTCACTAATCAAAATTGAAAAATTTACTGAAAAGATATTTTCAGTTCCTATTAAGATTAAAAATCTCCCTGATAGTATTGCTATAAAACTATTTCCAAACCAGATTAAAGTAAGATTTTTATCTAGTTTAAGTAAAATTAAACTTATAAAAGCAAATGATTTTAAATTTAATGTAGATTATAATAAAATAGGAATAAGAAATGAAAAATCTTTACAAATTAATTTAGACTCATTCCCCGACTATTTAGGTAAAATCAGATGGACACCAAAAAAAGTTGAATTTTTATTAAGAAATTAGATTATGATTAAAATTATTGGCCTTACTGGGGGAATTGGAGCTGGTAAATCAAAAATTTTATCTGTTTTTGAAAATTTTGGAGTCCCATGTTATAATTCAGATATTAAAGCAAAAAATATCATGGAAAATGATTTAGAGATAAAAAAATCTATTATTAATTTAATTGGACCCGATTCTTATTTTAATAATAATTTAAATACTCCATTTATTTCCCATAAAGTATTCAATAATCCAAGAATATTAAAATTATTAAATGAAATAATTCATCCAAAGGTTAAAGATGATTTTTTTTTATGGATTAAATTTCAAAAGAAGTCTTTTGTAATTATAGAGACTGCAATTTTATTTGAATCTGGATTAAATTTAAAATGTGATAAAATTATTCTAGTAACTTCTCCCTTAAATCTTAGATTAGATAGAATCATAGAAAGAGATAAAATGAAAAAAAATGATATACTGAAAAGAATTAATAACCAGTTGAATTTTGATACTAAAATTAAAGATTCTGACTTTATTATCAATAATATTAATTGGGATAATACTTTAAAAGATATTAATAAGATATTAAATATCTTAAATAAAAAATTTAATTAGAATACTTTTTAATTAACAAATAATTAATATTTTACTAATTATATTTTTATGAATTTTGGATTTGTAACTATTTTAATATTGTGAAAAAAAATTTTTTTATTTCATTATTAATTTTCTTTATTTTATCTCTTTCAGGTATAATAATCATACAAGTTTATTGGATATCTTCTTCATTGCAAAATAAAGAACAAGAATTTTCAATGGCAGTTGGTCAAATAATAAATTCTGTAGCAAAAGAAATTGAAGATAGAGAGTTTAAGGAATATATAGATACTTTTCAAGACTTAATTGATTCTGTTGGAGAACCACGTACTTCTCAGTTCAAAGAGGTTTTTATGTTTTTGGGTAATGATGAAATAACGAACCTTTCTTCTTTACATACTTTTGGAATCCTTGAGGAGGAATATAATATTACAAGATCTGAGGATTTAAATACTGAAAAAAATAAATCAAAAATTAAAGATTATAAGGGAGTAAAAACTACAACAATTCTTAAAGATATTTTTGATAAAGAAAATAGGTTGTCTTATTCAGTTGAAAGGCTTAAAAATATAGATAGGATTAATGCCATAGATAAGGCAAAGTATAAAACTATTTTTATGGAAATAGCCAATACTTTTCCTGTACATAAAAGAATTGATGCTTTAGAGTTGGATTTTTTATTGAATAGAAAATTAAAAGATAGAGAGATATCTACTCAAATAGAATTTGTTATTCACAGTGAAGGAATACCAACAAAAGTAAGATCAAATAATTACAATGAAAATGTTAAAGGTAAAATTTATTCTACACCAATTTTTCTGGACGATAGAGGTTTTAGCAAACTCGAATTAATTGTTTCATTTCCAAGAAAAGATAAATATGTTTATTCTTCAGTTATTGGAATGGCTGGATTGTCGTTTCTTTTAACAATAATTGTAGTAATTCTCTCATCTAGTTCATTATATTTAATTTTAAAACAAAAAAAAATATCTGAGATCAAATCAGATTTTATCAATAACATGTCTCATGAATTTAAAACTCCAATTGCTACTATTAATCTTGCAGTTGATTCAATTTTAAGTTCTAAGTCATCTATATCTGATAAAAAAATTTCAAAATATCTCTCAGTTATAACAGAGGAGAATAAAAGAATGCATGGTCAAATCGAAAATATTTTAAAAATATCTCAATTAGAAAGGGGTACAAACCTCAGTCAGAATAAAATTATTGATATACATTTAATTATAAATAATTCTTTGAATCATATTTCATTAATAGTAGCAAATAAAAATGGTAAAATAAATAAACAATTTAATGCTAATAATTCATTTTGTTTTGTTGATGAACATAATTTAACTAATGTATTTATTAATATATTTGATAATGCAATAAAATATTCCGTCAAGCCTCCAAGAATTAATGTTTCTTCGGAAAATTTTAATAAAAAAATTTTAATAAAAATTAAAGATGAAGGAATTGGTATGACTAAAAAAACAAAAGATCTTATTTTTAAAAAGTTTTATAGAGAGCAAACTGGAAATATTCATGATGTCAAAGGTCATGGTTTAGGATTAACTTATGTTAAAAATATAATTGAGGGGAGTGGTGGTAAAATTGAAGTTGAATCAGAGTTAAATAAAGGATCAGTCTTTATTATTGAATTACCGATAAATTGATTGTTAATTATGAAATTAAATAGAAAAAGAATCTTACTAGTTGAAGATGATTTAAATTTTGGTAATATGTTAAAAGAATATCTTTTAATAAATAATTATGACATAATTCTTGCTAAAAACGGAATTGAAGGATTTCAAAAGTTTAAAAATCAAAAATTTGATTTATGTATTTTGGATGTAATGATGCCATATAAAGATGGATTCACTCTTGCAAAAGAAATAAGAGAAATAAATCACAAAATACCTTTAATTTTTTTAACTGCTAAAAATTTAAAGGAGGATGTTCTTAAAGGTTTCAAAATAGGTGCAGATGATTACTTAACTAAGCCATTTGATTCTGAAGTATTACTCGCTAAATTAAAG